>Ga0316197_10000112_pt1 | contig 61269 bp, 62 predicted proteins | sample OudBiesiAoxic_MG_FD_204939 | JGI IMG/M metagenome (GOLD analysis project Ga0316197, IMG submission 204939) | Coastal sediment microbial communities from Oude Bieten Haven, Netherlands - site A oxic | ecosystem: Environmental > Aquatic > Marine > Coastal > Sediment | place: Netherlands... | reverse complement strand
AAAAAACCCGACTACCAGGGTGGCGGCCAGGGCAAGAGCACGGCCGAGGTTCTGGCCGGATGCGGCATAATCAACTTGCAAAAAGGCGATCCGAACCGCACACTTAAGGTTCGCCAGTTCCATGAGCGCCTGCGCATCCCGGTGAATCCCGATGGCAGCGAGGGAATGCCGATGATGGTGGTTTATGAGACTTGCAAAGATTTCATCCGGACAGTACCGGCGCTGACCCACGATGAGCACAACGTGGAAGATGTCGACACCGATCTCGAGGACCACTGTTATGACGAGGCGGCGTTGCTGTGCATGGCCAGGCCGATCAACCTGGATGTTGAGGCCATCGCTGCCGAGATAAACGCCGCAAAGATCGCAGCCAAAGAGGCGCAGCTTGAGCCGGCCGCAAGGGCAGCATGGGAAGAAAAACGCCGGCTCGAGGGCAGCTTTGCCACCGTTAATGATGATCTATCCTCTGAGCAGGGGTGGGAGGAACTATGATGGACGCCTACGAAGATGAGCACACGCAGCAAATCGAGAGGCTGTTTGATGTTGAGACAAAAGAGCTAAAAACCCTGGTCAAGAACAGCGCCAAGGTAAAGGGCCGAATAGGCGTGCCCTGGTCTGTACAACAGCGGATCTGCAGGGCCGTTGTGTTGATTCATCATTGCGGCCGGTATTTTGAGGGCATGGCGATCCTGTGTTCGCTGGCCGGCTGGAAGCCGCGCTGCCTGGAGAACGAATTCGATACGATCGAGGAGCGACAGCGGACCAGGGCGTCATTTAACCACTGGGTGAATAGCCTGGTAAAAAGATAAGAAAGGAGAGAGCCATGGAGCTTCATGACAACTGGGCCGATCGACTATCGCGAATGGTTTGCAAAACATGCAGATTTTATGTGCCCAAGCCGGTGCCGATGTATTCCCTGGGGGGCAAGGCACCTGATACACAGAGCCAGGACCATCCCCCGGGTTTAATGCCAGGGCCAGTGCCGCCGAAGAACTACGATCTCGGCCGCTGCAGGCGCCATGCACCATCGCTGCGCGGCTGGCCGGTGGTCTATAACACCGACTGGTGCGGCGATCACAAATTGTCTGAATACACGTATCACTATCTATATGATCAACCGACGTAACAAGATTAAAAAAAGGGGTGCGATATGGATTGGGGATGGATCTCCGCAGCATTTTTTGCAGGAATAACGGTAGGCATTATTGGCACGGTTCTTTATTTCCGGCGATGGCGCAAGAAGGTGCTTGCTGCCGTCAACACCTATAAGGTCAAGGCCGAGCGGCTCGAAAAAGCTTGGAGCGCAAAGCAAACTTTGGAGAAGCCCGGGGGCATTGAGAAAGGTTGAAAATGATTGACGAAATCATTCTGTGCATTGTATTATTCGCAACACTGGCCTTCATTGTCTGGCGACAACGAGTTTTCGATCAACGTGAGCGAGACCTCATCGATCGCCTGATGTCACGCGATGCCATTGAATATGCCAACGTAAAAAGATTGACCCGCCGCAGCGCACCGGTTACTGTAGCTGACGCGGTAGACAAATTGACCCAAGAAGGGATTGACGCCGAAGAGGTCTTTGGAGCTGTCGGCGGTGAGTCCGCAAGCGATCGGGTCCGAGTAGCTTAAAGCAAGCAAAGGGAGAGCTATGCCGGCAAAGATCCGCAAACGCGGCTCACGATACCAAGTCTCAACGCCCAATCAAACCCACTCAAAAGGCACCACTCTCCGGAAGGCAAAAGCACAGCAGCGGCTTTTAAACGCAGTTGAGCACGGCTGGAAGCCATCTAAAAGGAGAGCTCGCCGATGAGACACACCGATCAGCAGCTGATACGGTTGGCAAACGATTCGTTCAGCCGTATCAAAGATCCAAGCATTGTGATTCGAGAGCGCACCTGGTTCCGCAATGTGCTCTATTATGTCGGCGAGCAGTGGCTGGATTGGATCATCAGCACTGGCACCTTTCGCCGCATCAAGCCCACTGAGCTCGCCCCCACACCGGTCTCAAATATCATCCGCGACCATGTCCGAAGCATGAAAGCCCTCATCCTCAATAAAGATTTTAGCGTAAAAATATGGCCCAACTCTATGGACCAGGAGGACCGGGACGCAAGCAAGATGGGGGAGTTTTTGCTGCGCCACATGGATGCGGAAAACGACGAGGCGTTTCGCGATGAGACCGAAAAGGTCGCCATTTGGATGATCTTATGCGGCCTGGGGCTGATGCGCACCATCCCGGTGGTTGGTGACAATGAGTGGGGCATGGATCCGAAGACCGGCGGGCCGACCAAGCAAAGCGAGGTATGCAGTTTCAACTGGTCGCCATTTAACTTCACATGCCCGAGCGTCGGCGATGACATCATGCTCAAACCCTGGATCGGGTTCAAAAGCCTGAAAGATCGCGAGTGGGTCGAGGACACCTTCAAGATCAAAGTCAATAAAGACGCCAAAGACGAGCCGGTCATCAACTACGAGAAGAAGCTGGCCAAGCTGGTGGCCACCGTGAGCCCCTGGAAGGGCACCGGCTATGAGAACATGGTCGAGTTCAGCGACGAAGAAGACGACCTGGTGATCTTCAAGGAGTTCGAGTTCGCGCCCTGCAAGAGCTATCCGGACGGCAGGTATGTAGGGGTCACCGGTGACACCCTGGCGTTCTCCGTTGACCGGCTGCCGATTCCTGTCCAAAAATCCCAGGGCACTGTGGCCTGGTACTACACAGCCACCGACTACCGCTATCATTATGTGCCCGGTCGCTTCTGGCCGGATTCCGCGGTCGATGATTTAATCAGCCCGCAGAACACGATCAATGAGATCGATCGCGACCTGGAGATGAACCGGAAATCTCTGGCCAGGCCGATTGTCTTTTTGGGATCCTCGGCGAGGATAAAGCGCAGCACCGCCGATGGCCAGCATCTGCTGGTGGTCCGCTATGACCCACTGACCAGTGGCGGGCAGAAACCATCGATTGAGGCCGGCACTCCGTATCCACAGCAAGTGCTCGAGGAGCGAGCAATCCACAGGGCCTCGATCCAGGATGTCGCCGGCGATCCCAAAAATGTGCTCAGGGGCAATGCGCCAACCGGAAACGCCTCCGGCATCATGGTCGACATATTAAGAGATGCGGCCGAGCAAGGACACTTCCCCGATATCACCAGGTTTTTTCGGTCCCACAAAAGGACATACCGCAAGCGCATCATATTGGCCTCCGATATTTACACCGATGAGCGCATGATCAAGGTGAGCGGCCGCGGCCATGGTGTTGAGGTCAGGGCCTTCAAGTCGGCAGATCTGAGAGACAACACCGATGTGCGCCTGGAGCTGGCCAGCGGGTTGGCCTCTACCCGGGTGGGGCAAACGCAAATGATGTTGGAGCTGGTCAAGGTCGGCTTTTTCAGCTCTCAAAGCGAGCTGGAGCCCGAGTTCCGCGACGAGCTGCTAAAGCGCATGGGGCTGTCCGGATTCAAGGATAAAACCTCCGTTGACCTGGAGCGGGCCTCGATGGAAAACACCAAGGTGGCCAACACCGAAGAGGACGGCTTTGAGGTGGTTAAGATCTATACCCGTATTGGCGAGCAGGAGGTGCCTATCATCCCGGGCGTTTTTTTGTCGATCGCCAATCCGATCACTGCCGGCCTGCCGCCCGAAGAAGTGCAAGAGATGGCAATGGCCGATCCTACGGTTGCCGAGCCGGTGGTGCTCTCCGAAGATGAGCTTTTTGTTTTCGACGATCACATGGTACACTTTGAGGTGCATCGCAAGTTTTTGTTAAGCCCTGAGTTCCGGAATTTAAGCGATGAGGCAAAGGCTATTTTGGTTGGCCATGCCCAGGAGCACAAAAGCATGATGGAGTTGCAGATGCTCGAGGAGCAGCAGCGAGCTGCGCAAGCACAAGCCGCCATGACTGAGGCTACGCAGCCACCTAATATACCGCAAGATATCGCGCCAGCGGCAGGGGAGGGTCAGGGCGCGGTCCCAGGGATGTAGCAACCATGCGTGAGATCAGATTCACTGCCCAATGTGTATGCAATATGTATCAACAAGATAAATGCCGCGGCTTTAAAAAATGGGGCCTGTTCTGCGAGTACGGCCTGCCGGATCGGCCCTGCCGCAACGCGACACTTCGCCTGGAGGTGTTTGCAAAAGCCATTTGCAAAGAAAAGCGAGAGGCTGCAGCGTGAAGGTTGAAATAAACCGACGCAAAAACTTTTTATATTCTCACGAGAAGCGTGCGTATTTGATTGGCGTTATCTTGCGAGTTGAGCCGAAGTTCTGCCGCAAGGTCCCGGTCTTCGACAAGCACAGTCTCAAAGAGGTCATCGTCGGCCTGTATAAACCGACAAAAAAGGTTTATGTGGACCCGAAACAATTTCCCGGCAAGCAAATGCCACAATATGAGTATGGAATCTATAGAGCTGTTTAGAGGCTAAAAACACACACTCACAATTTTGCCGGCCCGCCTGGCCCGCGGCTGCCGGCTCCAACGACGAATAAAAAGGGATCCGCGAGCTCGCCTTGAGGATCCCTTTTTTTCGTCATGGCTCCAGCGTAACGTGGCAACCCCAGTGACGCTTGAGTCAATCAAATGGAGGTGATCATGGGCACAGAGGTAGTAGACGACACCACAGCGGATGTCACAGACAAGACCGGCGATGGCGCATCGGCAGAAGGCAAATCAGCTGCTGACGATAGTGCCGCAAGCAAGGATGCAGATGCAAAAACCAAAGACAGTTCAGGGTCCGGAAAGACCCAGGAACAAATCACTGATCTGCTCGACAAGTACCAGCTTGGTTCAGCTGAGGAGCTCGATGATTTCATCGGAAACCTATCGAGTCTGAAAGAAAAACTCGGGACCGAAGATGTCGAAGAGCTATTGGCCAACAAGAAAGCCCTGGCCAAGATCAAAGCGGACTGGCAGCGAGCAGAAGAATCCAAACGGCGTGAAACCGAAACTCCAGAGCAGACCATTGAGAGGCTCGAGCGGGAGATCAACAAGCGGGACCAGGAGCGCCAGCTCGATGAGCAGGCAAAGCTCCAGGCGGCCGAAGACCGCAAGGCCATTAAAAACTTCAACAGCTATGTGTCCAAATCGGTAGATGGCCTCGAAGAGCTCACGAAGCCCGAGGCGAAATTCGTGAAGAAGTATTTAGGGGTTAACAACCCCATTCACGACATCGAGCTTACCGATAGCAAAGGCATTACCAAGCTGATTCACACCGCGGCCAAGGATTACCAGGCCCTCAAGGATTCGATCATTGAGGACTATGAGAAAAACGGCCGGCGCAAGGCGGAATCTGGCAAAGCCGGCGACAAGCTGCCCCCGATGAACAGGGGCGTTGAACCAGGGTCTGATACTGGAGAGGTCCAACCTAAAAACCTGCGCGATGCCAGAACGATCGCAAAAAAGCAGTTGCTCGATGCGCTCACTGGCCGGCGCTAACAGATAAGGGGTCTTTCCATCATGAGTGCTTACCACGATCTTACAAACATTGCCGATACGCTGAAAACCGTTTACGGCTCGGGCATCAGCAATCAGTTTGCCGATGAACAACTCACCTATAACCAGTTTCCCCGAAGCGGCCGGTCGCCGCGGGGGCTCGGCTACAAGTTTGCGATCCGCTATGCGCGGGCGCAGGGCATTGGGGCGCGGGCGGAATCAAGCCCATTGCCGGAACCGTTGGCGGGGAAATATGACAACGCGACGGTGGTGCCGCGATACATCTACGGCACGCTCCGGTTGACCGGTCCCATGATCGAAGCCGCCAAGAGTGATCCGGCGGCCTTTGTCGATGGCCTGGCCGATGCCGTCGACGATATCTACACCGCACTTGTCAATGACATGAACCGTCAGGCCTGGGGCGATGGCTTCGGTCTGATTGCTTACAATTCCGCGGTTGCCACTCCGGCCACCGGCTCGGCCTATGACGTTGTTTGTGACAACAACCTGGGCGTCATGCGGGCCATCGAGGGAATGATCGTTGACTTCTACAACAGCGCCGGCGCCGTCGACCAAAATGTGGTGGCGCAGCGCATTCAATCCATCAACCCGGTAACCAAGACCATTACCATGGAGGCCCTCAGCTCTGACTTTCAGGCCCTTCACCCGTTGGTTGCCGCTCGCTCGTATACAGTGGGCACCGGTACGATCCCGGCCGCCAGTCAAATGGTGCGCTACGGTGCTCGTGATGCCGCGTTTGCCACCACCGACACGCCTGTGGAGATCACAGGTATGGACGGCATTTTCGATGACGGCACGCTTCTGGCCTCATTCGAAGACATCACGGTGGCCTCATATCCTCGCTGGAGAGCCGGTATCCTGGGCAACTCTGGCGTTGACCGCGAGCTCAGCCTCGATCTGCTGCTGCAGGCCGTGGACGTCATGCGAGTTCGCGCCGGTAAAAAGCCTGGGGTCATGAGAATGGGCCTGGGTCAGCGCAGGAAGTATTTCAACCAGCTCGCTCCGGATGTGCGCTTTTCACCTGGCACGTTCAAGGGCGGTTACGAAGAGCTGACGTTTGCAGCCGGCGACGGCAGCATCCGCATGGTCATCGATCCGCTGGCAACCCCGGGGAAGATATTCCTTCATCCGGACGGCGCCATCGAGAAATTCGAGATGACCCCGATCGGCTGGGGCAACCTGGACCAGCAAATTCACCAGCGTGCCGGCTACGATGAGTGGGATCAGTTCCTGAGGCTCTACACCAACCTCGGCACTGAAGACCGCAATAGCCTGGTGCTGGTCAAAGACCTGGTGGAGCCTGGTCTGTACTCGTAGGTATATCGATTGCGCCTTAAAACCGCGTGACCGTTTGCCATAGTATTCTTCTCCTCCTTTATAATGGTCGGGGGGCACACTTGCCGCCCCTCGGCCTTTAACCCTCCAAGTATCCTGCTCGAAACGGCAGGGGCTAACTATCAAGGAGCAATTCGATGATAAAAGACAAAGCTATTGCATGGAATGTAAAAAGACTATTTCGGGCCGTTCAGGACATGGCCGGCTGGGACGCGACCCAAGCCGCAGCCCTTGGTGCTGGCGCTGCCATCTACCAGGAGCCTGTTGCTGCGGCTCAGCTAGCTGGCCTGCAGGTTGGTGCTACCGGTGATGCCATTCACGACCTGCTTAAGATCCCTTACGATCTGGATCGTGACATGCCGCTGGCCGCTCGCATTTGGTTCAGTCACGGCACAACCGATACCGATAATCCTGACTGGCTCGTGACCTTAAAGGGGTTGGGGCTGGAGGCTTTGACCGCATCGACCGCGACACCGGATGCCTCGTTGACCTTTCCGGCGCTGGCGGTGGCCGCCACGGCAGATGCGATGGAGAAAACCAGCTGGCAGAAGACCTCCAGCGGTATCTTCGTTTCTACCGATGTCTTTCTCAACATGGCTGTTGAATGCAATGGCCTGGGCAGTGCCGGCGCAAACGAGATTACCCTGTGGGGTATCGAGCTGGCCTACACCGTCAAGGCCACCGGTGACTCTCAGATGAGAGACACGACGCTGACCTCCCTGGAGGGCCGCAGCCTGTATTAACCGACCGTATCGCCGCAGAGAGGCCTATACGATAGTGGGGCCGTGGCAACAGGTAAAGGGCGCGGAGGTGTATGTTGCTAATCGAACCGCCTTGCCTCACCGAAAAACCACAAACAAGGAGGCACTGATGGCCAAGAAGAAAAACGACGTTGAAGAAAAAAGCGTATCAGTCGAGGAGACCGTAGCCACACCTACGGTTTTTCGCGATTTGCGCATGCAAGATGAGGACGGCACCATCGACACGGTTTTCCGTGGCGATGACGGCATGAAGACGATGGCAATCAAAAACGCCAGGGCCGGCCTGATCATCACCTTTTACGACAAGGACAACAAGGCCACCGAGCGGTTTCTGCCGGTTGGCGAGATTGCCAATCTGATTGCGATGTTGCCAGGATGATGCCGAAGTTTCGAATTGTACTGGGCACCGGTAGATGCGGCACCTGGAGCTTTTACCGGATACTGCAGTCTCAGGGCAGTCATGTACATGTGCGCCACGAGGGCTATCCGCTGCCCTGGGATCCGCCTGGCGATGCCTGTGCCTGGTATTACTGGACCCTGCGGCACCTGTGCGATGAGTGGAGCGGCCAGGAGTATTTCGCCATCTCATCTTATAGCTGGTGCTGTTACATCGCCCTGGCCATGAGGATGCTCAAAGACGTCAAGTTCGTTGCGCTGCGGCGTCCACGCGAAGAGGTCATCGCCTCGTTTCTAAAGCACTGGCCGACTGAAAACTACTGGACCCGCGAGGACAGCGCTCACTGGGACGACCAGTGGCCGATTTTCAATTCAACCAACAGCTCGCCGATCCAATTCAGAGAGAGTTTTCCTCAATTCGATTTGCCGAAGGCCGAGGCGATCGGCGCCTATTGGGATGAGTATTACGAGCGCTGTGAGTACTGGCGCAAGCGAGCCCCTGACAACGTGATGGTTATCGATTGGCTAGATGCCCTCAACACGCTCGAGGGCCAGAGCAAGGTGCTCAGTTTCTTTGGCTTTGAGCAGGACCTTCAAACCCTCCGCGTTAACTGTCAGCTGAACACGGCCGACAACCCGCGGGGCTATATGTATCGAGAGATAGGAGGAACGCCGGATGTACCGTGCCGACAAATCATTCATGAGATCCCTGAAGTGTTTAGATCAGAGACTTGATTGCAGTTTCCAGTGGTCTCTTGAGCGCTTTGTTATCACCTATGACCGTGGCTACGGAGAGCCGCTGCCGCTTACCGTCATCGAAACCGAGGACCAGCAGTTCAGGCGCCCGCGGCAAAGCGATGTCGAGTTTCTGCAGCGGTGGGACCTGGAGAACATGCGGCTTAAAGATCGCCTATCGATGGTGACCAAGTACATGCAAGACTACCGGGACCAGTGCCGGCGGCGCTCTCGTGAGAATTTTCGCGACATGACCAAGGACGATAAAATCCAACTGATGAATGTATTCGGCCGTGCCATGGGCGCCAGCAAGTGCAATTCGGCCTTTCGCCGGATTACGCCTAAACCGAAAACAGAGGCTTTCAAAGTGACCGACAAAAGGTTTCATGCGACCTTAGGCAACCTGAGCGCATGAAAAGCTAAAGGAGTGTGAGATATGGCGATTGTTTTGTTCAATCCGACAAATGAGACCATGGAATACACCTATATCGGCCAGCTGACCGTGCTCAAACCCGGCACAAAGCTTAAGGTCGACGACAACCGCGGACGGCATTTGCTTGCCAATTTGGACAACCGCGGCCTGGTCGCTCTGGAGTATGGCGATCAGGGCGATGTCGAGGAGCGCAAAGCGGCCAACGGCCGCAAGAAAAACCTGGAGTTCAAACGCCGGCAGGTCATGCGCCACAATCAGCAAAACGAGGCGCGGGCCACCAGCAAACTGCCCTACCTGGAGCCAACCGCGAAAATAAGCGAATATGCCGAGGAGCTCGGCATCAAGCTTCTGGAGCCATATGTTTTCGGTGACGAACAGGTAGAGAAGCTGGCCGGCTTGAAACAGGAGGTGGCTGCCAAAGATGACCTGCTTGCCAAAAAGGACCGTGATTTAAATGCAATGCAGGGGCAGATGTCTACCATGCAAGCACAGCTCGACAAACTCATGTCTCTTCTGCAGGGCAACACTGAGGCTCAGGTGTCAGGTGACAATGGCGACCAGGAGCAGCATGCCGTTGAACTGATAGAGATTCGGAAAGAACTCGGCTACAAATATCTTGGCACAGATCGCTTCGAAGGCTGGATCGGGCGCAACTGGGACAAAATTCAAACTGCACCGCCTGAGATCCAGGTCGAGATAAAAGACAAATATATCAGCCTGTACAATCGGCCGTTCCCTGAGGAGCAGCCGTCAGTTTGATCTCGCGGCCGGTGCATTGGGGGATAAATGCCGACCTACTCCAATGCCTATGAAATCTTGAAGAAAGTCCGCTATGGTTTAAGCGAATATTCGGATCCTATCCAAACAGGGATGCAGGGGGCAACCACCCATCCGAATGAACTGTTGATGGATGAAATCAACTCGGCTCAGCTTTACCTCTATAGCCTGGCGCTTAATAGGTCTCCAGGCTATTTTATTGAAAAAGCCGAGATCGTTGGCGTCGACAGCGAGTATGCGCTGCCCAACGACTATGGAGGGCTGGTTGTTTTTCTCGATGACCGGCTGCGCAAAGTCGAGCGGGTCCGCCAGGACAACCTGACCCGATCAACCTCCGGCGGTGGTTCCAAGCGCCTGTATTATCACAAGGGCAGCAACCTGGTCCTGGACAAATCCGGCGTGACCGACACCTACACGCTATGGTATCGCAAAAAGCCCAGGAACATTCACGCCGGCCGCAACTCGACTGCCGGCACCGCTGAGATCACCCTCGATGAGCGCTTCGCTGTTCGCATCGATGATTATTACAACGGAATGATCGTTGAGAATGTTAACGAGAACATCTTCGATCAAATCAGCGACTATGTTGGCACGACGCGGGTGGCCACCATCACCAACAATTCGTCTAAAGCCGATTTTTACGGATTGGTCTCGGATCTGCCGGAAGTCTTTCACCACCTGATTGCAAAAAAAGCCCTTTTAAACATCCGGACGACCTCCGCGCTGGTCAAGAGCAAGGCCACTAAAGCGGACATGGACCTATTCAATGATGAATTAGTCACGACCTTCCAGGCCTGGAGTGACGGCCAGGAAGACGTTGACATCGAAACGGTATTCTCAGATTTTGCCCCAGCCGCTCGCAGCTGGGGCATCGTTGCGGAGTAACCTCATGCTGACCAAATTGACCACAATGGAGGGCACGCCTTTTCGCGGCGGCGCCATTACAGCGATCGAAACCGGGCTGCTGCCGTTTGGCGGGTACAGCTGGGCCCAAAACGTGCGCAACACACATCCCGGGATAAAGAAACGCCCTGGACAAAGGAAGTTGCACACCACAGCCGATGGAAGCAACCGTGTCGAGAACCTGTATGAATTCCAGAAGACGCGGGTTGATTTTAACAAATTTTTTGCACAAATGAGCGACGGTGACCTGCTGGTTGCAACCAGTTTGCCGCCAACGGTGACAACCGGCACCTTTGGCTCGGAGGCGCACGACGGCAGCGCCAGCCAGATCCCCGCAAGCTTCGCGACGATTTTGGATTTGATGCTCTACAGCAATGGTGTTGATCAGCACCAAATCTACAGCGGGGAAGATTCTTTCGTCGAGAACTGTATCGTTTACAAGGGCACCGCCGCTCCAGATAACGTCCCGACTGAGGGGCAGGATTATAGCGTAGAGGTGTCTGATGGCCGATCGACAACGTCTGCTGTACTGGACAGCTTGCCTAACTTTGCTGGCTTTGGCTGTGTGTTTATTGGTACGCCTGTGCCTGTTACAGCTCTCGATTGGACAGTTGGCGCTGCAAACGCAAGCGCTGCTACAGCGTCACTGTACTATTGGAACGGTGCCTGGAGCCAGGTGTCCGGACTTACAGATGGAACCGAATCGGCAGGAGCAACGCTTGCACAATCCGGATCTATGAGCTGGACGGCACCAACCGATGAGCAGGACAAATATCAATACGGCCAGAACAAGTTTTGGTATCAACTGCGGGTCAGCGCCGCCCTGGATGCCGAGGTCGAGATCACGGCACTTAAATACCAAGCCGGCTTTCAGGACATCCGCAACATATGGGATGGCATCCCTCAGTACGGTGTCGAGGTCCAGGTCGAGCAGGCCGATACCAATTATTCTACCTTCGGCGCCTCTGCTATCGATTTGAATGCCCTTCCCTCCGGCAGAAAAATATATGTCGCATGCACAGATCCGATCGAGGGTTTGTACTGGGATGTCGGCAGCATACCGTGCTCAACGACCGCAGACGTTGACCTGACCTCATTAAAGTATTGGGACGGCCACAGCTGGCAGAGCGTCGGCACAGTGAACGACGGCACAGAAGGGCTGACGCACACCGGGTGGATGACCTTCGGCCGGCAAACAGATGTGATGCCGCGGCAGATGTTTTCCTCCCAATACCAGGCCTACTGGTACGAGATTATTTTCGATAGCGCCCTGGCGGCCGACTTCGAGCCGGCGCTGATGTACATGCCCTATTTCAACATATCCGAGCTCGGCAACGGCAGATGCTGCGCGGCCTGGAAGGACAGGGCCGTGTACAGCTTCGATCTGTGGGGCGCCTATCTGTATGTGTCTCGCACCAACTCTCCGATGGTGCTAAACGGTGCTGACTTCGGGATCCTGAAGGCCGGCGACGGCAGAGCCAACCGTGTTGTAGGGGCTCGCAAATTCCACAATGAATTGATGGTTTGGCAGCAAGAGCAGGGCGTCGAGGGTGGCTGCGTGACCCTGTTCGAAGGCTACAGCCCCGAGACCTTCGGCAAGCTCGTTCTCTCCAGCCAGATCGGGGCCATGAACAACAAATCGATCGATGTCATTGACGGTGTCACGGTGGCCACCCGCACCGACGAGGCCGTGAAAACCGTGGCTTTTTGGATCTCTCGCTACGGGGTGTGTGCCACCGATGGCCGCTCGGTCCAGGTCATCAGCGATGACATCCGCAATTATTTCGACAGCTCAGAGACCGAGTGCATCCGCCGCGGCTACGAGCAGCGACACTGGCTTAAATACGACAGCGCCTATGGGGTCATCCGGATCGGGCTGGTCAGTGGCGCCACGGCCACCGAGTGCAACGTGTTTCCCGTTTACGATCTCACCGATCGCACCTGGACCTTTGACACTCCCTCCCAGGAGCTCAGCTGCATGACCGAGGTCAGTGGCGACTCCGGCCAGGCGGCTGTCGTCCAGGTTGTGGGCGGCATCGATGACGGCCAGGTGTATCAATCCAATTACGGTTTGAACGATGTGCTCGAGGGCATCGATGCCTATGTCGACCTGCAGCTTGGTTACAAAGGCCAGGTTGTGCAGGTGGCCGATATCGTCTTGCGTCTTGAGGCCCGCACCAACGGCACGTTGATTGTGACGATGCTCGACAACGATGTTGAGATCGGTGCCATTCCGGTGAGCATGATCTCGAAGCAAGGCGCCAATGCAACGTGCCGGCACAACTTGCCGGTGCTGCTCGAGAGCCAGCAGCCGACGCTCAGGTTTCGCAACGGGGAGAAGTCAGCTGGCTTTACGCTGATCGATCTCGGGTTAAGGAGTTGGATAAACTATGGCCTCTAAACAGATCATCACCGATGTGACCAAGCCGTGGAAGCGGCAGTTTTTCGATACCAAAGAAATCGAGCCTGGCGAGCCACCCAAAACGATAATCCGGCCGGCCGAGCACGGCATACTCAAAAAGGATAAGCGCAATGCCAATATCAATCCAAGAACCCGCCATTGAGCTAAGCACCTATGAGATCCGCGTCGACTGGGAAGACGAGCAGGGCAATTCGGTAGCACCCGATACGATGGCCTGGACGCTGCATGACATCGACAACAATGTGGTTAACAGCCGGCTCAATGTCACGATCACCACACCGCTGGCCTCCGAGCTGCTGCCGCTTGAAGGCGACGACCTGGAAATATTCGGCAGAGGTCCTGTTAAACGATACGTGACCTTCGAAGGCACGTACACGAGCCCGCGGTGGGGTGCCGGCAAGCCGCTGCGTGATGTCGTTGATTTCCCAATTAACCCACTGACCTACAAAACGCCATAGGCAAAAGATGCCCTGGTTTAAAAGCTATCGCTACCGCTTTAAGTTCGAGATCTCAAGCACCAACGTAGATGCGGCCCTGGCCGACTTTCCCGTAGCGCTGTTTTTCAACAGCACGGCTGGCACCGGCAGCGACGATGTCACGAAAATCTTTGACGCCGTTGGCGCCGATTGGAGCAAGATCGCCGTTTGCGGGGCAGACGAGCGGACACCGCTGTGGACCGAGGTTGATCTGTGGGATGTGGACAACGAAAACGGCGTCTTGCATGTCAGGGTGCCGAACATCTTATCAAGCCAGGCCACCTGCCTCTATGTCTATTTCGACCCCGATGGAGTGGGCAACGGTTATATCGGGGCCACTGGATCCGATGCCGGCAAGATGGTTTGGGACGACAACTACGTTGGCGTCTATCATATGGGGCAGGACCCAAGTGGTACGGCACCGCAGATCAAGGACTCGACCGAAAACGTGCTCCACGGCACCAGCACCGGCACTATGACCTCCGGTGATCTGGTGAGCGGTACGCCTGGCAAGGCCATTGACTTTGATGGGTCAAATGACGGTATCCTTTTGCCTGACAATGCGGCTTTTTCTCCCGGGACCGGGACGTTTACTCTCGATTTCTTTTTCAAGACAAATAAGAACTATAGCGCTGCCGAGGGGTGTTTGCTCGGGCACTACGGCTCCGATACCGATAACCTTTATATGGTCAATGTTTATACAGATAATAAGCTGCGTGGGTACGTTCGGGATGGGGATGCGAACGCGATTGATATGAACGGGTATGGTGCGACGGTTAACGACGATGGCTGGCATCATGCCTGCATGACGCGAAGCGGGACAGCAGCAGCGCTTTATCTTGACGGAGGACTGATCCGGACAGATTCAAACGCAAGCCTCGGGACGATAGATGTTACCGGGGGCTATGTGCCGGCCATTGGCCAGCAAAAGAGTGCGGTTGTTCAGAACCTTTACGAGGATCTCATCTCCGAAGTGCGGATCTCGATGGGCGTGGCCCGATCAGCCGCCTGGATCAAGGCCACCTATTACACCCTGGACGATTCCCTGGGCGCCTGGTCCGCCATCGAGGCCATCAGCGAAGCGCCGGCAGGCAGCTGGCTCTCCGACTGGCAGAGCCGGATCGCCTTTACCATCGACAGCTCCCTGGTCGATGCCGACCTGACTGATTTCCCCGTTGCCCTTGTTTTAAGCGCCACCGCCGGCACCGGCACCTCTGATCTGACCGCCATCTTCGATGCCCTGGGCGCAAACAGCCACAAGATCGCTGTGACCGACCACACCGGCATCCGGCAGCTCTTTGTCGAGGTGGACACCTGGGATGAGAGCGCCGAGAGCGCGGTGCTCCACACCAAGGTGCCGCATGTCGATGGCGACACCGACACGATCCTCTATCTTTATTTCGATGCGGCCAAGGCCGACAATGACGGGTATGTGGGGGATCCCGGCGATGCGGTAGTGCAAAATGTGTGGAGCGAGTATCTTGCTGTGTGGCACCTTTCGCAGGATCCATCCGGCGGCGCATCGGCCATGAAGGACAGCGCCGGCAGCTATCACGGGACTGCCAATGGATCTCTTGGGGCCGGCGACCTGGTGGATGCCGATTTTGGGAAAGGCATCGAGTTTAATGGCAGTAGCGATTACATCTCAACTGCTTTTAACGGTACTGCCTCTATGAGGTACTGTGTTGAGATAGCTTTTAAACGGACGGCTTTGTATGACAGCCAATCGGCGGTTGCCTTTTCGGGTGGCTATGGCGGCGACAAAGATGGCATTATTATCGAGACCGATACTTATGCCGGAACCACTGGGCAGTGCATCTTGGCGCAAGGCACCACCAACGCCCAGTGGGTCGATGGAGTAGCCGAGGCTGGGACGATCACGGTTGCAAACGATGTTTGGGCTCGCATCGTAATAGACGGTACGATCACAACTGTCGATGGCGGTGGGCACTGGATAGGTTCAAACAATAACAGCACAAACTGGTTCACGGGTATCATCGGCGAAATCCGCATATCCACAGACGAAAATATCAGGACAACCGCTTGGCAGGAAACAACCTATTATACAACAACCGATGCCCTCGGCGCCTGGTCTACGGTTGAAACCTTCGCCGGCACAGGCTGGCTGCGCGGCTTCACCAAGCGCAGCAAAATCACGATTCCTTCCACCAACATCGATGGGGCGCTGGATTATTTCCCGCTGACCGTGCATCTCTCCTCAAGTTGCGGCACCGGCACTGATGACATGACGCCAGTTTTCGATGAGATCGGCGCCAATCACAAAAAGCTGGCCATCACCCTGGCAGATGGGCGCACGCAACTGCCCATCGAGGTCGACCTTTGGGATGATACCAACGAGAGAGCCGTGCTGCATGCAAGGGTGCCGAATATCAGCAGCAGCGATACGACCTATCTGTATCTATACTTCTCGGCCGATGTACCGGACAACAACGAGTACGTTGGTGGGATCGGTGATTCGGTCACATTCCTGATCTGGAACGAGTACCAGGCCGTATGGCATATGTCAGATGATCCATCCGGCACAGCGCCACAGGCCATGGACTCCACAAAGAACGAGAACCATGGCACGGCAGCCGGCACCATGTTAACCGGCGATTATGTCGACGGCAAGGCCGGCAAGGCCTGGGATTTGGATGGCACCGACGATGAGTTTACGGTGCCGGATAACGACACCTTAGACTGTACGACCGCATATGACCTGACCGTGGAGGCCGTCGTCAACTCTGATACCGCCAGTGTTATGGATACGATTGTCGATACCAGGACTACCGGCCAGGGCGGTTTCATCCTGGGGTTCCACTCAGACAACACCGCCCACTTCTGGGTGGGCGACGGCACCGACTCCGCAGAGCCGACCGGCGATACGACACTCACCAGGGATGGCACAACATGGTATTATGTCGGTGGTCGGTTTGACAGGCTCAATAGCAATGATTTGGATGTGTGGGTCAATGCGGCAGACGATGTGACCTCCACAACCGCAGCGACCAACGTGGACGACCTCTCCAGCACTGGATCAAAGTATTTTGGTAGCAATGCGATTACCAGCTCTTGGTCAAACTGGAGCGGTGAGCTGGACGAGATTCGTGTTACCTTCCTGTATCGTGAAGACGCCTGGATGAAGGCGACTTATTACTCTCTGTTCGACACGCTTCTTAGCTACGATACCACCTTCGAAACCCAAGACAGTTGGCTGGGCAGCTGGGCCAAGCGGATAAAGCTGACCATCGACTCGTCCAAGATCTCCTCGAGCCTGACAAACTTTCCTGTGGCCGTGCTGATCTCGGATGCCAGTGGCACAAATAGCCATGATGTGACGGCGATCTTTGATGAGCTGGGCGCAAACAACCTCAAGATGGCGGTGACCACCGATGATGGGCTCACGCAGACATACGCAGAGATCGCCTATTGGAACACGACCAGCGAAAGGGGCGAGGTGCATGTGCTCTTGCCCTCGATCTCATCTTCGGCCGACACGGTTTTCTATCTTTACTTTGATTCCAGCCAGTCCGATAACAGCACCTATATCGGCGTGACCGGCGCCACTGCCGCCGAGTATGTATGGGACACCGCCGGCTTCGAAGCGGTCTACCATATGTGCCAGGATCCCTCCGGCTCTCTGCTGGACTCGACCTCCAACGGTCACGACGGCACCTTCTACGGCTCGATGGATTCCAACGATTTGGTCGAGTCGCCCAAGGGCATGGCCCTGGATTTCGATGGGTCGGATGACTACATCACCATTCCAAACAGCAACCTGCTTGATCCAGATCAATACGATTATACTTACGAGGTTTTTTACTTAACCTCGAAAGACTACACCTCCGCTGCCGGCCGGATCTATAACGACTATGGCTCCGACACCGACAACTATGTTGAACTTATTGTCCAGCCTACCAACAAAATCAGCCATTACATGCGAGACACTGGCGGTGATTCGCTTGCTATCCAAACAGCCGGAGCGGATATCGATGACGGCCTGTGGCACCACAACGCGATGGCCAGAGACACGCTGACCCACATGGACGCCTACGAGGATGGCTCCTGGATCGACGAGGACACCAACGCTTCTGTGGGCAACATTCGAACCGATGATGGCGCTTTGCCCACGATTGGAAAGCATGCCAGTGCCGCCAGTAATTATTTCCAGGGCCGGATTGGAGAGCTCCGGTTGACCTATAACGTCGCTCTGAGCGCGGCTTGGATCGGGGCCACATATTCCACGCTGATGGACGAGCTGCTTCACTTTTCTACCGGCGAGCTTACCAACCAGTGGCCGACCGGCTGGAACAATCGCAAACCGTTTGTTATTCCAGCAACGAACATCGATGCCGATCTAACAGACTTTCCGATCGCCATAGTGCTCGACTCGGCGGCCGGAACCGGCTCGACTGACATCACTGACATATTCGATGAGGTGGGCGCCAATTATAAAAGAGTGGCTGTGGGCGATGCCCAGGGGCGGCTGCTGCCGGCCGAAATCGACACGTGGGACAGCTCAACGGAAAAGGCGGTACTGCATGTCAAGGTGCCGCGGATTGACTCGGATTACGGCGCCTTGCTCTTTTTATATTACGACAACGACCAGCCGGATCAGGGCTGGGTCGGTGACACCGGCGAGCATATCGCTCAGCGGGTATGGGATGACAACTTCGTTGGTGTCTACCATTTAAGCCAGGACCCCTCTGGCACTTCTCCGCAAATGCTCGACTCGACGGCCGGCGAAAACAACCTAACATCGACCGGCTCGATGACCGATACCGACCTGATCGACTCTGAGCCTGGCAAAGGCCTCGACTTTGATGGCAGCGACGATGGGGTGACCACTTCGGTGGCGCTGATCACGGCGTACCCCTATACTCTCGAGGTCGCTGGCCCTGCCAATGTCGTTGCCTCTACGGCTACCGGGCCAGCTATGGGCCTGGCCGACAACTCGGCAGCCGATCAGCAGGTGCTGGTGCATATTGAAGATGGCTATGCACGGTTAAATCACTACGCCACAACAAGCTACACGAAAGACGGCACGACGCTTTTGACCGATGACGTTTTTTGCCACCTTGCCGGTGTCGGCGTCAGCGCTACGGAGCGCTCTATCCTTACAAACGGAAGCAACAAACAAACCGATACGACATCGGTAACATTTCCGACCGGCGTTGACAGGGCCTCGGTCGGCTTCACAAACGACTCATCGCCCTATTACTTTGCAGGAGAGGCAAGCGAGGCCCGGTTCTCTGATTACGAGCGCCCCGATGCATGGCTCAAGGCTACCTATTATACGCTGGTCGACAACCTGGGGGCCTGGGGCGCCACAGAATATGAGCCGTACAATATAACGATAACGGAAAACCTGTCTAAAGCCGGCAGGATTACCTTTTCGGTTAACGCCCTTGACGACGAACTGTCAATCCAAGAAGACCTGGCCAAGGCCGGCCGCATCACCTTTACGGCCTCTGCGCTGGCCGAGAACTATATCGGCAATATCACAAAGATGATCGCTGCCGCAGGTTCACGGCCCAGGATTGCCTCGGCAACAGGGACACGACCAGGGATAGCGAGTGCCAGCGGCGCGGGTCCGCGGCTGGCAGCCGCAGAGGCCTTTGCCTTTCAGGAGAAAGAATAATGGCGGATTTGATTTTTGATAAGTTCCCGCTCCACGTGATGAACGGCAACATCGATCTGAGCAGCGATGTCTTTAAGATTGCGCTGGTCAAAAATACTTACACCCCTGATTCGACCGATGAGCTTTGGAGCGAGGTCAGCACCTATGAATGCGATGCCACCGGGTACACGGCCGGCGGCAAGACCATTTCCAATGTGTCGCTCTCCGAGTCTTCGGGGGTGACAAAGCTTGACTTTGACGATCCGGCTGTATGGACCAGCTTAACCGGCAGCAACATTTACTATGCGGTGGTCTACGACAGCTCGAGCTCCAACCGGCTTTGTTGCCTGTTTCAGTTCTCGGCCGTCAGAAGCCCTTCGGCTGAAAACCTGGCGCTGGTGTTTAGCGCTGATGGCCTGCTCGATGCGGAAGCTGCCTAATGAGCTCGATCGACGACAAGTACGATGACGCGGCCCGGGACTATGGGCGCAAGCTGTATCGCGGCAGCGATGATGACGGCTTTCGGGATTTGATGCGCAAAAAGACCGTCTTTATGTACGACGAGAGTTTTAAAGCCTCCTGGTCTGCGCTCGAAAAGCCGTACCTGGAAGATGACTATCACGAGATGGAAACCTTTTTGTGGAATCCGCCAGGCTTTCCGCCGGCGATATTCGATCCGCCAAGCTCCTGGGACTTTCCGAGCGTTCCCAGCGATCCCCAGGACCCAGGCGAGCCCTTCGGATGGCCGAGCTTGACTGTCTTTTATTGCACGGCCTCGGGGTGCTACTGCGAGAACGACACCCGCAGCGCCATCGTTGAGTGCTCGCACGAGATCACGGCCGTGTCGCTGTCCTTTGCTCGGCTGGCCTCCAAAGACTTCTCCGTTGCGGTTCAGCTCATGGGCACCGCGGCGCGGTTGTCAATCACCGCCGGCGAGGATCCGCCCGGTGCGCTGGAAATCGATGTGTCCATGAGGGCTGGCGCCGTTAAGGGCTCTCACGACTCCATCATGATTACCGAGTGCTATGATTGTACGCCCTGCGAGGAGGCTGACGATGTCTCCTGGGACACGCAAAACACGGCCGGCACAATCAATGCTGGCGATACTATCCCGGTGCATATCCTCGATGGTGTGGGCCCGTTTGCTTGGGAAATCGATCAGTGTGGAGACAGCGGCTCGGGATGCTCACTGTCGGCGGCTGTGACCAGTGGCCGCTCTAATGTACTCTATACAACCGAGAATGCATGCGGCACCATTTTTATCACGGTCACCGATTCGTGCGAGGACGAGGCCACCGGCGCGGTTGGCGTTGCCAACAACGGCGAGTGGCATTCGGTCGACTCAAGTGTGCAGCTTAACGCTGGCGGCTGCCAGTGCTCGTGCAGCCGCGAGTACACCAATTATTCTGATGACACTTGCATCGGAACCGATTATCGCGGCACGTACCCCTGTTTGTATTTAAGTGACGTCATGCGGGTTGCCTCGGTGTGCGGTGCGCTGTGCTGCGGTGATGGGTGCGCGGCACCGTCGTGCCAGATCGGGCCAGGCACTGGCTACGGCCACTCTTTTCCATGCTGGCAGTATTGCGGCGGTGCTGGTGACATCTGCGTCCAGGACCGCATTTATGCGGAGGTATACGGTTGTCCGAATTAGCAGAAGGCGATGTCGTTGATTTTTTTAAAAAGACCCAGGCGTTTACGTGGCGGTTTCAGCAGGATGTTTTCACGTATCTCCGGCAGCTGCACGACAAGGGCATTGCGCTCGATCATGCCATGCAGTGCATCGCGGCCCGGAAATATTATCAAACCAAGCAGATCAAGATCCACCATGAGGTTGCTGAGCTGTGGAAAAAGAACTCCCTGAAATGCCCTGACTGCGGCCAGATCATGAGCCTGGAGCATGTCAACACGCAGCCAGGCAACCAGCTTCCCGGGGGCTGGAAGTCGATATGGCGCTGCACCAAAATTATCGAGTGCGGCTTCGAGGAGCTGAGCAAAAAGAGTGTTCTCCAGTGGGTAAAAAAGCTCAACCTGACCTACACCAGGCTAAACGATCCCCGGCCGATTATGGTGCCCGATGAGGTGTATGAAGAAGAGATCATCAGCATGGCCCCGCCAAAAATAAAAGAAGTGGATTAACAGGAAGGAGACAAAAGATGCCGATCAACATAGCAGCAGACGCCGAGGAATTTCGTCAACGATCGGCCAGGATGAATCTGCCGGTACACCGGGCCAAAACTGGTGGCGGTCAGGCGCTACCTGGCGGCACCGGGCAGACGAGCTCCTCGAGATCCGTATCCGAGCAGACCTGGACCCCAACGGGCCAGACGCCAGTGCGCCCCGAGATGTCAACATTTGCTGCGCCTGAGTGGAATGAGTCAGAGGTTGCCCGAAACCGACAGCGCATGGCGGGTCCCAACATCCGCCGGCTGCGCGATGTGACCCTGCAGTCAATCGGCAGAAATTACGAGAATCCGAACGTGCGGCGCATGACCGTGCGCGAGGCCCTGCGCGGATACGGATCCGGATTGGGCTCGATTTTGGCCAGCGCTCAGCAGGGGGCCGTCAACGAGTATGGAAACAAATACCAGAACATGTACAACGAGCGCATGGCGAACTTCAACGCGACCAACCAGGCCAAGATGGCTGAATACAACAACCTGTGGCAGATGTTTAGCAAAATGGGAACCACGAGGACCACGCAGACGACAACTGGATATGACTCGGGCAGCTCGGGCGGCACAGGCGGTACAGGTGGCTCAGGCATGGGCGTGACCAGCCAGCCTTCGAACCCGCGGCAGATGGGTCCATCTGGATGGAGCCCTGACTATGGCATCCAAAAAGCGAAGCAACGGTATGCAGCCGGTGAATACGGTCCCTTTGACGTTCGCAACTATTCGTAAAAAGGACAACTGATGGCGACTCTACGAGATACCAAATATCGCGACAACCAGGTCATTGTCGACAGGTCAGGCAATGTCGTTGACCTCGGGCAGCTCGAGCGAAACTTCTCACCGACGATCGATGAGAGCGGTGAGGAAGTGACCAACCCGAAGCTACAGGCGTTTATCGACAATCCGGAGCTGGCCGATATCGAAGCCGCCTCGGCCACCCTCCAGCAAGGCCCTGGCCAGACAACGAATCTAAATCGATCGCTCAGCGAAGAAAAGCCGCTGATCTTCGATCAGGATCCCATGCAGCGCCGCGAGATGCCGCCGGGAAAAATCGCAGATGCCAGCCAGGCCATGCAAGACTATGGGCAGCAGCGCACACAGCCGATGGATTTTGCCAGTGAGCGGCTGGCGTTTAAGACCGAGGTCATCAACCGGAAATTCGGCGGCAACGATCCGTACAAGTTCGATCCTATGGAAGAGCTCGACAATGTCGATCCCGGGCACTTCCAGCGCGAGTACGAAAAATATCGCCAGGCAACCATGGGGCCGATGTGGCATGACCTCGAGGACAAACAGCGAGCAGATTTCGTTAAGAATGAACGCTCCCGGGTGTTCGACAAGCTCAAAGCGGCAACCGAGTTCAAGGTTGCCGAAATGAAAGAGATCATGGGCGAATACGATCGCCAGGCCGCCAGGCGCGAAAAGCAAATGGAGAAGCTGGAAGCAAAACACGAGAAACTCTACAAAGAGGCAAAAGCCGAAACCGAGGCTCGGCGCAAAGAAAAGCAGGAGCGGCCCAAGCGCAAGCTTGACCTCTACTCTGAGATGCTCGAGACCCAGCAGCAGATCCAGAACGCATATTCCGGCACCGACACCACGGCGCTTAAACAAAAGATGTTGGTAATACAAAAGGCCTTGGGTGACATTGCCGAAGAAGAAAAGTCCGAGGTCGTTAAAAAGAAACAGAAACAAAGCAAACAGCCGTTTATCCCCAAACCTGGCCCGCGGACAAAGGGCCACCCAACAAGAGCGATTATTGAGCAATATCTGTCACTAACTGGCAACGACTATCGGGCGACCCTGCAGATGCTGGAAAACGACGGCTACAACACCGAAGCTCCCAGGAAATAAATATGGCTGGTAACATTCTTGATTATTACGGCATCAGCGAATCTGACGGCAGCGCTTCTGCCGATGTCGGTGACTACAGCGACAATCAGCCCTCCGGCGGGAACATTCTGGATTATTACGGCATCGGCGATGAGTCTGCCCCTGCTGCTGAGCCTGTTCCTCCGAGCGCTTACGATTACATGAGCGTTCCTGACATGGTCAGCAACATCAAGGCCACCAACCAGGAGACTGTCGATGCTTACTTGATGTCCGAGGACCCCTCCGGCATTGCCGATCCCGAGTCAAAAGTCGTGCGCCTGGGCAGAGCCGTTTATCAATCCAGCTCACAGGGCATCGCTGACATCGCCAGGTTTATCGGCAAGCAGGACGAGCAGGTCAACAAGCTGCGCTCCACCTATATCAATGCGGACAACAAATACGGCCAGGCCATGCTCGAGCGCTTCGACAGGGAGACTGCCGAGGCGGTTGCAAACGTGGAGGAATTCGCCGCGTCCATGCCCGAGCTCACCGAGGTCAATATCTTCGAATCCGTCCCGGGCCAAATCTTCGAGCAGGCCGTGACCGGCATGGCTCGCTTTGCCCCGACGATGGTGGCCACCGCGGCCAACCCGGCCATCGGCTACGCGGTGGCTGTCTCTCAGATCGCCGGCGCCAGAGCCGCGGAGTTCGAGGCGCAGGGCATCGATAGTGACACGGCCTGGAACGCTGCTCTTTTAGATGCGCTGCCAAATGCGGCAGTGGAAACCGTAGGCAACATCGTTAATCTGAAGGCCCTGGGGGCAGTGGCCGGCATGGCCGCCAGGCGGGTTGGCGTCAGAGCTGGCGTCAAAAGATTTGTCGAAAACCTTGCCGAGAGCGCAGCGGCCGAAGGCCTGGAGGAAATTACCCAGGAGCAGTGGTCGGTTGTCTCTGAAGAGTACGCCAAGGATCCCAACGCCTCGGCAGTCGAGATCCTCGAGCGGTCCAAAAACGTGTGGGCCACCTGGGAGCAAACAAAAAAAGCCGGGTACGCGGGTCTTGTCGGTGCTGTCGGCGGGGCGCTGTTTCCGATCGGCGGTGCGATGATCAAGGGCGGGCAGGTCGCAGCCGACGCGGTCACAGGCACTGAGAGGCCGCCTGCGGCTGCCGAAGGCGAACGCCAGGTCAAGGGTCCGATCGAGCCCTTGCCAGGCCCTGAGGGGCAACTGGGCTTTGCGCTGACCGACAAAACCAAGATCGTTGAGCCTGGCGAAACGGAAGCGGAAACCAAAACGGTTGGCGAGAAAAAAGAGGCGGCAGCCACCGAGATGATCCTGGACCAAATGACCGGTGATCTCACAGAAGAAGAGGCCAAGGTCGTCGCGGCGCGATTCCCCGAGCTCAAAAAGGATATTGAAAAACGATACGCCGTCAAGGCGAAGAAAGCCGCCAAGAAAGCGCCCAAGAAAGCGGCCGCCAAACAAGAAGAGGTGAAGCTGCCCAAGGGCCAGGGCGGTGAGATCTCGAGCATGAGCTCGCTGAAGCGAGTGACGCCGGCATTTGACCTGCAGCAGGTTGCAGAAAGCAAAACCACCAGGTCGCAGACCTACGTGCATGCCGTTGCCGATGCGATCGACTCCAAGGTCACTTTTTACAAAGCCAAGTACGACTCGCCGGCCGACCGGGTCAACGGTTTTTATAACGAGAAGAGCGGGCGCATTTTTATCAACGAGAACGCCGCGGAGCCTGATCTGTTTGTCCTGGGGCATGAAAGTTTTCACGAGCTCTCGGTGAAGCATCCGGATTTGTGGGACAAGGCCATGGATGTGGTCATGGCCGACACCGCCAATTATCAGCAATATGTCGCCGCCATTCAACAGGACCGCAGAGCTGCTGCCCTTCCTGAGCTCGACGCTGAGGGCATCAAAAAGGAATTCGGCAGCGATATCGCCGGCCGTGCCTTTACTCGCCCGAGTTTTTGGAAGGAGCTCAACCAGCGGGCGCCGGATGCTTTCGCGAAGCTGCGCAAAATTGTCAGCGCCCTGATCGAACGGGTGAAATCTGCACTTAAGGTTGGCGTCGGCAGCATGGCCGATGTCAAGCGCATGGAGAAAGTCGAGCAGGCCATCGCCGATGCTTACGCGGAAGCCAAACGCCGGCAGGGCAAGGTGGTGACCGAGGCCAAAGTCAAAGCCGTTGAGGATACCATCTACCGGATGCCCCGGGCTGGCAAGGTCAAGGTCACCGCCATCCATGCCGAATCCGGCCAAATGGTCAAGATCGATGCCGATCCTCGCGAGGCCCTTACCGAGCTCGAGGGCACCATCGAAAAATACTACCAGGTATTGGAGTGCATTAATGCGGGTGCTTAATACAGACGAACTCGGCAAGCTCGCCGATGCTAAGGACTTCGAGCGCTTAAACGCACCGCCTGAGCCCGAAGTCGACTTGCAGCTAGAGGCCCTGGAGCAACTGACTGAAATCGTGCGGACCATGCACGCCGAACAGCTCGCAACGATGCAGTCAATCAAATCGGCGCTGGAGGCAGTCGATGACGAGCGTCAGCTGGAGGCCTTGAGCCGGTTTGCAACCAAGATCTCAGAGGCCATGGCAGCGCAAAGCGCCAGCATGAACGCTGCGATCGCCAGCCTTAAGCCCGAGCACTTGGGCGCAGAGTCGACTGATCGGTTGGCCAAGGCCGTGGCGATGCTGGCGAACGAATCCAATAAATCGAGTCCGGAGAAAAAGATGCAAGCCGTGCTCGATCAGTTTGTTTCGAAAATATCGGAGATGCGTGAGCCGGTGATCACCGTTAATCCGACGCCGGTGACAGTGGATATGCCCGAGCCGGCCAGAAAGTGGAAAGTAGATGTCGTCAGGAGCCCGCAGGGGATTATCGATCATGCAACCTTAACCCGAGAAAATTAAGGAGAATAGAAAATGGCCATCACGTATGAACTGGTTGCTGCCGATTGGACGGTTGACAGTCAGACAGGAAACATTCGCTATGGGGGTCACGATCACAACGGGGCCTCACCGTCTTATGCCACTGTGATTGAGCTGCACCGGTGGCTGCAAGAACTAGCTGACGACCAAGAGCCGGCGAGCACAAATGATGAGGTTTACATCGCCATGCTCAATCCTTCTGTCAGAAGTACGGACAACATCATCACGCTCATCAACGGCTACAATATCAACGCCGCTGCCGCCGAGCACCTGTACGACGGCTCTATTATCCAAAACGACGGCGCTGAAATTTGGGATGGCATCGTAAACTTCGGCAACGACGATGTCCAGCTGCAGATCCTGCAGGATGGTGCTATCATCTCGGACGATTTTTGGAATTACAACCTTGGTGGCACCGCCACTGGCGGCAGCACCACGACACTGGTGGACACCGGCGCCTTCGCAGGGATGAGCCTGGTCGGTTATTCAGTGGTTAATACCCACGGTGGCGTCAGGGATGGCAGCCGGGGCATCGTGCTGTCGCACACTGACGACACCTTGACGTTTGCCTCCGGTGAGCTGCACGGCGGCACATCTGCAGAGGGCTTTACCACCAGCGACACGTATCTAATCGGCAAGCCGCTTTGCCCGAACAGCACCCAGGGCATTTCGCATCGATTTTTGGTCAAGGTTCGTGAAGATGACTGCGACATCGATGGCCGGCGCTTGATCGGCATCTGCCGCCGGATGGGAAACACGTACAGCGAATTTCGCATCAACGGCACCTCCCGGGGCAACAACGTATTGGCCCTGGTTGACACCGGCGATCTTAACTGCACGACCGGCAACACGACGGTGATCGGCACCACATGGGATACGGATTTCAGTGGCGAGGATCTCGGCTTCGAGCAGTTCGATGTGGATGACAACGGCACCAACGAGGACTATTTCGGCAAGCTGTCCTGGATCAACACCCACGATATTAATGATCTTTACGAACGGGCCAAAGGAGAAACCGAGGATGGATCAGGCTATACCGTACATGGGCTTAACGGCGAAGTATTTCGAGGTGTCACTCACTCTGTGGGCTACGACACTGAGGCAGGCGGTATCTCTATCAGTGATTACGACATGCTGGTGTGGGGTACATATGTCGATCATGGGTCTGTTACCAGTGGACCGTTCACGCTCGGAGAAGCCGTTCACGAAAACTCATCCACTCCCGCATGGAAGGGCCGGGTCCTGTCGATTGACGGTACTGACCTCTCGCTGATCGTTGATGTCACCGAGGGCACGGTGGGAAACACCGAAACATTTGTCGGTCAAAGCTCCGGCGCCTCGGCGGTAACCTCGTCAGCGCCGACTGCGGTCACCGGTGGCGGGGTGCTGCACGTGCTCGCCCATGACGCCACAAATGATTACCTGTACGTCCAGGTGATCAAGGGCACGATGGCCGCGGACCAGGCCCTGTGCCACTACGGGGGCACCGATTTGACGGCTGCCGATCACACCGCCTCTGTTACCATCGAGGTCAGCGTGCTCGCGTTGACCCAGCGAACCATCAGCACACCGTATATCGGGGTTTCAACCGGTACGGCGATCATTGGCGGTTACGGCGTCGGCATCGACAATGCCAAGCTGACCTCCGCGGACAAGGTCTTTGATTTGACCGATACGCAGATCACGCCGCCCAACACGGTCACCAACACGGTCTCGGGTGTGGTCGTCGGTCAGGATTATGTGTTTGTTGCGCCCTGGGACGGCACAACGGTTGACATCAATGGGGATCCGACCATGGGCAGGGCGCACTTTACCCTTGCCAGTGATTTGACCAGCGGCACGACCACATCGGTGGCGGTCAACGAGGATCTCGCCGATGCCGACATCGATGCATATTTGGCCAGCTCCGGCTATATCGACATTTTGAAAGATGACGGCAGCGTCGTCACGGTCGCCTATAGCACCTATGACACTGGTGGTGACACCTTCACGATCACCTCGACTGACTTCTCCGGTGGCAACCAGGCCAGCGCCGGCAATTATTGCTATGTGGGCCAGATGCATTTGACCACAGCGCTTAGCGGTGCCGCTGAAAGCGCAATCGTTGTCAACGCTATTCCTGGCAGCTCCCCCAACGCCGGAACTCTGCGGGTAATCAACGACGAGGGATTTCACATTCGAGTCAATTACTCGTCCTACGATGATCCTTCCGACACCTTTACCCTGGTCGGTGCCGACACCTTTGTCGACGCCGATGTGGACACAGGCACAGAGGAGATCGAGATCACAGGGCATTTGTTTAAAGACCAGATGCCGGTGACGCTCACCACAACCGGCACGCTGCCCTCGCCGCTGGCGCTGGCAACTACCTACTATGTGATCTACTCCGATGCGGACAACATCAAGCTTGCCGCAAGCCTGGAAGACGCTGCCAACGGAACAGCTGTCAATATTACAACGGCAGCCGGTGGCGGAACTCACACCATCACCCCTGACAATATCGCGTTCAACGGCTCCGGCCTGACCGATACCGCGGCGATTGGCAACACGGTTTATCTCACCTACATAGACCTGCTTGCCAAGGCCACCTCTCTTGAATTCCAAGCGGTTTACGATAACGCCCTGGATCTAACCCTGCTTGTACGCGATGGCGGTACATCGCCGATCAAGCAGTTTATTTCAGAGTGGAGCTTTGGTAGCAGCAATCAAAGCATTTCAGCCATTCGGACAAGCGATACCTAATGAATGACTGCGGAGCCTGTTCGCTGTGTTGCAAACTGCTCGATGTCCCTGGCCTTGCGGCTGCAGGACAGTGGTGTCCTCACTGCAGGCCAGGCACATCTGGCGGTGGCTGCACGATTCACGACCACAGGCCGGAGGTTTGCCTGGGGTTTAACTGCTTTTGGAGAGCTGAGAGCTGGCCGGATCCTCTGCAACCAAGCCGGTGCAAGGTTATGTTTGAGGCCCTGCCAGGCGTCGAAACAATTCTGATATCCGTTGAGGCCTCCAGGCCGGATGCCTGGAAGCATAAAAGGATATTGAGGGTTATCTCAATTCTTCGCAGCAAGGGCCGCCCGCTGGTGCTTAAAACGAGAAATGATTCGGAAATGTTTATCCCGAAGGGCTGGAGCCGTCAGGCTATTATGGAAGAGATTCAACAAGTCATAGAGTGGAAAGAGAAAACACATGGCCGCTCCGACATACACGACTGATCTTAGCACCTTCAATTTGTGTGAAAGCGCCTCCGGCGATTGCGATGAATTCGTCAATATGGAGGACGGTGGCCCTGAGTCTTATCAAGACTCAGACGATATCATCCAAGGCAGCTACCACATCAGCGCCTCCTGTTCATTAAAAGTCGGTGAGCTCCAATCTCTTGGCATGGACGCTGGAAGTGGTGTCACTATCCCAACAGACGGCGCCATTTTTATGTGGTTCAAATTTGATGCGGGAGGCATCCTGGATAGCTACACCAATGGCGGTGTGCGTGCGGTCATAGGGCAATCGTACACCAACTGGGATGCCTGGAAAGCCGGCGGTGTTGATAAGTCACCGAACCCTGCTGGCGGCTGGTGGAATTATGCGATTCATCCCACAGTCCGCACCTATGAGTATCGCAATGGAACTGGCACTGGCACCACATACCGATACGCAGGCATGGCCATCGATGTGACCGCTGCCGGCCCGGCCAAAGGCCAACCCTTCAAGATAGACGGCTTTCGTTACGGCCGGGGCAGCATCATTTTTCAGTATGGCAGCTCCGGTGATGGCTATGCCAACTTTGCCGATGCGGCTGCAAAAAACGATGCCAACGATGCCACCGATGGGTATAACCGTTGGGGACTTTTTAGTGCATACGGCGGTGGGTATTTATGGAAGGGCCGGATGCAGCTCGGGACGTCCTCCAATGCTCTTGAAATGGAAGACGAGAACGTCTTTATCCTGGTTGACGATACCATAAACTGCTTAACGAATTTCAACACGATAGAGGTAAATAACGCCAGCACCGTTGTTACCTGGACCAATGTAATCTTTAAGGCTCTCGGCACCCAATCCCCAGGCCGCCTGGTGATGAACAACAACGCCGATATGAACCTTGATAGCTGTCAGTTCTTTGATATGTCCACTTTTACTTTCGGTGGATCTGCCAGTGAGTTTTTAAACTGCACATGGAATGGCTGCGGCTTGGTGACGGTTGCAGGCGGCAAGCTCAACGGATCCAATGTGCTCAACTCGACAGTGGCTGCCGATGCCAGCGCTATCGATTGGGATGTCAACGTCGATCCTGACGGCTACCTGGACAACCTGACGGTCTCCGAGGGCACCAACAGTCACCATGCGATTGAGTTTGGCTCGACCTGCCCTGCCTCGATGACGATCAGGGGCTTGGATGTGGGAAGCGATTTCGCCGCCACTAACGCTCAGACCAACTCCACATTTTATATCTCGGATTCCAACACCGGCAACAGCTACACCATCAACTGTGTGGGGTGCTCGGGCAACATGACCTACAAGTCAGCCGGGGCCGCGGTGACCATCGTCAACGATCCGGTAACCGTAAAGGCTACCGTGACGACCGCTGCCGGGGTGGCTATCGAAAACGCCCGGGTCTACGTGCAAGCCAAAGACGGCACTGGCCCGTTTCCATTCGAAGACACGGTGACGATCTCAAACAGCGGCACCACGGCGACAGTAACGCACACCGGTCACGGCATGGCCACCAACGATTATGTGCAAATCTACGGCGGCACCGTGCCGGCCAACGAGGGTGTGTTTCAGATCACGTTAGATGGCGCCGACCCAACCAACAAATACAGCTACACCATGGGCAGCACCCCAGGTGCCAGCCCGACCGGGACGATCACCTCGACCTTTGTCGCCCTGTACGGCTTGACCGATTCCAACGGCGTGAAGAGTACAAGCAGGGTATATTCCAGCGACCAACCGATAACCGGATGGGCCAGGAAGAGCTCTGCAAGCCCATACTACAAGGAAGGAGCGATCTCCGGTGCCGTCGATTCTGCTGACGGTCTAACGGCGACCGCTGTGCTTGTGGCCGATGAATAATATTGAACGAAAGATACAGGCGGGAGAAGTAGAAAAAGTCAAAGCGGCCGAGGAGGTGACCCGGCGAAACGTGCAGACGGTCATCTCTTTTACCAACGAGACCCGAAAGATGCTCCTGGAATTGCGTCAAATGCATGATGCCCTGCAGAACAAGGTGATCGCTCAGGACGCTCAGCTCCAACAAATGCGAAAGCAGTTGGCCAGCTTGCAGCAGCTGTTTTATGCCCGGGGCACTGCCAGCTACAGCAACGGAAAGGGATAATTGTGGCGATCTCGATCAATCCCTTAACATATGTGATTTATGTGCCGAAAGCGGACATGACGCTCACCCAGTCGTCGCCGGAGGTCAGAGAGCTCAACGTGAACGCATTTCGGCTTGAGCTCAAGAGCCTCGAGGACGATCCGGACTATGGCGTTTTTCTGTACAAAACCCATAGCCACAATACAGAGGTGGCGCTTGCAGGCTTGACCTACGCTCGCATCGTTGAGGTCCTGGCCCCGTATACGGTCGAATTCGAAGACGGCCAGTACACCGTTAACTGTGTCGGCGCCAATCACAACTTGAGCGACCGGAAAGTGGCCAACCAGGTCTCGCTGATCGTCAACAACGCGGCCGGCCTGATCTCAAATGCCCAAATTGAATATTCGTCCTTTAACGGCGGGGTCACAGTTGATGTGGACAACGCATCGGGAAAGGCCGCAAGCGGCACTGTTTTTCCGATCGGCACCCCGCAACAGCCGTCTAATAATATGACCGATGCCAGCCTGATCGCTGGGGTCAGAGGCCTGACCCAGTTTTTTATCGTCGGTGATTTGACGCTGACAACCGGCGATGATGTCGCAGACAAGGTGCTTATCGGAGAGTCGGCCGGCAAAAGCACAATCACCGTTGAGACCGGCGCCGATGTGCTGGACTGCGAATTTTACGAGTGTACCCTCACCGGCGTGCTCGACGGCAACGCCAAGGTGAAAAACTGCGCGATCGGCGATTTAACCTATATATCGGGGTATGTGGAGCTATGCATTCTGAACGGCGTAATAACGCTTGGCGGGGGCGCGGCGGCGTATTTTCTCGACTGCTGGGCCGGAAGTCTTTTGGGCAGCCCTCCAAGGATAGACCTGGGGGGAAGCGGGCAAACCCTGGTCATGCAAAATTTCAACGGGTACATCCAGTGGGAAAACAAAAGCGGGAGCGACCAGGCGAACGCCAGCCTTAATGCCGGCTGGATCCTGCTCGCCTCGAGCATTACAGCAGGGACTGTCAACATCATCGGCACCGGTATTGTGGAGGACTACACGACCGGCACCGCCAGCGTTAACACTGTTTACCTGACAAATCCGGTCAGCATTAAAGATGCGCTGATGGGCGAGGCGCTTGAGACCGGCATCACCGTTCGCCAGGCGCTGCAGTCAGTTCTGGCCGCTGCGGTCGGCAAGGCCGCCGGCGGGGGCACATCGACGATCAGTTTCAGAAACACAAACGATGACACCAACCGTGTGGTGATGACCGTTGATGATAACGGCAACCGCACCAGCGTAGTGCTAAATGCATGACGCCTTTAAGCTCAGGACAGCACCCGCAGCTTGCAATGCCTATCGGCAGTTTTCCGCTTTATGGCCGTGTGGGCAACTACGCAGAGCTGCCGGTTTCGGTCCCGGCGGTAGCGCTTACCGGCGGTGGTGGTGGATACGCCGGGGCGGTGACCACCGAGCGGGATGTCAGCTGGCAGTTTACGAGAGCTGGGCAAGATTTTATCCGCAAGGATGATGATGAATTCATCCAAATACTGATAGCAATAGCCAAGTCTGGAGCACTTGATTAATGGGAAAATCACTCGCGTATTGCCTCAAGGCATTGAAGATACCACCGGCGGAGGCCGCTTACCTTACCAGGCGAGCAAAAGCGTATGTCGTTGACCAGGGGATGAGCCAGGGTGAGGCCGACAGCACGGTCGCCAATGAATGGATAACCGAGCAAGAGGGTGAATACAACCAGGTGCTGCGGCAGATTAACGCTGCGGTTGCAAAGGCGCCCGAGCAAGAGCGCCGCATCGGCTCTGCGCGGACCAGGCAAATGTACGAGAGCATTGCCGCGAAGGTCAAGGATCCCGAAGAGGCCAGAGAGATTATCCGCGAGCTGATCAACAAGCTCTACACCGACGAGCTGATGGGCATCGGCACGCGGGCCGGTTTTTTTGAGGAGCTCGCCAAGGATGAGCAGCTGGATCCCAAAGACCGGCGCTTGGTCATCATGGTAGATCTGGACAACTTCTCCTGGTTTAACGATGCCCTGGGTCATCAGGTGGGCGATAAGGTCCTGCGCGAGGTGGGCGCCATTTTGCAGGAGCAGCCGGTGCCGGCCTACCGGCTCGGCGGTGAAGAAATAGGCTTGTTGGTCAAAGGGGAATCTTCCGCCAGAGCCGTGGCGGAAACGATCCGCGGGCAGTCGGAAAATGACATCAGGGTTGAATTCACTATAAACCAACCCCGCACATTAAAGGATGGCACGGCCTATGAACGGGGAGATCGCATAAGCGTGTCAGGCATAGGAGTCAGCTATGGCATCGGAGACCAGTACAATACAGCCGACGAAAGACTACAAGATGAGAAGGAAGAAAGGGAGCGCCAGGGCATCCGCTCTCCTAAAGGAGCTGAGGCTCAACGAGTTAGGCATCGAGGGGCGTTTGGCGCACGCCCGGGCGCTAAAGGCGAACGTCAGCCGCCTGCGAGTTTTCCGGAAGATGTCGCAACCTTCAGCGTAAAGGTGCGCGGCGAGCTCGAGAATGTAATGGCGGTGCCCTCGGTTGCAAAGAAAATCATCGACCGGTTTTATAAGGGCTCTGAACACGGCCTTGAGCCCGTTTTGCGCAGGCAGATGGGCCGTAAGCCGGTCGATGAGATGAGCTACGATGAAAAGCTCAAGGAGGTCAGGTCCGAAATTAAACGCGATCTCGAGGTCTCGGTTGAAGAGATAAGAACCAGCGCCGATCCGTTGGAGTATCTAATCGACCGGGCACTTGATCCTTTAGATGAAAAAAACGAGTTTTGGGCCGAGGTCCTGCGCCGCATCACCGGTGGCCAGGTTGTTGCCGGCAGGGGCTACAAGCCTGCAGAGGTCAAGGCGGTTGATTCCGACAACATCTACAGCCCCGAGTCCTGGAAGCCGATTGCCAAGATAGGCGAGGCGGAAACCGCGGCCGCGAAAAGCGTTTCGTTCAAACAGCCGACGAGGCAAAGCGATATCGAAGGCCTGCAGGCGAGCACGACCACGCGGATGGTGACCACCGGATCGCTTAAAGCGAAAAGTCTCTACGCCCGCACACCGGCAGAGGCCGCCAGCCTGATGGCGCATATCCGCAAACATGCCCAGGAAAATTTGTATTTGGTTGCCGTTAACGAAAAGGGCAAGATCCTTGAAGTCCACCGGTATGTCAAAGGGACCTCGCGAGCCGCTCCTGCGGAAGTGGCTTCCATGGCTGGCTACGTGATGTCCACCGGGGCCGCCAGGGTATACGCGGCGCACAATCACCCCAGCCAGGACCCCACAGCCTCGGTACAAGATATCGAACTAATGCGGGCCATTGATGTGGCATTGAATCTGGCCGACATCGAGTTGGTGCCGATTGTCATTGGTGGCACGAAGTATGTCGTTATCAACGCCGGCGTCACCTCGACAACCACTACGCCTGAAAGCATTCCTGCGGCGGTGAGAAAGAAAAAGCTCAACATTCGCGAGCGGGTTTTTAGTTTGAACAAACCCGGGCCGGCGGTCAACAATTCTCAGGCTGCCATCTCGGTGAAAAAAGATCTGTTTGGTGCAGATGCAGAGGGTTTTTTACTATTAAATGCCCAAAATCAAGTGCTCGGCTTTTACGAATATCCCAAGGGATTAACGGTTAAGCAAGGCGCAGTTGAGATTCTCAAGGTCCTTGAAAAGACGAGTGCTCAAGGAATGATTTTTTTCATCGAAGCTGCGCCAGGGCCAGCAGGTGACAAGCATCTTCAGAAGAAGATAAATAGCCGAACCGATTTTATACGTGGCCTCAGAGGGGCCCTGGGCTCTGATGTGGCGTTGCACGATTACATCGCCTCTGGCATCAGCCAGCGAGACCAAAACGCCTTGCCTGATCTGTGGCAGTTTACCGTTGGAGGAGACTACGGGAAGCTAAACAAGGATGAGGTCCTGCTTTCCACGAAAAAGGCTGCGGCGCTGAAAAGCGTTATGGAGGCTAAGCCGAGCAGCGAAGAGCTGGACCGGCGCATCGAGCAGGGCATCGATTTGATGAGCGTTGCAGAGGCGTCAAACCCGCAGATCTTCTTCGATGCCAAACGGCGCTACGCAGAGAAAAAGTGGAAAGATATGCCCTTCCACGAGACTCGGTTTTTTATCGTGAACAACCGGTTGGCTCGAGAGCTCCAGATCTTCGAAATCCTATTCGGGCCTTCAGAGCGTGCGATCGAGGTGCCAGGTGCCGGCCGGAAGCCCGCCCGCAGCATCGTGCCGAGCGATCTGCTCATAGACATCTACCGTGTGGTTGAATCCGGCGAGGCGCACGAGCTGCTCAACGAAAAATACAACCTCAAGGAGATGGCGAAGGCCAGAGGCCTCAGCTTCCGCTCGCCGGGAAAAGATGAGGCGGGCAATCGGATTAAATCTGCCGGCGAGACCTTTGTCAAATTTGGCCAATTCATGCGCAATGGCAATTTGCTGGTGCCAGTGGACGAGGCGGGCAAACCGCTGCTTACCGAGAATGCCAAAGCGATTAGATCGGCTGACTTTCTGTTGGCAACGTGCGATCCGACCGAGCAGTGCATTGTGTGCTATGCCGCCTCAAATATGCTGCGGCAAGACACCATCAACAAAGCGTTTCGGAACCAGCTGGCCATTTTGATGGATCCGGACAAATGGGCGGTTCGCCTGGCGGATGAGGCTCGCAAGATGAAACGGCCGGAGCTTTTGTTCATCCGGCTGCAGGGCTCAGGCGATTTGACCACCATCGAGCAGATAAAGGGTTACAACAAACTGGCCAAAGTTGCCGACCGGCCGATCCATATCTTCAGTCGGCATCATGAGATGCTGCGCGAGCTGATCAGCACGGCCGCGGCCCCGTTTCTGCGGATGGGCTCGCTCGATCAAATGCTCTACGGAGTTTACGGGCACGATTTTTTGGTCGAGAACATGCACAAGCACGGTATTTCAAACGCCTTTTTGTTCACCTCGCTCGAGGAGGTGGCGACCATGGAGGCGCTGCAAAAGGACAAGGCCCTGGGGTTGATTCTGGCCGCAGAGAAGGAGCTGCACTATGCGCTCGAAAATCCGAAGCTGCGCGAGATCAGCTGTCCTTGCGATGCCGGCGAGCGGCATTTTATATCGAGCTGTCGCCAGTGCGCATTGAGTCAGCGCGGGTGCATGACCGCTTTTCGCGAATTTGGCGTCGATACGAAAGGCAAGCTTTGGTCTATTAAGGACCCAAAGCTTCCCAAAAAGATTTCCCCTATTTTAACCTTTCTCTCCGGCGCGGATCCGATGAGCCTCGGAGAGTTCATCATGAAAAAACATGGCCCAGGGACAAGAAGCCGAGAAGAAAAGCTGGCGCTGGTCGCCCGAGCCAAGCGGGAGCTCGGCCTCGATCCAAACAACATCATGCTGGAGCCTACCATACAGGGGTATCTTGTCTCCGCGATTGAGATTATTCGCGATTCGATGAAAAAACTAAGAAAGCAGATGAAGGCTTTTAAGAAGGGGAAGAAAAGTGACATCCTTCTCTACGATCTAAGGGAGCAGAGCCAAGGAAGAACCACTGATTATGAAGCCGCCCAAGAACACTACGACTTTTTGCAGTGGGTGCATGACCAGGCCGTGATGGCGCATGTGTACCTGCGCGGTGGCGAGATACAGGCGCCAATCGCCATCAAGGCCGGCCAGCAGCTTGCCGATGGCCGTTTGATCGGTCCAGAGGACGCCAAGCTGCTGCAGTTCAGCGTCAAGAGCCGCGGCAACGATGCCGCTTATAACAATGAGGATATCCGCGTTGCCAATAAAAGCGATAAGGTGGCCTCCAGTGAAAGACTAACGGAGGCGGTGCCCCAGGCTGTGGCCGCGATCGCCAGCAGCGGTGACCGGATCCTTGATTACGGTGCCGGCAAACCAAACGAGGATGGCCAGCTGCCGCACCTCGATCAACTGCGCAAGCTCGGCGCACAGGTCACGGCATATGACTTCGGCGAGAACCTCGATCCCGATGCGCATGACGCCAATGCTCTTGAGCGCAAATATGACATCGTTGCCGCATCGAACGTATTGAACGTCCAGAATTCACCGTCATCGTTTAACACCACCATGGCGCAGCTCGTGGCGGCGACCTCGCGCAAAGGCGGCCGCCTGGTGGTCAACATGCCGGCCGCCTCGCGTGAAGGATTCCTGCAGCGCATGAGCCACAAGACCGCCCTGAGGTTGGTTAGAGCGCAACTGCGTGAGCACTTCGCGGATGTGCGCCAGGCCGAAGGCAAGAGAGATGTTTTGATCGCCTCGCAAAAGCGCCAGGTGCCGCTGTCGGAGAAGTCTTCGGCGGCCAGGCTCCGGAGCAATCCGGTGTTTGCGCAGTGGTTTGGCGACTCCAGGGTGGTGGACAAAAAAGGCAACCCGCGGGTGGTCTACCATGGCACCGACAGCGTCGATGACTTCACACGCTTTAGGCGCAGCCCAAGAGATATCGGGATTCACTTTGGCACCAAAGAGCAGGCGAACGACCGGCTGGCATACAAAAGCCGGCTGGACATGTCCGGCGTTATGGGCCAGCGGATCTATCCGGTTTTTCTGAAAATCGAAAAGCCGCTGAGGGTTGATGATCCCGGCGCCTGGGATGTGTACAATATGCCTTTTATACTTGAAAAAACAAAAAAATTCTCTGAAAGGCAGATTCAGGAGCTCGCCAGCTACGAGTCACAACTGATGCACATAGAAGAGCAGATGGAAGGCACCGGCGACGATATAGACAAGGACCTGGAAATCCTGCAGGCCGAGTTTACCGAGGAAGTAATCCGGCTTTTAGAAAGCAAGGGCTATGACGGTCTCGTCTATAAAAATTCGGGTGAGATCGAGGGCATGGCCGCGATCATGGCCGAGCTCGATGCTGTTTCGCCCGACAACGAAGAGCGCCGCTCTGAGATCTACGCCAGAAAAAAGGCTCTCGAGGAGTCCGACAAAGTTCAAGACTCTTATGTGGTCTTTGAGCCCACGCAGATAAAGTCGGTGTTTAACCGCGGCACGTTTAACACCACAAATGCTGATATTATGTTTTCGGCAAAACAGGCCGGCTGGTACTCGCAGATGCGCAACGTCTTGGCCAAGAAGCTGCCAAATAAGAGCACCAGGGAAAACATGTACAAGATGATCAAGGCCTGGGCCGGAAAAGAGTTCAAGGCCGAAGAGCTCGAGTGGTCCTCACTGCCAGAGGAACTCGAGAAGCCAACGGCGGCAGCCGACCCGCTTTTTCCAGGCTTTAAACCAAAGGATGCCGGAGGAGGGAAAATCACCAAAGAAGAAGTCCTCGACATTGTCGATTCTGGCAGCTTATATCTCGAAGAGGAGGTGCTGAGCACCGCAGACTATACCGATCTGCGCCGTGCCGTCGTTGATCAATTAGCAGATGATTGGGACGATTTTACATCCGCGCTGCTAAACAACGGCACCATCACACGAAAAAAATTTGATGCTCTTCAAGAGCAATACGACGACGCCGTTCATGATTATGTAAACCGGAACGATGACTCCCTGTTGGATTCGCTTCTCGCAGACGTTGATGAGTTGTATGCAGACCGAGCCGAATTTCCTCCTACTGTTCGTGAAATATATTCCCTTAGCTACTACAAACAAAATGCCGAAGATGAATTCGATGAGGGTGAGAGCAGTCCGCAATACGCGGATTACCAGGTCCACGGTGGAGACCGATACACCGAGCTGATCATGTCGATTAATCCCACGCTTGTCTCTCGTACCGACAAAGAGTGGAAAGAATTTAACGATCTGGAGTATGAGATCGAACTTGCCAAAGAGCTGATAAGAGATATCGAACGCGATCTCCGCGAAATCGCAGAGCGCGATGACACGTTTACGGCCAATATCACCCGGCATCCGTCTTATGAGGATGAGTGGGTATCGGAGGCGACAAGGAGCCCTGCAGCGTGGCGGGAGGCGGCGCCATTGCTTGCACAAAAACAAAAGCTCGAGGCCGGGCTCGAGCATAATATGGCCAAGATAGAGGGAATGCCCGAGTATTCTGGCCGGCAAATAGGCAGCTTTGAGCCAGCTGCTGGATACGACCACTGGTCCAATCGCGGGCTTGATACCACCAATCCAATTTTGCATGTGCGCTTTAACGAGCGCTACGATGCCAACGGCAAGAGGGTTTTGTTTATCGAAGAGATCCAAAGCGACTGGCACGAGCAGGGCCACAAGCATGGCTATTTCGATCCGGAAAAAATGGACCTCTCCGATGAGGAGTATGTCCTTAAATATTACAATGAAAATATTTACGGCACTGTCAGCAACACCCCATTTGAAGCTCTGCCGGAAGAAAAGCAGGATATTTACCGGCAAGAGGCTCTCGACCAAATAGCCCACGAATATTACAATCAACATATTTACGGCACTGTCAGCAACACCCCATTTGAAGCTCTGCCGGAAGCACAGAAGGATATTTACCGGATAGAGGCTATCGAAGCAAGAGAGGGGTATGATGCTTCTGCTGTGCCCGAGGCCCCTTGGAAAGGCGCCAACACCTGGATGATGCTCGGGTTCAAGCGCATGGTCAGGTGGGCGGCCGTCCACGGTTTTGATCGCATCGCCTGGACGCCTGGGCACATCCAGGCCCAACGCTATCGCCTGGGCACCTATACCGACCGTGTGGTGGTCACGAAATTAGACGTTGATAAATACGAAGTGAAAGTGCGCACCCGCCAGGAGGGTCTGTGGAAAGATGTCGGCGCCTTTAAAGGCAACGAGCTCGAGGGAGTTATTGGCAAGGAATTGACCCGCAAAGTCTTTGAGGATTCAGAAGGGACAGACTGGACGTTCTCGGGCAGCGACCTGCACATCGGTGGCGCCGGCATGAAAATATTTTACGACAAGATGCTGACCAACAACGTCAACCGGATGTTTAACAAAAAATCCTGGGGCAATGCGAAGGTCCACCGGATAGTTGTCTCTAAGTCGCCCAAAGACAGTTCAGCCATTTCATATGTGCCCTCGCACGATCAAATCGTCAGCCAAATCGAAGAGGTCGAAACAGGGGTCTTTAGGGTCAAAGAGAGTGATGATACAGACTCCCCTTTTTACGCAGGCGGTTACACCAGCCTGATCTTCGATTCATATCAGGATGCCTACGAAACCGTCCTTCATGGTTTTCTTGAGTTTGAAGGTTACCGGGATCCGCTGAGCGTATCGGCAATCGATGTTACCGACAAGATGCGACAAAAAGCGTCAGAAGGCATGCCGCTATTTTCGGCCAAACCAAGCCGCCTGCAGCCGGCCAGGGTCAGTGCGTTGTATCGCGAGCAGCTTGAGGCGGTCGCCACTCCCGAGGCCCTGGAGGCGCTTAGCATCAGAGAGACCGGCGTCCCGTTTTATCACGAGTTCCTGGAGCGCCACAGCGATGACGATGTGCCTCTGCGGGTTTTAAGGCGCCAGTATACCGATTTGTACGGGGCGCCCGAGCAATTCCGCATCGGCGATGAGGTCGTTGCCATCGGCAAGCGCAAATTCACGCCGATGTTTTCGGCCAAAAAGGGCATCGAGAGCAACCCGCAGCTGCGACCGGTTGTCGATCAATACATCCAGATGCTCGAGGCCACCATGCCGCCAGAGGCGGGCGAGAATGACATGGCAGAGAACGTGCTCGATGCCCTTGACGAAAAGACCCGCAAGCGGATCGAGCAACCCGGGGGCCTCAAGGAGCCGCCGGTCGTAGAGCGCATCCGGAAGCTGATGACCGAGGCCAAAAACACATTTACGCGAAGCTACGCCGAACTCGACCCCAAAAACTATGGATCCGTTTTAAACGTGCTCAGGCTCCACCAGGAGGTCGGAGAAAACGCGGCCAGGCGGGCCGGCTCGGTTATAACCAACATCTTGCACGGTCTAAAGCCCAAACAGTATACGGCCTTCCGGATGGCCCTGATCATGGACGATATGATCAAGGACATCGATTCCGGACTGCTTAGGCCGGATGCCGAAAAGGATGAGAGATATCCATTTGGATTTAAAACGGAAGCTGAGGTCCGCACATACCACAAGTACGTTACGGACCAGGCGAACGGCGATCGACTGGTCGCAAGCGCCCTGGCTCGCAGGGATCTGTTTAATCGGCGGCTCAAGCAGCTGCTGGTCAAGCACCACATATTGGATGAGAAGGTGCTCGAGGACGACCGGTATTTCCACCACCAGGTGTTAAAGTATCGGGCGCTGACCAGCGAGGGCGATCAATACTACCTGGGCGCGGGCCTTTCGCAGCGCCGGCTGGAATACCGCAAGAAGGGCTGGCAGCTGGCCAGAACCGGCTCTCTGGCGGACTACAACACCGACTACGCACAGGCTGAATACGAGGTCATCGCCCAGGCGTTTTTGCAGCTCGAGACCCTGGGCTCGCTCAACCGCATCAAAAATATTGCCGATTACACCGAGCGGGCCAAGGAGCTGGCCAAGAGCCACGAGCGGGAGACCGGCGAGAAACGTGAATGGAAAGAGTTTCTGCCCGAAGGCTACGTGCCCTGGAAACCGGCGATTGGCTCGGTGTGGTACAAGGCCACCACCATCACCGACCGCATGATCGATAAGATCGCCAGCGGCGACATCGCCATTGGCGAGGCGAAGATGCGCGAGGTCTGGCTAAAGGGCAAGGATCCCGAGTGGTATATCCCTAACGATCTCGCCCGCACGCTGGACAATTACGGCAAAACTGTCGCAGACAATCATTGGATGGCAAAATGGTCGGCTAAATTTTTGGGCCGCTGGAAGCAGTGGACGCTGATCAACCCGATGCGGGTTTTCAAGTACAATGCGAACAACTTTTCCGGTGACATGGACATCGCCTTTGCCTATGACCCGCGGCTGCAGGGGGCCTATTTTGGCGCCGCGATGCGTGATCTTGTGCGCGAGTATCGCAGCAAGGGCAAAGTCACCTGGACCGAAAAGGCGCTCAGAGCTGTAAAATGGGGCCGGCCGAAGGCGATTAGCGACGAGACAATAAAAGAGCTCGAGCTGGCCAGGCGCCTGGGGGTGATCGGATCCGGCTGGAGCGTCCAGGAGCTCAGCGAGCTCTCGCAGTCCCTGACCTACGAGGAGGCCCTGGAGGCCTTCAGCGACCCCTCGATGTTTCAGCGCATCGGCCGCGGGTTGAAACACACCTTTTGGACCCGGCCGAAGAACATCACCGCGCTGCGCGAGAACATCCTGCGGCTGGCTGCCTGGCGGTTTTTCAAGGACCAGCTTGCCGAAGGGGCCGCGGTCTATGGCGCCAGCCGGCGCTCAGAGGTCGATGCGATCGAGGACCTGGACGAGAAAGCCGCCAAGCTGGGGCGGGATCTTATCGGCGACTATGGCAACATCTCCGATGCCGGCCAATGGCTCCGGCGGCACATGGTCCCATTTTACAGCTGGCTTGAGGTCAATGCGCCCCGGTACGTGCGCCTGATAGCCAACATGAAACACGAGGGCAAAAGCACCAAATTGATTCCAGTGGCCCTGGGTAAAAAAGCCACCTGGAAGACAGCGGCCCTGGGGATAAAGATGGTATCCTTTATGGCCCTTGTGAATCTTTGGAATATGACGTTTTTCTCTGACGAGGAAAAAGAGCTGCCCGAACAGCAGCGCCGGCAAATGCACCTTATCCTGGGGCGCCGATCCGATGGCAGCATCCGGACCCTTCGCATCCAGGGCGCCTTCTCCGATGCGCTGGCCTGGTTTGGTGGCGAGGACCTGCCGCAGGACGTTCGCGATCTCGCAAAGGGCAGAACAGCGCCTGGCGAGTGGATCACAGAGACAGCGAAGGCGCCTGTGCGAAAGTATTTCCAGGGGCTGCGGCCGGGGCCCAAGCTGCTCTATACCCTTGCCAGCGGTCAGAGTTTTTATCCGGAAGGCCCCTTCGAGAGCCGGCCGGTGCGCGACCAGGTCGGTGAGATCTTCCGGCTTTTTTCCCTCGAGCGGCCCTACCGCATTGTCTCCGGCAAGCCGCGGCGCGGCAGCACGGCAGCCGAGCGGCTGTGGTTTGATATCACCTCGATGGCCGTTTACAACAACGATCCCGGCGAGATGGCATATTATCAGACCATCAGCTGGACCTTTGAATTTATGGAAAAAGTCGACGAGGGCATCGGCGGCAGCAGCTACAGCCCGAGCGATAAATCAAACGCCATGTACTACTACCGTCAGGCCCTCAAGTATGGCGATCTGCCCTCAGCCGAGCGATACCTTAAAAAGTATGTTGAGCTGGGCGGCACACAAAAAGGCATGACACAATCGATCGCTCGCGCTCACCCGCTCAACAGGGTAACCAGTAAATACCGCAATCAGTTCCGCGGGATGCTAAGCCCGCATCAAATGCAGGTTCTCGAGCTGGCCGAACAGTGGTATCATAGGACCTACAAAAGCGGCCTGGCCAGAGAGCTGCCCTGGCCAAAAGTCGAGCACAAACCCAAAACCTTAAACGAAATGCGATTGGGGGAATGAGATGAGAGCAAACGTACCGAGTCAGCTGATCTTCAACGGCGCTGCAGCGGCCAACGGCACCTTCAACGGTGCTGCGGTCACAGACCAGGGAAACGGGATCGTGCGGTTGCCTGACACTGCCCACGGCCTGAAAGCCGGGTCACATGTCTATATTTCCGGCACAGGCAACTACGATGGCAATCACGAGCTCAAGGCCGTTGCCACCAACAGTTTCGACATCGAGGCCAAGTATGTCGCAGAGACCCTGGCCGGCACCGAGACCTGGGTGAGCGGCAGCCTAATGAAACGTCCCGGCTGGGTGGCTGGCATTGCAGCAAAGCTCAGCGCGGGGGTTGGCGTCAGCGAACTGATGAGCATCGTTTGCGATTCTAACCGCGGCGCTGACTTTGATGTGACGGCCGATAGCCACGATTTTAATACGGAAACCAACTGGGCGGAATTCTACGATGAGGTCAATCGCCTCTATTTCGAGGAGAATGATATCATCAAAATCACGTTTGCAAATTCCACTGCCAAGACCTTTGGTGTCCGCCTTTTCATCGAGCATGAATAGGGGGAAACCATGGCCGAGCCACATATTGAAAGTCCTGAGTATTCAGGGGTCGAGCGGCGCAAGATGCTGGTCTTGCAGCACTGCAACTGCCACCCCAAGCACGAGAAAGTTCTTAATGATCACACCGAGATGCTTAAGGAAATGCGCCTGGACACAAAGGACCGCGAAGAAATGCGCACCCGGGAGCACGGCATAATAGAGGGGGATTTAAAAGGGCGTGTGGAGAAAAAGATTTTCTATCTGTTTATCGCCATCACCATCAGCATCCTGGGCTTTGTCTACAACGGCATCCACCAGGTAGACAAGGCTGTTGCGGTATTGACCAACAATATTGCCATCGAGACACGCAATTTAACAGAATACAGCAAGGAGCTTAAGCAATCAGTTAAAGATGTCGAGATAAAGGTCGAGCGTCACATCCAACAAACCCGCCACGTGAGTGGCAACCCTAACGGAGGTATGTAATGTTGATCAAAGAGGTCATTGTTAAGTTTCCACCGTCAGCATCAGAGGATGTCACCGGCTACAAAATGTATTATGTGCCGCAGGGTCAAACACTGGACTACTCGTCAAACACGATTGACCTGGGTCTGCCGGCAACCGGCACTGATGGTAAGATCGCCGCATCAGTATCGGAGCTGCCCAACTTCCAAGCGGCCGATGATACCTTTTCGATTGGCATCACAGCGGTAGATGATGCCGGCAATGAGTCGGCCATGTCCACGGCTGATGTGACGCTGGATTTTACGGCGCCGGATGCCCCTGGGCCGATCGAAATTGTAAGGATTTGATCGACATCTGGCTAGTGGCCCTAAATGCTTTTCTGGAGAAAAATAAGGTTACGATCACTATCAAAAACAAAAATCTTATTACAATAGGAGTAGAGCCGAAATGATCAACTTGCTGGTCGCACTGTACATGTTGGCGATGACCTATGCGATTGGCGACCATGTTTCATGGGAAACATATTGGCTGGCGTCAGGATCTCAGGCGACGTTTGCCTGGGATCCGGTCACGCACGCTGACCCGGTTGTCTATGAGTGGGAGAACTATTCTCCGGTCAGAGAGGCTGTCATGGCCAGGGGTGAGACAGCGCAGACGCAGGTCGTCACCACTGTTTTCTCGGGGCACAACATTTTAAAGGTCAGGGCCTGTGTTGGGCAGGACGAAGACAGAAAATGCTCTGAGTACGCCGAGTCAATCGATAAGAATGATTCGAACGTCGAGGGGGTGGCTGGTGGCTGGTGGCTCTTTGGGGTTATCCAGAAGCCAGGGGCTGTCGACACAGGAACCTAATGATATCACCGACACGACAGGGGGTCAGATCTGATAACGCCGGCGATGGCCACTTTAACGCCAGACGCGGCCGGCGCCGGCACCGCGGAGTGGATTTTCTGTGCGCACCTGGGCAAGATATCTATATGCCGATAACCAGTGGCATGGTTGTACGGAAACGCTATCCATATGCAGAGGATCTGCGCTACGAGGGCCTGCATATCGAAGGTGTTGATGGCGTGCATGCCATTGAGCTGTGCCTGTTTTATGTGGTGGCGGTTGTCGCGTTCCACATTAACTACAAGATGGGGGATGTGATCGCCTATGCCCAAGACGTAACCAAAAAATACGGGCCGCCAATGCAACCCCATATCCATCTGCAAGTCGAGCGGATAGACCCTCTGTTTCTTTTCAAGGAGAAATCCAAATGGGATTGGACAGCTTAGCTGCCCTTTTCTACAGCCAGGGCGAGAACTGTTACTACTTGTCCTGCTGTAGATGCGGGCGGCGAACAACGATGAGTATCGCCGAATACGACAGCAAGCAGCCGATATTCTTAAAATGTGAGGATTGCCGCAAAAAGGAGTAGAGCGCATATGGGGTTTTGGAGCTGGATGTTTGGTACGCCTAAGGCGTTTGAGGAAACCGCAAAAACGGTCAACAACACCATTGACTGGATCGGCAAGGGAATAGATGCGGCGGTTTATACCAGTGAGGAAAAGGCCGCCTATCTCCAATCAAACAATAAATCGATCAGGGAGATGATCTTAAAGCTGCAGGACGAGTACACGCCCCGATCGATTACCCGCAGAATAATCGCTTGTTTTGTTGTCGGCGTTTTCGTGCTGCACACTAACATCGCCATCTTGTTCACGCTTCTTGGGGCATTATACCCCAAAATCGTTAACGGGGTTAATGTTTGGGACAAAACTCTGGACATCACCTTGGCGTTGCTTGGCCAGGAGGCCAACATGGTCTTGATTGTCGTGTTTTTTTATTTCGGCTACTATGGGGTGTCCAATGTGGTGGGCCAGATCCGCAAGCCAAAATAGCTCAGAGGCTCAAATTTAAACGATCAGTGGCCGGCGCATGCCGTATATCACGCAAACCGCGATCTCGCCAGGAAATCGACATCAGGCGTGAGGGTTGGTAAAAAAAAAGGTGCGGCCGAGTATCTTCGCAGCAAAGAGTCGACCGCACCTTGCGAGGATGGATCCAACCGCAGAGAGCTCTATGGGGAGAAGCTCTGTGGCAGGGGTGCCACATGAGGGATCCGACTATTTTTAAATAATACTTTTAACAGCGTGTCAAGAAAAAAAGCAAGCCCGGGCTCCGAAGAGCCCAGGCTTATAGAGAAAGGAATCGCAACACAAATAAAGGCAAACATGTAAATAATAAACGATGGCCAGCAGATGTGTCAACGGTTAAATCAGGAATTTAAACCCGCAATCCAGACACACCCGCCTACGGAAGCCTCCTTTGCGATAGCACTTGTTGCGATTATCCCAACTCTTTGTGTTGATGTCAGGTCCATAGGAGCCTATTTTATCGCTCTGGCACATCGGGCATTTAGTCTTGGTCAATGGTTTCGGGATCGATTCCGTATTGCTCATAAATAGCCTTTAAAAGTATCTGACAATATTTGATATTCATTGAGTTGACCGGGATACCGAGCTCATCGCTCATCCTGTGGACGAGCTCAGCGTCACATTCAAGCTCGGTTGCGATCGCGTGTTTCAAGTCGCGGATGCTATCGGGAATGTGACTGCGCTCAGGCAATATTGGGCCACCGGTTACAGGTGGCGTTTCATCGGGGCTGCCGCCATCAACTAGCTGCTTTGGATCGATCTTGTGTTTCTGCATGAATCGGATTACCCGGGACATTAGCGGAAATGGCGACTGTCTCCTCTGCTCATCGGTATCGAAGATGCGGCGCCACTTGGCCCAAATCTCATTATAGATGAAATCATCTGGCATTGAATCGAGTGCCGTCAGGTGCTCTGACACGGCCTCGGTAAAGCCTTTCTCGCGCAGGTTGATCCAGTTGTTGCGGTTCTTCCAAAAGCTCGTGTCTTGGCTCTTGTCGCCCTCCGGCTCTGAATCCTCCGGCTTTTTGAAGTTGCTCTTGGCAAATTCTTTCAAGTTGGCGATAAAACCTTCTATCTGATCTGGCTCCATAGAGGCTTCCATGATCTCGGTTACTGTTGCATCCCAGGCGTTCATGGCATTTTTAATAAACACTGGCAGCGCTTCGGCCTGCCGCTCGGTCAAATTATAACCCTCCATGATCTTTTCGAACTGCTTGGTGATGCTTGGCGCTTCCGGGCTCAAGCTCCTCACCGAGTCGGTGGTGGGTTCGGTGGCGCTCTCGGGCGCAAGCTCCTCGCCGGTGGTGGACTGCGCCGGCGGCGAGACAGGCTCGCTCTCTGGCGCTTTTTCTTCATATTCGGCATCAACGAGCTCGCCTTCTGAATAGAGGACATCGGAAACAGCCTCTTGGGGTTCATCCTCTGTTTTGCCCACAACAGTTTGCTCGTAGATTTCCTGCTCTTCCTCAAGGATGCCGATGCCCTCAAGGATATCGGAGAAACCATCTCGCATCGACAGCGACCTGGCTCTCATAACGAGCATCCGTTTCGGGTATTTTTGCCAAGGTGGTTTATTCACGTTTCCCCACAGGCCGGCCAGTATGGCGTCTTCGACGCTGAAAGTGTTCGAATAGATGACATCGGCGGGCTCGCCCTTGCGTTTTATGAGGCAGCTTGCCACCCTGTCATCACCGGAGCCAACGACTTTCTCTTTTATCCATTCGAGCTTGCCGGATTTGCGGATCAAAGAAAGGGCGCCGTCACCGTAAACACTCGGATTGCCTTCAATGACAGCGATCCATTTCATGGCTCCAAAAAAATTAAGCCCGATTTGATTGCCCAGGATCCAGGCCACCATCATCTTTTCCGGTTCGTCGCGGTACACTTTCTTGACCATCTCAGAGCGCGAGAAGTGTTGGCAGATAAAATACATCTCGGCCATGTTTTTGGGCATGGGCATCAGCTTGTCGTCCAGTTCAACTTTCAGCCATAACTGCTGTTGGCTGATCAACGCTTTTTTTTCCTTTTCTTGATTTTCGGCCATGCGTACCTCCTCTTTTTTGTTAACCTGTTAGGTTAAAAAAACGCTCTTCTTCACTTTCTTAGAGCTCACACCAGGAATCTGTTTGCCGGTATTTATCTCGGCTTTGATCAAGGACATGATAGGCGTGCATTTTAAATATTTTCGCGGAATTTTATTCAGGTCTTCGATTGTGATCACAATATCATCTTTTTGATACCGACCGCCTTTTTCTGTTTTTACCATTGCCGCTTTTTCTTCTCTTACTTGCGGCATGTTGAAAGTGGGCGCTTCCATGCCCAGGCGCTCGGATTCTTCTTTTAGCTTTTTTTGCACCGCCTCTTGGGCCTTGCGCTTTTTTTCAAGCTCCGCTCGCTCCCTGACCCGCTTTTGTGCGGTGTAAACCTCGTCTTTGCTGCGGTAGATCTCGATCACATCATTTTTGATCATCGCTTCATATCTCTTAAAAACACCACCGACCGCTTTTGTAAAGGTCTTATGCGGCAAGGCGATTTTGTCATGCAGTACCCTTAGCACTTTAACTGCTTTTTGAGCGTTGGCCGCCCGGGCCGTGCCTATGACCTGAGCATCATCGTCTTTGTACTCAAAGGCGAGCGCCTCTTCGTGCATCTGCTTGATGCGGGCTTCGTGCATGGTGAACTGCGCGATCGCATCTGCTGTATCAAAAACGGTAACAAAAAGGCCTTCGGATTTTTTACCTTCCGCTGGCGGGGCTGAATCACTGTTAAGACTGCTAAAATCATACTTGCGTTTTGCCATAAAAGCCTCCTCTGTTAAGGTTAACTGAAAAAATAATGGAAACAATCAAGGGCTTCCATCCAGTACCGAATTGCCTCTTTGTGACTGTCGACCGGCCGAAACTTCGCCTTGCGGCCACCAGCGTCAACTTGCAGTGAGGCAGGGATGCCGGTGACAACACCCCTGTTTTGCTCATATAAAAACTTGTACGCGGCCACCTGAGCCGCCCATGTCTTTTGCGACATTATGGGCGTTTTGATGTCTACGACAATCGGCATGTTTTCGGGGTATCGCCGCAGCCTGACAACCAGGTCGAGCTGGCCGCAGACGCGATACACATCGTTGAAGATGCGCTCTTCTACGGCCAGCACCTCCTCGACCTCCTGGCTATGCCAGCGTTTGAACGATTCCAGGTAGCCCTGATATCGCTCATCGATGTTTAGCGCAAGCCCGAACTGTAAATATCTTGCGATAATCGCATGCACAGTGGTGCCTCGCAGCTGAGCGGCTTTTAATACGTCGGATCTGACCATGCTAAAGTCCACGTACGGCTGGAGGACCTCTGTGACCGATGGATATTTAAAGCGGGGCTTGATCATGGGGTTTGCCTTTCTTGACGCTTTTGCTTTTCTTGCTGTGGACGATGCCGAGCTTGGCCACCGAATACTCTTCGGAAACCGGCAGCCCTTCTATCTGGCGCCATGCCACGTACAGGTCTTTCATGAATTCTTTAACCATGTAGCGGTTGGCCATGGCATGCTTGTGGCCATCGGTCTTGTCCTTGTGTTTCGGATGGTTTTCGAGCCGATGGCGGTAATTGTCGTAGATCTCTGAGTACTTGTGAGGCTTGCTGCGGTTCTTGCCGGTGGCCCGCAGAAGCGATGCCCCCAAAACTTTGAGCAGCTTTGCCTTTAACCAGGGCTTGTAGGAGAGCCCCATTTTTTTCTTTACTTCCCCATGACGGTCGACGTATTCGCGCTCAACCTGGTGCTCCTTGCGCCGGCTGCGGGCGGTGCCGTCCTCGTGGACATCCAGTCCGCAATATTTCCACATGCTCGAGGGGTTTGTCGCCTTCTCGATATTGATCTCGCTTATGATCACGCCAGCCATTTGCGGGCCAACGCCTGGCTGCTCTATCAACCAATGAAAGATTGATACAGGATCGAGCACATAGGGCAGCCGGCTCATGGCGCTTTGTTCCTGCCTTCTCAGCAGCACGAAATGGTGAACGAGCACCAGCTCGGTGTAATCATCGATTATCTCACCAGGTTTAAACCGGCTTGGGGTTGGCAGATTGGCCAGGCCCTCGGTGAGAAGCTCGTAATCACCGACGACCTTTTTAATGAGCTTTTTCTTTTTCGCATCGTCTTTCTCGCCTATTTCAAGGCCGAGTTTGGACCGAAAATTAGCAACAACGCGGTTGCCGATCGAAATCCTCAGATTCTGCATGTCGTATAAACCGCGTACGGTGCTCCGAATCAACAAAAACTTTTTTTCTGTTACTCCTTCCACCTTTCACCTCCTTGCTTGCGTTAATAGTTATCTGCCGTAGGCAGTGCCTCTGCGATACTCTTTCAGGTCATAAAAACAGTTGAATCCTTCCGGACAGTAAGGGCCATCGACTGGGCCCTGCGGCAGCGGTCCCAGGTAGCCGGAGCTATACACCCCGGGCTGGTTTCGATAGCGCTGCAGCGGTGAGCGCCAGCTGGTGACATGGCGCTGGATCTGCTGTTTGCCGCTGGCGTTGTACCTGGTCTTGTTGGACTCGGCCAACTGCTCGTCGGTGTAATAGGATCCGTTTGGCTGCAGCGGCGGGGTGGGCACCCGGTAGATGATGCGGGGCTTGGCCTTTCGCGGTGCTGGCGGTGGCAGCAGTTGCTGCACCCTTGCATTGGCTGCATCGAGCATCTCGTAATAGCATATGATATTATTGCACTCATCGTCAGCTGTGGCAGGGATGGCCCAAGTAATGGTGATGGCCACTGCGGATAAAAAAGCGAGCACAAGCATCACGTACAAGCAGCTTGGCCGGGATGACCGGTCATCGGTGTTTGTTATCATTGTGTCTCCTCTCTTTTTCTAAGTTTGACTCGCGGTGAATTAAAAACGCTCATATTTGGTTTGCCGTTGGCCTGGCCCATGCGCTCGCGCAGGATCTTAAGTTCGCGCTCGTGCCTTTCGACTTTGCCCTGGAGGTTTCCGATCGTGGAGCGGTCCTCGCTGCGCATCTTCTTCCATTTTGCTTCATTGTCGCGGGCCGCGGCCTCCACTTCATTGTGCTGTTTGAGCAGCTCCTCGTGAGCGCGATAAACCGCTTTTCCAAGGGTGACAAAATCGACATCGAAACCGCTTTCGACGGTTTTTACCTGCTTTTCCAGGTCCTCGACGGCGCACATCTGCTCGAGCAGTTTATTTTCAAGCTCACTGATTTGGTACTGGTGCTGTTTCTTTAAATTATCGATTTCGATCTTGTGCTCGCTTTGAATTGCCTCTATTCTCAGCTCGGCGGACCTCGGGGTGAACAGCGACTCACTGCGTTTTTTGTATTTTTTGCTGGCAGTTTTTGGGGCAGCTACAGTTGGGATTTTGCGGTTTTTTGTCTCTTCTACTTCTTTCGCCAGAGTTTCACAGTCGACTTTGTAAATGGTCAGATTGCCTTTTTTCTCGCCGGTGCCCTCTAAGATCCTCGGCCGCAAGTAGGTGATGATGTTGGTGATCGTCTTCTTGCTCCAGCCGCTGAGGTCGGAGGAGTATAGCATTTGTTCAATGTCACCGGAGGTGACGGTGGTTTTCCCTGAGGCCAAAATTGCTTTTCTAACGTAGGAAATGTAGCCTTTTTTTGTGGATGCTTCCATTTGTAAGCTCCCTTCTCTCAAGTGGTTTAAGGATTTGGCCGAGCCTTGGATGCGGCTCGGCCGTGGACTATAAGGAAAGCCAATCAGGCAGCGCGAGCGGCTATGTAATCGTCGCAGATTACCTTTAGCTTGGGGGTTGTTTCAGCGGTGCGAAGCAGGTTCCAGGGCCTCATCAGCCTGGTGGCGGCACCATGTACCGCATAAAGGCTGGTGGTGCGGTCTAAGCTGGTGCCATGGTAGATTTTTTTCTCTTCTTCTAAGCACGACAAATAGTTGTTGATTTGGCTGCCGGCAAAGACTCCTTTTACGACCATGTCAAAAACCAGCTGCTTAAAATCAGGCTGCGGCACATAGACGTTGTGCAGCTGGAGGTGCCACTCATGGTGTTCCCGCATTACTCTCAAGGCGCTTCTCAAGGCCTGATAAACGAGATACTTTAGCGTGCCGTAGTCTAATGTGGGCGAATGCATTTTGGTAGTAATGAAATCCCCGAATAGACACAGATTGTCACAGACAAAAACCCTGGTGCCGCCGACAAAGGAAATCTTTAGCGACTTGTCGATGCCGTGCCTAAACCCCAGGCAATAGCCAATCTTGCCGTCGCCGAGATCTAAATCATAAGCAGCAAAAAGCCTGGTGCCGGATTTGTTCATACTAAAGTGTTTGTTGATGATTCCGATGCCGTGCTTGGCCATGACCTCAGCAACGGCATCAAGCAAGGTGGCGTGTGAGACAGGATGCCAGGTAGGCGTCCACTCTGGCGCAGGGATGAGGCGCACGGCGCCCTCGCTGACATAGTTGGATACATTCTTGTTAACCGATAGTGTCATGCCGACTCCTTTCTCTTGTAAGCGTTGCAGTTTTCCAGCCAAACCGGGTCAAAATTCCAGGGCCAATAAAACCAGCCCTGCTTGATGCCGTGATAATTGGCCTGTATCCTAAATTTGTCGGCCACCGCCTGCACCGCTGATTTAATTCTGTGCGCCGATGATAACGCTTCGATCAATCCCGAAATCGGGTCGTCGGTTACGCCCTTTAAATCGGGGTGCCGACAGCAGCTATGCGCATCGCCTGGGACCGAGCCCCTGAATTCACATGTATAACAGTTGTTTTTCATTTGCCTTTCCTTGTTTGCCTATATAAATGTCGATAAACTGTCAACCTTTTAAGCGCCCTATCTTTTTAAGGCAGAGTTTACAAGTGACTTTCCTAAGGTCATCTGTAACGTAAAAGAAAATGGGATCGTAGCGCCGTTTTCTCGAGTAGCCAACGCTGCAGAGCGTGCGGGTGCTGGTCTTCTTGCCATGCTCGCCCGCAGCGATGTAGTGACATTTAATGAATTTCATCATTTCCTTTCAGATGGTTTGGTGAAGCGCCAGATTTGAGCGGTCACATTGCCCACTTCGACCACAGATCCGGTGTTTTTAAACAGACCGGACTTTAAGGCGTCTGCGGCGATTGTCTTGTTCTCGCCCCAGGTCTTGATAAAAAATTCGCCCCTTTTTAGTAGGTGCTCGGCCTGGGGGATGCTCACAGTTAAAATAGCAACCGGCAGCCCTTGTGTGTCGTTTACCCGCAGCGCCATGTGGCCGCCCTTGTAATAGCCTTTAACAAGCTGGACCATGCCGAACTGGCTGCTTACAAATCTTTGTCGTAAATATTTCATGTGTCTCCTTAATCCCAGGTCCAGCCTGCTGAGCCGCAAAGAGGGCACCGCAGCAGTTTATCTTTGCCAAGTTTGTCGGCGTACAGATCGCCGGCAACCCCTTTCCATGAGCATCCCTCACAGCTGACCAAATACTTCAGCATCATGGAGTTGGGATCCTCGATTTCATCTCTGAGTTCGATCGGGTGCTGATGTTGGGCCATCGCGTTATCTCCTCTCATGTGTATTTGTGAATGCTCCATTCCTTCCAAAACCAGTTCAAGTCGACGCCGAGGTAATCCAGGGCCATCAATAGTTTTTCGGCCCTGAGGCCTTTTATGCCGCCTTCAACTTGGCTCATCGCTCCACTGGATAAATTCAACAAGCGAGTGAGCTCCACTTGTTTCGCGTCAACGACTTCTCTTGATACGGCGATCATGCCGCCGGCAAAGTCTTCAAATCTCACTTAACCTCCTTGTCTCCACTACCAGGTTAAAACCGTACAGTTCTCCGACAACTCGACTGGCTGCTCCCAGTTCTCCGGCACATCGATAAAAAGCTTTACCTCTTTATCGCTGACAGGGTCAACCGTGAGCAGGCAGTTGATGTCGACGCCCAGGCCAATGTTGCTATAGCCATCGTAAACACCGAGCTCCTGTGACCTGAAAACGACCACTTGCTGACATGTCACCTCAACTGATAGCTCTTTTTCAGACATACGCTTTGTCCTCCATCATCCGCTGTGATGCCAATCGTTGCATTTCCTCTCCTTTTCTGCTGCCGGTTAAAAGATAGATCCCCACCCTCACCATACGGCATGTCTACAGAACTTGTCAAGACTTTTTTAAAGAGGCTCTTAAGTTTTTGTTTGACAACTTGATTAAATTTCAATACGATGCGAAACGTATAACTCTATAGAAAGGAGCTTGCCAATGAGCAACAAATTAATGGAATGGAAAAAGAAGCAGCCTCGGTTGACCACCAACGAGCTGGCGTTCTTGCTTGACATCACCCCGGGCTGGGCCTCCACTTTGTTGAATCAGAAAAAACCGAGTCGCGACCGGCGGTGCAGCTATAACCTGGCACTGAGAATTCAGGTGCTGACAAAAGGCGAGGTTTCAGTCTCCGATATGATGAGTCCGAAAGATGAGGTGACGTCGGTTCGTCGCCAGATCAGGGAAAGGTTAAAAGGCTATGCCGCCGCTGCCAGTTGATTGGTCTGGCTTTGCTGTACCAAAGCGAGCCAACCGGCTCAGCGCGGCGCAGTACCGCAAATTCAAACGGTGGGTGCATGAGGTTGACAGCTGGCTGTGTACGGTCTGCCGGATGTGCAATGACCCGAAGGGCCTGCAGATCCACCATGCAAAGAGCCGCGGCGCCGGCGGAGGCGATACGCTTGATAACTGCTTCACGGTTTGCTTTAGCTGTCACCGGAAAATCGAAGACCACGAGATTAAAGTAGATTGGAAAAAAATCAATGGGCGAAGACCAATTTCAAATAATTAACATTTCCCGAAATGATGTGCGCTTTGAGTTGATCAAACAGCTGGTTCGCTCACTTGATTCTAATGAAATGATTATCTTTTTAAGCACCTTACTGGCTCAAGATGTCGCCATTCATTTTTCCCCTACCGAATTCGCTCGAGAATCTGTGCAATCCCGCTCCAAGGTTGTAATGCCGATGTCCAGGAAACTAATTGACTCGCTGCGCAACCTTGTCTCTCTGCGGGTAGACGACCATAAAGATAAAAACGCTCTAATGAGCTATATCCTGACAAACGTCTTAACCGCGGGGATCATGTCTATAATAGAGAAGTCAAGTTATAATACGGACTCCGAGTGGTATCGCGTTTACAGGGAAATCAGCCAGCGGCTGGAGAACATGATAAAGCAGGACGAGCATGGTCCCGATCTGGCAAGCGAAAAAGATTAAAGGCAAACAGAAGCTCGATTTTAGAGAGCAAGATCGGTTTGCGGCGTACCTGTCGAGGTTTCGGGATGGGACCGAGCTCGAGGTGATCGTGCGCAAGCGAGGCAAACAGGTCTCGCTGCCCCAAATGCGCTATTATTTTGGGGTGATCGTAGCGATGCTCTGCGATGAAACCGGTGTGGATTCCAAGGCTGAAATGCACACCGCACTAAAGATTCGGTTTCTTTCGGAGGTCGATGCGAAAAGCGGCTTGATGATCGTTAAAAGCTACAGCAGCCTCGAGACAGATGAGGCCGAGAAATATCACGCAAAAATCAAGCGATGGGCAGCGGAATTTTTAAACTTAGCGATTCCAGACCCAAATCAATGCATAGACTGGTCGAGCCGGATCTTTTATCCATAAAACCCTGGTCGAGCTGGATCTTTTATTCATAAAACCTCTGGACAACTTCATTACATCTGCCCCTTCATTATCTTACTGCCGAAATACCTAAAACTCATTACCCCTTAAAAGTGATGACGCTCTGGAGAGCTAAGTATAGCTCCTCCGACTTAAGGGCGACTTACCGGTAATTTTTTTTTCATTTTTCGCTTGATTTTTTCTCAAGATTTTGATTAGCTTTTTATCAGAGCTTGTCTTCGCAGCGACCATTCTTTTCCTTCCCGGCAACACGCGACAAGCATCCTAAATTATTACATATTTACGAGAGGAGGTGGGGTATGTCAATAACTCCTGGCTGTGGTGGTTTTATCTGTTTTTACAGAAAGTTCTGGAGAAAAAGTGCCGCAAAAATGACCCCGGTTGAGCGCGAGATTTTTAGCTACTTGATCACGATGGCAACCCATAGCCCGATCACCATCGAAGGTGTGGAGCTCAAACGCGGCCAAATGTTGACCTCGGTCGAAAAGCTTCGCAAGGCGCTCAAGTGGAAAAGTCGCGGCGTCGAAAAAAGGTACTCAAGACAGCAAATTCGCAGTGGAATCAAGGGGTTAATAGCAACCAATAGAATAACCAATCAAAAAACCAATCAAAAAACCAATAGAAAGCGGATTATAACTATCAGTAATTATAATAAATACCAAGATAAAAACGAATCCAAAAAACCAATCAAAAAACCAATCAAAAACCCGGGAAAAAACCAATCGCGATTTTTTACCATTATAGGACAACAATTAATAGAACAACAAAAGGACATGTCCGACACCTCGGACATGCCGGTCTGGATGAATCCAGACAATTCATTTTTCAATTTTGATATTTTTAAAAAATTCGAAAAATTTCACCCTGCCGAAGCTGATTACCTTAAAAAATTTAAACAAGAACCGATCCAGGATCTCGTATTGAATATGTGCGGGGCCCGAAAATCCGGACAAATTTTATCGAGCACCTTGGCGAATCTCGTCAAGTGGACTTTGGCGGGCGCCAAAAATGGCGGGAAACCTTACAGCGAAGAGACAGTGGAAAAGGCGATCAAGATCTATAACGACAAGAATTTCAAAAAAGGAGACAAGCCAGGTGGAAAAATCGACGAAAAATACCTCAGAGGCATCATCCGGAACGAACAACGACAAGCGTGAATTCGAGCGGGCAAGAGAGATCATGATGGCCCACGGCTGGCAGCCGCCCCAAAAAGTCACAAACCCGCGGTGCCTGCCCAGGGAATTCGATGTGATTATTCAAATGCTCGAGGATTCGTATCAGCACAAGCTGCCCGAGGAAACAAAACGGATCTATTACAAATATCTAAAAAAATTCACGCCTTATTACTTAAAACTTGCCGCCGAGCACCTGATGCTGGAGGACACCTTCGGCAAATTCCCATCGCTCGGTGCGTTGCATACCTGGGCGTCAGCCTATCAAGGCCCTGAGCCATGGAGGATAAATGATCAACAACGGGATACCACCACCACAAAACCTGGATTTTGAAGAATCGGTGCTCTCCGCAGCGTTGCTCTTCGATGAGTCCCGATATTATTTTTTAGGCAAACTCAGGCCAAAACATTTTTATGCGACCAAACATCAAATCATTTTCAACGCTATCACCGCCCTTACCGTCCGGAGCGATCCGATCGATGTCAACACACTGCGAGAGGCCCTGGTGCGCACCAAGCGCTTGGATGCTGCCGGCGGCGTCACCATGCTCGCCAAGCTTTTGGGCGATGTGCCGCTGCCATCAGACGATGAGCATTACGCCAACGTGTTGCTGCAGAAAGCCGCGATGAGGCAGCTGATCACCGCCGCGTATGAAATCTCATCGCTGGCATTTAACGCCAACGGCAATGCCGAACAGGTGCTGGCCGAAAGTTACGCCAAAATCCTTCAAGTTGATATCGGACAGCAATCCCGGGAGCTCGTTTCCGTTGACACGGTCCTGGACGAGACTATCGAGCACATCGAGGCGGTCGCCAAGCGGGGCGGCACCGGCGGAATCGCCACCGGCTTTGCTGATCTGGACCAGCTGACCGGCGGGGTGCATGCCGGAGAGGTGACGATTTTGGCCGGCCGGCCCTCGATGGGCAAGACCGCCCTTGCGCTCAACATTGCCCGCAACCTCGGCGAGAACCAGGTTAAGACCGCGATTTTTAGCCTCGAGATGGCCAGGATCCAGATGGTCACCCGCCTGCTTGGCCTGCAGAGCAAGGTCAGCAGCCAGCGCTTTCGAAGCGGGTGTTTGTCACCCCAGGATTGGCAGGATATCAGCAATGCGGCCAACGAGCTGCACACGTTTCCAATTCTTCTCGACGATACGCCGAGGATGCACTACGGCGAGCTCATCCGGAAAATGCACCGGGCCGTGATGAAGGAAGGCGTCAAGTTCGTTATTATTGATTATATGGGATTTTTATCAGGCGATGACCAGCGCAGCCGAGTGACCGAGATCGGCCAGATCAGCCGAGCGATCAAGGCTGCGGCCAAAGAATTGAAGGTGCCTATTATGGTGTTAAATCAGCTCAACCGCAAGTGTGAGGAGCGCCCCGATAAGCGCCCGCGGCTGAGCGATCTGAGGGATTCGGGAGATTTAGAGCAAGACGCCGACAACGTCCTGCTGTTGTTCAGGAGTGCGGCCTACAACCGCGATCCCAACGATCCTCACCGCCACACGGCTGAAATAATCCTTGCCAAACAGCGCAACGGACCCGTAGGAACGGTCAGATTGCTCTTCATCGAGAATCAAATGGAATTTGCGAGTTTGGCGAAACATCAACAATGTGACTACTGAGAGGAGGCTGTATGATTACATCTGAGCAACACTTGAGCTTAACCGAGATCAAGGCGGCCATCGAGCTCTTCGACGATGCCCTGGGCAAGGTGCTCGAGAACATCGATGACCCGAACACCGGCGATCAGAGCCGGCGCATCAACCTGGAGTTTACCATCGTGCCCGACAGGGTTTCGGGGATGCATGTGGTCAAAGTTGGGGTTAAAACAAAATTGGCCGACAACCGCGAGTGGGAAGGTCGCTTTGTCTGCGGCCGTGAGAGGGGCAAAATGGTGGCGCGGATGCTTAAAGCATACCAACAGCAGGAGCTACAGCTAAAAGTGGCAGAATTTAAACGTGAGGAGGTCTGATGATAGATTTAGTTAAATTCAGCGAGTGGGTTTTGGAACACACACGGCCCGAGATAGTCCAAATCAATGGCGAGGATTTCGCCCAAACGGTTCATGGATTCAAGCCGATCAAAACGGAGCTAAGCAGCGCTCTTGAGGTCTCAACCCTTACCAGTCTCATCGAATACATCAACACAAACCCCGACAACCACAACCCCAACCGATCGAAATATCTGCATATTGAGAGCCCCTGGCTGGTTAGTTTGGTATGGGAACTCGACCAGTGGAACCGCCGAGAGGTGTGCGTCATGGCCAAGGCGACTGCAGGTCCCACGCATGGCAAAGCTACCGTGGCAACGCTCGAGCCTCAAAGTTATAAACTGGAGGCGGCGATCATTAACTTGCTGACACTCTTTGCAGAGAGCAGCGACCGTGACTATTTGGTCGAGACCCTGAGCAGCTGGGTATATGAGAGCCAACAGGCCTTTCTTGACGATGGTGTTTCGCAATCGATTACCGCGAAAAAAGGCCATGTGCGGGTGGGGGCTCACGAGGTGAGAAACAGTTTAAACTTGCGACCATTTGTCAGCTTCACCGAGCTCGAGCCCGCCGAGGTCAATTATTACATTCGGCTTAGCATGCAAAACAAGGAGCCGATGGTTTCGCTATCGCCGGTGAAAAACCTGCACTGGCAACTGGACTATAAAAAAGCGATTAGAGATTACCTTGAAATCAACATCGTTGATAATAGCTTGCCGATCTTATTCTAAACCGGCTACAATAAAGCGGGCTCGAGGTCCAAATTGGACCGAGCGGCCTCCTCTCGCGGCCGGGGACTCACCACCCCCGGCCGCACACTTAACCAACCGCAGGGGCACCTCATGAGAAAAACAATCAGAAGAATTTTCGGCAAAAAAAAAGAAAGAGAAGAAAGCGCCGAGCAGCGGCGCAAGAAACGAAAAAAAACGCTTCGCGGGGTTACGCAAGTCAGATATGGGGATGTGGAAAAGAAAAAAGCGCTGATGGACGAGATCACCGATATCGATCAGTACCGGCGGCGCTAAGTGTGTGATGGTGGCGGGCCAGGACATAGGGTCCTGAGGCGCAAAAAAGGGTTCTGATCTGCCGTTTATTGTATATGCCTTCCGGCTCGCTGCCATCCTTTTTTTTACGACAAAAGGAGGCGCCCCATGGAAATAAAGGTGAACGCGAAACAAGAAGACTTTGATTTTTACCGGAAAACATTAACCAGCGAAGAGTGCCTGTGCGGCAATGAAAAAAAACCTGGTTATGCGTTTTGCTACAGGTGCTACAGTGCCGTCGAGGATCCCATCTTACAAAAAGGCCTCTACGCCAACCGATCGCACATGCCGCTTTTTGGCGCCTTTTTCGAAGAGGCATACCAAATACTTTTAGACAAGCAAATTTTTTAAGAGGAGGTTTGCAATGCCCGAGGACAAAGAATACGTCGATTATAGAAAAATCGAGGATGAAACAAAAATTGATCAAAATAAAGAAGCCGAAGAACACCTCATGCGTGCGCACAGGGAGTATTACGAAA
>Ga0316197_10000111_pt1 | contig 61298 bp, 61 predicted proteins | sample OudBiesiAoxic_MG_FD_204939 | JGI IMG/M metagenome (GOLD analysis project Ga0316197, IMG submission 204939) | Coastal sediment microbial communities from Oude Bieten Haven, Netherlands - site A oxic | ecosystem: Environmental > Aquatic > Marine > Coastal > Sediment | place: Netherlands... | reverse complement strand
TCAGCCTCTCGGCCACCTCACCACACGAATTAGATGGTGCACGCGGGAGGATTCGAACCTCCGACCGCCTGGTTCGTAGCCAAGTACTCTATCCAGCTGAGCTACGCGTGCACTAATTCTGTTTTACGACAACGACAACTGAAGAATGTCATTGCTTATAAATAATGGTGCACGCGGGAGGATTCGAACCTCCGACCGCCTGGTTCGTAGCCAAGTACTCTATCCAGCTGAGCTACGCGTGCACTGATGTTTCTTTTCCACAATGCCATTAAAAAATAATGGCGGTGAAGGAGGGATTCGAACCCTCGATACGGGATAAACCATATACTCCCTTAGCAGGGGAGCGCCTTCAGCCTCTCGGCCACCTCACCGTGTTTCGGGGGCTCATATTACTGCCAGCCAAAAATAAGTCAAACACTTTATTGCCAAAAAACAGCAATAGCAGCACGCATGCACATTTAATAGCCAACACGGCAACTAAACCAACGTAACTATCGAAATGTTTGGCATATTTCGTCAAAGCTAACAAAAATATAATTTGTATCTAGATCAAACTTGAGACAAAAAAGGCCAGCATAATATAGCCGACCTATTTGAATTAGAAGTTGCCAGAACCTTGAGTTCCGTTTTCTTTTTCAGCTTGAATTCGCATGTAGATTTCTTCACGGTGAACAGATACTTCTTTAGGTGCGTTAACACCAATGCGAACTTGGTTACCCTTAACACCAAGTACAGTAACTGTTACTTCATCACCAATCATTAGCGTTTCACCAACGCGACGAGTCAAAATTAGCATTCGTGTGCTCCTTGAGTTATCTCAGTTTTATAAGAATTAATATTTATTATCCAGCAAAATTTACTACAGCGTAAATGGTCTCAGCTCAATAAATAGCGAGAAGAGGTAGATTATCCAGACTTTGCTGGTCTACCACAAACCTTTTGTGGATGATATCAGTAGCTAACTTATGATTGTCTTTATCTATCAAAAAAGAAAGGCAATCAGTTTGTCGCTGCTTATGGTGCACAATAATGCCTGCTTCTGATAAGAAAATACGAATTTCATCCGCATATTCCAATACATCATTCCCTATCATAGATAGAGTTGAAACATCACCAATATGGCGCATTTTCTCATCTAACACTAGTCTAAGTCGTGCTAAATCGTCATTTGAAGCAACAATTTGTGTGGAATCTGCTTTTGCAGTCACACTCCAAACCTCTACCCCAAATATACTTAATTGTCTTTGTAGCTCATCTTTAGATAACTCAACCTCTAACAATGCTTGATTACCTAAAATGGCAATACCAACAATAGAAGGTGTTGACGCTATGTCAAAATTTACAAGTGTGCCCTCCCCTTCATCAAACGATGAAAGTACTCGTAAAGGGACACTATGCTGAAGAGCATACTCAACTGACTGTAATTGTAGCACTTTAGCACCTTTACTCGCCATTGTTCTCATATGTTCAAAATGAATCACATTTAAACGTCTGGCATCAGGTACTAAACGGGGGTCTGTCGAATAGACCCCATCTACATCTGTAAATATTTGGCACTCAGTTGCATTCAAAGCGCTCGCAACCGCAACAGCGGTCATATCTGAACCGCCTCGCCCTAAGGTCGTGATATTGTTATCACTATCACGCCCCTGAAAGCCAGCCACAACAACAACGTTACCTTGTTCAAGTAACGCTGTTATACGCTTTGTTTCAACTTTTGTGATACTGGCATTATTAAATACATTATCCGTTCGAATAGTCACTTGATCAGCAGTTAAGGATTGCGCCTTAATGCCTCGCCTATTCAAAGCCATCGCAAGTAAAGCAATAGACACTTGCTCACCCGCTGATAATAAGACATCCAACTCTCTCGCCGTTGGAATCTCATCAATTTGTTTTGCCAACCCTAACAAGCGATTTGTCTCACCGGCCATGGCTGACAATACAACAACTATCTGATGACCTTGCTGATATGTTTTCATTACACGATCAGCTACAGCTTCAATTCGGTCAATACTACCTACCGACGTACCACCAAACTTCTGCACTAATAATGTCACTTCACCTCTCCAATATTTACAGTTTTTCAGTTAACCAAGGAGTAACCGATTCAAGAGCCGCAGGTAATGCAGCGGCATCTGTGCCGCCAGCTTGAGCCATGTCAGGACGACCGCCACCTTTACCACCAACTTGCTGGGCAACCATATTTACAAGCTCACCCGCTTTCACTTTGCCTGTGAGATCTTTCGTTACACCAACGATCAAACCAACTTTATCGCCACTCACATTACCAAGCACGACGATACCGCTGCCTAGCTTATTCTTTATTTCATCTAGCATGCCACGCAGTGCTTTATTGTCAGCACCATCAAGCTGCGTTATCAATACTTTCACACCATTGATTTCTTTCGCTTGATCAAGCAAACCAGCACTTTCTTGTGCGGCAAGCTTATCTTGAAGTTGCTGAATATCTTTTTCTAATTGCTTGCTGTGTGCCAGTAACGCGCTCACCTTTGTCGCAACAGAAGCAGCATCAGACTTAACAATGTTTGCCGTTTCAGACAGCAATGCTTCTTGTGCATGTAATGCATCAATAGCAGCAGCACCCGTTACCGCTTCAATACGACGAATACCGGCCGCAATACCACCTTCAGAGGTAATCTTGAATAAACCAATATCACCGGTATTTTTCGCATGAATACCACCACATAGTTCAGTTGAAAACTCACCCATGCTAAGTACGCGTACTTCATCATCGTATTTCTCGCCAAACAGTGCCATTGCACCTTTTTGCTTAGCAGATTCAATATCCATGATGTTGGTATCAATGCTGTGGTTCAAACGAATTTGTTCATTCACAACACGTTCGATTTCACGCAACTGCTCGGGCTTAACCGCTTCAAGATTAGAGAAGTCAAAGCGCAGTGCGTCAGGCTTCACTAATGAGCCTTTCTGAGCAACGTGCTCACCTAGCAAGTTGCGCAATGCAGAATGCAGTAAGTGTGTTGCTGAGTGGTTCAGTGTAATCGCAGCACGACGTGCAGCATCAACTTGAGCTTCAAGCTTATCGCCAACGTTAAGCGCACCTTTTTCGAGTGATCCTTGATGACCGATAGCTGCGCCGAACTTTTGTGTATCAGATACATTGAATACTGTGCTTTCTGCGGTTAGAACACCAGCATCACCACACTGACCACCAGACTCGGCATAGAACGGCGTATTATCAAGAATGATTAATGCATCTTCACCTGCAAGAATGCTATCAACCGCTTCACCGTCACGGTAAAGCGCAATAATGCTGCTTTGTGCTGCTGTGCCTGTGTAGCCACAGAATTCAGTATTCGCGTCTACTTTGATTGATTCATTGTAATCAACACCAAATTTACCCGCCTCGCGCGCACGTTGACGTTGTGCTTCCATCGCATTATTGAAGCCTTCTTCATCAATGGTGAAATCACGCTCACGTGCAACATCGTTGGTTAAATCTGCAGGGAAACCGTATGTGTCATACAGTTTAAATACCGTTTCGCCATCAAGCTCTTTGCCGCTTAAGTTATCTAAAGCGTCATTTAAGATTGTCAAACCACGGTCAAGTGTACGACCAAAGTTGTCTTCTTCAATCTTCAATACTTTTTCAACAAGCGCTTGTTGTTTCTTCAGCTCTTCACCAGCAGTGCCCATGATTTCAGCTAAAGGACCCGCTAGCTTGTAGAAGAACGCACCGGTTGCGCCTAATTTATTACCGTGGCGCACTGCACGACGAATAATACGGCGAAGCACATAACCACGGCCTTCGTTTGACGGCATAACACCATCAACGATTAAGAATGCACATGAACGGATGTGGTCAGCCACAACGCGTAATGATTGATTAGATAAATCTTCGTAACCAATCACTTCTGCAGACTTTTTGATGAGTGTCTGGAAGATATCAATTTCATAGTTAGAGTGAACGCCCTGCATAATTGCAGCAATACGCTCAATACCCATGCCTGTATCAACAGAAGGCTTAGGTAACGGCTCCATAGTACCGTCAGCTTGACGGTTAAATTGCATGAATACGTTGTTCCAGATCTCAATGAAACGGTCACCATCTTCTTCTGGTGTACCAGGGCGACCGCCCCAAATGTGTTCGCCATGATCATAGAAAATTTCAGTACAAGGACCACAAGGACCTGTGTCACCCATCTGCCAGAAGTTGTCTGACGCGTAAGGTGCACCCTTGTTGTCGCCGATACGTACGATACGATCTGCGGGGATACCCATTTCTTTATTCCAGATGTCGAATGCTTCGTCATCTGTTTCGTAAATCGTTACCAATAGACGATCTTGAGGCAAGCCCAATACATCAGTTAAAAACTCCCAAGCATACTTAATCGCGTCTTGCTTGAAATAATCACCGAAACTGAAATTACCAAGCATTTCAAAGAAAGTATGGTGACGGGCAGTAAAGCCAACATTCTCTAGATCATTGTGCTTACCACCGGCACGTACACAGCGTTGAGCAGTTGTCGCTCGAGTGTAGCTGCGCTTTTCAATACCTAGAAAAGTATCTTTAAATTGATTCATACCTGCATTGGTAAACAACAACGTTGGGTCGTTGGCAGGTACAAGAGAAGAGCTCTCCACTATTTGGTGGCCTTTGCTCTCAAAAAACGCTAGAAACGCACGGCGAATCTCATCAGTGCTCATGTACATTGGGAAATCCTGAATAGATGTTTTATAGAAACCAGAATTATCGCCTTTAAGCGATAGTATCGGACTAAGATAAAATTTTTGGCGGTCATTGTAAAACAACCACTGTGGGTACGGGAAATATTATGTTAAAAATTACGTAAATAATGGCATCTTAACCGCTAAATATGCAGTTAATTACGGGAAGGAGGTTGTACTGCGGCTGTTAGACCCAATCGTTATAATTGATTTCAGGTCACTCATCATCACTAATATTCAATGCGTAGCTTATTTGGTCTGAGTCAAACCCTCGATATTCCATAAAGCGATAACGCTTCGCTTTTTCTTTAAGTGTATCAGCATCACTAATACCAAACTTTCGCAGAGCAACATCTTTCGCATGTTCAAACCAATCAACATCACACTCATCAAAGACTTGATTAATGATAGCCTCTGATACACCTTTATTTCTTAATTCTGCTTGAAGACGCAACTCTCCCAGCCCTTTACCAATACTGTTTCGTACAATGAGTGATGCATAACGGTGATCATTCAGCCAACCGCGCTCAAGACAGTCGGTAATTACACTGTCGATTTCATCTTGAGCATAGTGTTTACCTTGAAGTTTTATTCGTAATTCCACTTCTGCATGATCGCGACGTGATAAATACCCAATAGCCGCTTGTTTCGCTGATATTTTGTGATGGCTATTCTTTGTCATATTAAATTCCGTTAAACAAAAAGCGGGCTTTGTATATGCTACAAAGCCCGCTTTCTTATTCATTTATGAAAACTGTTCAAGAAGAGATATATCTTCATGTTACAGCTGCTTTAGCACTCTTATTTTAGAGCTTCAGCTTCATCTTTTTTTGAACCTGATTTTTTTTCATCAGTTTCTTCTGCTTCTTCCACTGCTGGTGATAACAGCATGTCACGCAGTAGTTTTTCAATCTCTTCAGCTATTGCTGGATTTTCGACTAGGTGCTTACAAGAATTAGCCTTACCTTGACCAATTTTATTACCTTTATAGCTGTACCAAGCGCCAGCTTTTTCTACAAGCTTATGCTTAACACCTAGATCAATGAGTTCACCGTTACGGTTGAAGCCTTGACCATAAAGAATTTGTGTTTCAGCCTGCTTAAACGGTGCAGCAATTTTATTTTTAACAACCTTGATGCGTGTTTCGTTACCAACCACTTCATCACCATCTTTAATTGCACCAGTACGGCGAATATCAAGACGAACAGATGCGTAGAACTTAAGAGCATTACCACCCGTAGTCGTTTCTGGGTTACCAAACATCACACCAATTTTCATACGAATTTGGTTGATGAAGATACACATACAGTTTGATTGCTTCAGGTTACCAGTCAGCTTACGCATCGCTTGAGAAAGCATACGTGCTTGTAAACCCATATGTGAATCACCCATCTCGCCTTCAATTTCAGCTTTAGGTGTTAAAGCCGCAACAGAATCGATTACGATAAGGTCAACAGCACCAGAGCGTGCTAGTGCGTCACAGATTTCTAATGCTTGCTCACCCGTGTCTGGCTGAGAAACAAGTAACTGATCAATATCAACACCCAGCTTCTGGGCATAGATTGGATCCAATGCATGTTCAGCATCAATAAAAGCACACGTTTTATTTACGCGTTGCGCCGCGGCAATTGTTTCAAGCGTTAGCGTTGTTTTACCTGATGATTCAGGACCATAGATTTCAACGATACGCCCCATTGGTAAACCACCAGCACCTAATGCAATATCAAGTGAAAGTGAACCTGTTGAAATGGTTTCAATATCCATTGTGCGGTTGTCGCCCAACTTCATGATTGAACCTTTACCAAATTGCTTTTCAATCTGACCTAACGCTGCGGCAAGAGCCTTCTGCTTATTATCGTCCATTCGACTCTCCAACGGATGCTTAAATGAAATAACTGAACTTGCTTAATGATGATTAGTATACTGTCTATTCATACAGTGTCTAGCACTGTGTGATATTTTTTTTATCTTTACACTTAGCCTAAAAATAACAACGCACCATTAAGCTATCGTAACTAACCGCTGAAGCATGCCAGATAACGATTTTTCAATCGCTTGCTCTCTTACAGCGTTGCGATCACCATCAAATAAACAGGTTTCAGTATACAGCCACCCCGTTTTATCTGCCCAAGCAAAGCATACCGTGCCAACAGGTTTCAATTCTGTACCACCACCGGGGCCAGCGATCCCACTGATAGCAACACTGATATTGGCATTAGAATTATCTAACGCACCTTTTGCCATTTCTATAACAACAGGTTCACTGACAGCACCGTGTGTAACTAGTGTCTCAACCTGTACATTAATCATTTGTTGCTTGGCTTCGTTACTGTAAGTCACAAACGCGCGGTCAAACCATGCAGAACTGCCTGCTATTTCAGTAATCGCCATAGATACACCACCACCCGTGCACGACTCAGCCGTTGTTGCGATCCAACTCTGCTGTGATAACGCCGCGCCCAATTGTTCAGCCAGTTCCACTACCCTATTCATCTCTCAATCCTTATTCGGTCAGCAACACTGTATTATTGGAAATCACCTTAAACCTATTTACCGCAAGCGCCTCTATCAGGATATCTAAATAATCGCTACGATTATCAACTTACTCGCTTGAAAGCAAATTCCCCGCATTGCTACTTTGCCGACTAGCCTGATTCACGTATCCTTGTACCAGAATTTAATCCAGCAGCAACAGTAGGCAATATTGTGACAGTAAAAGGTTTAGAAACACACACACCCATGATGCAGCAATTCTTACGCATTAAAGCTGAAAACCCTGACACACTACTGTTCTATCGCATGGGTGATTTCTACGAACTCTTTTTTGAGGATGCTAAAAGAGCGTCTCAACTACTTGATATTACGCTGACTAAGCGTGGTTCATCAAATGGTCAGCCTATTCCTATGGCTGGCTTACCCTACCATGCAGTGGAAGGGTACTTAGCAAAGCTAGTTCAACAAGGTGTGTCTGTCGCTATTTGTGAACAAATTGGCGACCCAGCCACAAGCAAAGGCCCTGTAGAGCGTCAAGTTGTACGTATTGTAACACCGGGTACTGTCAGTGATGAGGCGCTACTAAGCGAGCGCCGAGATAACTTAGTCGCGGCTATTTATCAAAACAGTAAAGGCTTTGGCTACGCCACACTGGATATTACTTCAGGCCGTTTCATGCTCTCAGAACCTGAAACAGAAGAAGCAATGCAAGCAGAATTGCAACGCACTAGTCCGGCAGAGCTGCTTTACCCTGAAGACTTTACGCAAATACACATGATTGATGCCATTAAGGGAATACGTCGTCGCCCTATTTGGGAATTTGATCTCGATACTGCACGTCAACAATTAACCCTGCAATTTGGTACTCGTGACTTAATTGGCTTTGGTGTCGAAAAAGCGGAACGTGGGTTATCGGCTGCTGGGTGTTTACTGCAATATGTGAAAGATACCCAACGTACTGCCTTGCCCCACATTCGTGCAATTACCTTAGACAGCAAAGATCATTCGGTTATTTTAGATGCTGCAACACGCCGTAATTTAGAACTGACCCAAAACTTATCTGGTGGCTTTGAGAACACCCTAGCATCGGTACTTGACCATACAGCTACTCCAATGGGCAGCCGCTTACTAAAACGCTGGTTGCATCAACCTATTCGAGATACCAAGCAGCTCAATCATCGCTTAGATGCAATCGCAGCATTTAAAGATACGGGGATGTTTATTGATGTGGCTGAAGTACTACGTCATATGGGCGATCTAGAGCGTATTTTAGCGCGATTAGCACTGCGTTCTGCACGCCCTCGCGATTTGGCGCGTATGCGTAGCGCATTACAATCTCTGCCCCAGCTAGCCGATTTATTGGCTGACATTGAGCAGCCACGTATCGGCGAGCTTGCACAGTCTTCTGCGCCAATGGACGAACTATGCGAATTGCTTGAACGCGCAATTATAGAAAACCCACCCGTTATTATTCGTGATGGTGGCGTATTAGCACCAGGCTATAGCGCGGAATTGGATGAATGGCGTGACCTTGCTGATGGTGCGAAAAAATTCCTTGATGATCTTGAGACTCATGAACGAGAGCAGCATGGTATTGATAGCTTAAAAGTGGGCTTTAATCAGGTTCACGGTTTCTTTATTCAGATTAGCCGTGGGCAAAGTCATTTAGCACCCGATCACTATGTTCGCCGCCAAACCCTAAAGAATGCTGAACGTTATATTATTCCTGAACTAAAAGAACACGAAGACAAGGTACTTAACTCTAAATCTAAAGCCCTAGGTTTAGAAAAAAAATTGTGGGAAGAACTGTTTGATCAGTTACTGCCTCACTTAGAGTTGCTACAAAATGCAGCGAGTGCTTTAAGTGAATTAGATGTATTAGCCAACCTTGCGGAACGTGCTGACACCCTGAACTATTGCCGACCAGAGTTAACCGACCAAACGGGAATTGAGATAACAGCTGGTCGTCATCCAGTTGTTGAACAAGTATTAAGTGAACCGTTTATTGCTAACCCAATTTCTCTTCACCATGATCGTCGTATGTTAATTATTACCGGCCCAAACATGGGTGGTAAGTCGACCTACATGCGTCAAACAGCCCTTATTGCTCTTATGGCTCACGTGGGTTCGTTTGTGCCTGCAGAAGCCGTTAGAATCGGTTCTCTGGATCGTATTTTCACTCGTATTGGTGCCTCTGATGATTTAGCTTCTGGTCGTTCTACCTTCATGGTCGAAATGACTGAAACAGCCAATATCCTTCATAATGCGACAAGCAAAAGTTTAGTCCTGATGGATGAGATAGGCCGTGGTACAAGTACCTATGATGGTCTGTCATTGGCATGGGCAAGTGCTGAATGGCTAGCTGAAAAAATCTCAGCGATGACTTTATTTGCGACTCATTACTTCGAACTAACAGAGTTACCCTCCATGATGGATGGCTTAGCCAATGTCCATTTAGATGCGGTTGAACACGGTGATGAAATTGCTTTCATGCATGCAGTACAAGAAGGAGCGGCAAGTAAATCTTATGGTTTGGCGGTTGCCAGCTTAGCAGGTGTGCCTAAAGCGGTTATCAAACGAGCAAAGGCTAAGCTTACCCAACTAGAAACAACGGGTCACCAACAAGCGATAAAAAACCCTTCGAAAGCACCGAGAGAAGAGCAGCAGCTGACGTTGCTTCCTGAACCGAGTGACGTTGAAGAAGCATTAGCCAAAGTCAATCCTGACGAGATGACACCACGCCAAGCATTAGACGAGTTATACCGATTAAAGGCATTAATGTAATTAACCTAACAGCTCAAATTTGTAGAAAATAAAAAAAGGACGCATCGGCGTCCTTTTTTGTTTCTTATATTTCTAGAATAAATGACAAAAGGTGTAACAAAATGGGCTCATTTATTTCAACAAAACATAATTAAATTATTGCGCACCTTGATTAAACAACGACTCAATGTTCAGTCCTTGATGGGTCAACATATCACGTAAACGACGTAAGCCCTCAACTTGAATTTGACGAACGCGTTCGCGGGTTAAACCGATTTCACGACCAACATCTTCCAAGGTTGATGCTTCATAGCCAAGTAACCCGAAACGACGAGCAAGTACTTCTCGTTGCTTAGGATTCAGCTCTTGTAGCCAATGAACGATGGAGTTTTTGATGTCGTCATCTTGCGTTGATGATTCAGGGCTTCCTCCTTTTTCATCCGGAATAATATCAAGTAACGCTTTTTCAGAATCACCACCAATTGGATTGTCGACCGAGCTAACACGCTCATTCAAACGCAGCATGCGATTAACATCATCAACAGGTTTCTCTAATTGCAGCGCGATATCTTCTGCAGTAGGTTCATGATCGAGCTTTTGAGCGAGTTCACGTGCAGTTCTTAGGTAAACATTCAGTTCTTTTACGACATGGATTGGTAAGCGGATGGTGCGGGTTTGGTTCATGATCGCGCGTTCTATTGTTTGGCGGATCCACCACGTTGCATAAGTCGAGAATCGAAAGCCTCGTTCTGGATCAAACTTTTCAACTGCTCGAATAAGCCCGAGGTTTCCCTCTTCCACCAGATCAAGCAAAGCAAGACCACGATTGCTGTATCGACGAGAGATTTTAACAACTAAACGTAAGTTGCTTTCAATCATACGTTTACGTGCAATTTCATCACCACGTAATGCTCGGCGCGCATACAAGACTTCTTCTTCTGCCGTTAGCAGTGGTGAAAAACCAATTTCACCGAGGTAAAGTTGTGTTGCATCAAGCGCTTTTTGCGTGGTTCCATATTTAGAAACATCAACATCATCACTCGAGCTTTCTTCCGGCTCAGCTTTAGTACTCGCTGCTGCCGCATCGGCTATTGCCTCGATATTAATATCTTCATCAAGGTTTAATGTGTCAGTTTTTTTTGCTGTGCTGCTTCTACTCATAGCGCCTCCCAGATGGCGAGTTAGCAAGACATTACAACTTCTCTATGTCATTCTATTTTTTGGGCAAATACCGCATTGGATCAACGGATTTACCTTTATAACGAATTTCAAAATGTAAACGAACACTGCTTGCACCCGAGCTACCCATTGAAGCAATCTTCTGCCCGGCTTTTACTGTTTGCTGCTCTTTCACAAGCATTTTATCGTTATGGGCGTAAGCACTAAGGTAATCATCGCTATGCTTAATAATAATGAGATTACCGTAGCCACGAAGTGCGTTACCAGCATAAACCACTCGACCATTTGCTGATGCAGCAATCGTTGCACCACGTTGACCGGCAATGTCTATGCCTTTATTTCCATTTTCTGAATTGGAAAACTTTGCAATAACGCGCCCATTATTTGGCCAGTTCCAACCAGCGACCTTGTTACTGACCATTGGTTTTTTTGTTGCTGAATTGTTACTTTTTGTCGCTTTTTGAGAGTACTCCTTTGTGCGATCTTGATCAACTTTTTTATTGACTGTTTTTTGCTCAACTTTCTTTGGTTGCACTGGAGGTTTGGGCTTCGTTTTCTTTTGCTGCGCAGGTGATTTTGGCTTAGCAGTATTAGCTGTTGTTTTTACTGGGGGTTTAACAACAGCGACAGCAGCAGTGCCGTATTTGGGTGCAACGTATTTCGAATTCCAAAGATCAAGTTTTTGTCCCGGATAAATCGTATAAGGGTATGACAATTTATTCTGAGCAATTATTTCTTTAACTTCTTTACCTGTTACATAAGAAATAAAATAAAGCGTATCGCCTTTTTGAACTCGATAGTAACTGCCACGAAAACTACCACGATCAACTTGTGAGTAATCTTTATTAAGGCTAGAAACAGGTGCAGGCGTGTGACTGCTACAGGCAGACAACAGCAGCAGACAAGCTGCAACTGAGGCTGTACACCATATGTTTCCCTTCACACGCAGCCCCATCACTTTATGCTAAATCTCCGGCAACCAAAGGAACAAACCTAACGGCTTCAATATCTTGAGAAACAAACTGTTCGCCATTACGAGTGATCTTTTTTAATACTTGTAAGTCATCGCCAACAGGAATAACTAACCGTCCACCGTCAGTAAGCTGCGCCAATAATTCCATAGGCATTTCTTCTGCAGCTGCGGTAACAATAATGGCATCAAATGGACCTTTATTATGCCAACCTTTCCATCCATCCCCATGTTTAGTCGATATATTATGGAGATTTAATTGTTTTAGACGACGTTTAGCTTGCCATTGTAGTGCTTTAATACGCTCAACTGAATATACATGATCAACTAATTGAGCGAGTACCGCGGTTTGGTAGCCCGAGCCTGTGCCAACTTCCAACACGTGTGATTGTGCCGTTAATTCGAGTAACTCTGTCATCTTACCGACGATATAAGGTTGAGAAATGGTCTGTCCGCTACCTATGGGTAATGCATTATTCTCATACGCTTGGTGAGAAAAAGCCTCATCAATAAACAGTTCTCTTGGAACACTGGTTATTGCATTGAGTACTTTCTCATTTCGAATACCATGACGTTGTAAAATAACCATCAAGTTATGTCGTTCTTTCGCGTAACGCATCCCTATTTTTTCCCCACTTCATTCATCCATAACTCAACACTCTCAAGAGCATCATGCGCCGTTAAATCAACCTGCAACGGAGTAATCGACACCAAGCTTTGCTCTACAGCATGAAAATCAGTGCCAGGCCCTGCATCTTGGCATGCCCCTGGAGGACCTAACCAATATAATACTTTCCCTCTAGGATCCACATCTTTAACCATCTGTTCTGCACGATGACGGGCACCTAAACGCGTCACTTTCCAACCCTTTAACTCAGAAAAAGGAATGTCAGGTACATTGATATTCAAGATCTTATTTTTAGGTAACGGCTTCTCTAGCAAGTTCACAACAATACTTTTTACTACTTGTGCTGCGGTATCAAAGTGCGTTGAACCCACCAACGAAATAGCAATAGCAGGTACACCTAAGAAGTGCCCTTCTGTCGCGGCTGCAACCGTACCTGAATACAGCACATCATCACCCAAATTAGCGCCATGGTTAATGCCTGCGACCACGATATCGGGTCGATAATCTAGCCATTCATTCAATGCAAAATGCACGCAATCTGTCGGAGTGCCATCGACAGAAATACGTCTATCTCCCTCTTCGCGAATACGAAGAGGGTAATCGAGAGTCAATGAATTCGATGCGCCAGAGCGGTTTCGATCAGGCGCAACAACAGTCACTTCTCCCAGTTCACTTAACACTGTCGCTAGCGTGTTAATGCCCTCGGCAAAAATGCCATCATCATTACTGATCAATATTCGCATGCGTACTACCTTCTTGTTCGACAAGTAATTCTCTGACTACTGACGTCGCAAAACAGCCGGCAGGTAACGCAAATGATAATACAACATCATTGCCATCAAATTGCCATTCCATCTCTTTTGGTTTCAGTAATAAAGTACGACGTTCATGGCGCATTCGATTATCACGGATCAACTTCAGTAATGAAGGTTCATTAGCAATAATGGCTAACTCAAAAGCCTCTGCATCTGCAGTTGTCGGTAATGCATTATCGCCCACTAACGGTGCGGTAATGTTAACAAGCCCCTTATCAATACTAGCTTGCAATTCTTCGGTAATAGATTCGGCAAGGAAACAATTATCTTCACCAGCATTTTGCAGGCAATCACCAACCATTAACGAATTCACGCTGCCTTGTTCAATACGGGTGGATAACACCATATTAAATAACCATGAACGAGCGGCTGACAAGTAAAAACTACGCTTGCTTTTATCACGTAAGCGGAACTCATCATTGCCCCAGCTGCGTGCTTTAATCACATTATTACCACCGTGACCAAAACGTTGCTGACCAAAGTAATTGGGCACACCGTGCATTTTTACTTGTTCTAGTTTTAGGGCTAATTCTTCAGGGTTGGTTAGATCGAGTAAACGAATCTGAAACCAGTTACCAACAAGATCACCCGGTCGTAATTTTTTGTCATGACGTGTTGTTTCTAGTACTTCAATACCTGGATGCTCAGCAACAAAATCCGTTAAATCAGGATCAGCCTTACCCGGTAAGTGAACACTGATCCATTGCTCAGTCACAGCATGGCGATCTTTAAGACCGGCCCAGCTCACATCTCGAGATTTAACACCGCAAGCCTTCGCAAGTTCATTCACTACATATTTGGTATTTTCACCCACTTTACGGATCTTTACCATGAAGTGCTCGCCTTTGCCTGCGAACTCAAAGCCTAAATTTTCTTTTACGATAAAATGCTCTGGCAGTGCTTTAATTTGCCCCTGACATATTGGCTTTTCATATAACCAACAAAATTTATCCATTACATTCAGCATATTATCAGACATTACAACACCGTCATTATTGAGCATTAATTAGTACTACCGCTTCGCAAGCGATGCCTTCTTTGCGCCCAGTAAAACCGAGACGTTCTGAAGTTGTCGCTTTAACATTAACATTGCCAATATCTGTTTCTAAATCTTCGGCAATCACTTGGCACATCGCATCAATATACGGGGCCATTTTAGGGGCTTGGGCAATGATCGTTACATCAAGATTACCAAGACGATACCCTTTATCTTTTACTTTACTGTAGACATCTCGCAGTAAAAAACGGCTATCAGCCCCTTTCCACTCCGCGTCTGTATCTGGGAAGTGACGTCCAATATCACCCGCGCCAATAGCGCCTAACAAGGCATCACAAACGGCATGAAGTGCAACGTCGCCATCTGAATGGGCAATAAGACCTTGCTCATAAGGGATAGCAACACCACCAATAATAACGGGCCCTTCACCACCAAACTTATGTACATCAAATCCGTGTCCAATTCGCATCAGATTTATTCCTTCATTAATTGTTCTAAGTAGAAACCAGCCAAGGCTAAATCTTCAGGTTGAGTCACCTTAAGGTTATCTGAACGCCCTTTTACTAGCTGTGGGATATACCCACAATACTCCAGCGCCGACGCCTCGTCGGTAATAACCGCACCTTCTTTGAGTGCGTGCTGTAATGAATCTTTTAGTTGCTTCACTTTAAACATTTGTGGTGTAAGTGCATGCCAAAGATTATTGCGTTCAACCGTTGATACAATACCCTGCAACCCATTAATTTGCTGGCAACCTCGTTTCATTGTATCGCGAACCGGAGCCGCAAGGATCGCTCCACTGTCACTGCGTATCGCCGCCTCAACAAGCCGTTCTAAATCATTAAGCCGCACACAAGGACGAGCAGCATCATGAACCAACACCCAGGTATTTTCATCATCAATCGCGGCTAAACCAGCAAACACAGAATCTGCACGCTCGGCACCACCATCAACCACGGTAATACGTGGGTCGCTAGCCAGTGGAAGTGAAGCAAAATAGGGGTCCGTTTGGCTAATCGCAATAATCACTCGTGTAATCGCGGGGTGACTAAACAAACGGTCAATCGTGTGTTCTAAAATTGTTTTACCCGCAATATGTAAATATTGCTTTGGTCGATCAGCAGCCATACGACTACCAATACCAGCAGCAGGTACAACCGCGGTAAGCTGTTGATTCATGGCACAGTTCATTCTGAGTTAAATAAAGGCGATTAGTTATCGCCGATGATCCGGAAGAAAGTTTCATTTGGCTTAATCATGCCAAGTTCATTTCTTGCCCGCTCTTCTACCGATTCTTGACCACGATGTAGATCATCAATTTCGGCGTACATTTGTTGATTACGTTGAACGAGTTCCGCATTGGCTTTTTGCTGAATACCGACATTAGCTTCAACGGCTAAGTAATCCATCAAGCCATTTTTACCCAACCAAAAATCATATTGGAGCCAACACAAGGTAGCCAGTAGCAGCACAGATAACAGACGCATGCACTTTCCCACTTTTCTTGTTAATTATTTGATACTCATTATATGAGGATAAATAGCCATTACATTGGTTAACGATACATATCATGATTGCTAAACAGTGAAATGAACATTCGCTGTAATAATCCCATAAAGCGCACTTTGTGACTAGCACTAGGCTTTTAGTCTGGCTTATTCAGAGATAAAAAAGACACGAGATATAAAAAAACCGCCTCAAAAGAGGCGGTTTCAGAAGAATCAGGGTTAAGAACCCAAAGTCATTGCTTAATAATTAAGCTTGACCTTTAACTTCTTTAAGACCGTTGAAAGGTGCTTTCGCGCCTAGCGCTTCTTCGATACGAATTAGCTGGTTGTACTTAGCAACACGGTCAGAACGGCTCATAGAACCAGTTTTGATTTGGCCTGCAGCTGTACCTACCGCTAGATCAGCGATAGTTGCATCTTCAGTTTCGCCAGAACGGTGAGAGATAACTGCTGTGTAACCAGCATCTTTAGCCATCTTAATTGCAGCTAGAGTCTCTGTAAGAGAACCGATTTGGTTGAACTTGATAAGGATAGAGTTAGCAACGCCTTTCTCGATACCTTCAGCAAGAATCTTTGTGTTTGTAACGAATAGATCGTCACCAACGATTTGAAGCTTGTCGCCTAGAAGTTCAGTTTGGTGCTTGAAGCCAGCCCAATCTGATTCGTCAAGACCATCTTCGATAGATACGATTGGGTATTGGTTAGCAAGGTCTTGTAGGTAGAAGTTAAATTCTTCAGAAGAGAAGATTTTGCCTTCGCCTTTCATGTTGTAGTTGCCAGCTTCTTTGTCGTAGAACTCAGATGCAGCACAGTCCATTGCTAGAGTAACGTCTTTACCTAACTCGTAACCAGCAGCTTCAACAGCTTCTTGGATTGCAGCTAGTGCAGCAGCGTTAGATTCTAGGTTAGGAGCGAAACCACCTTCATCACCAACTGCAGTGCTTAGGCCTTTAGCCTTAAGTACTTTAGCAAGGTTGTGGAATACTTCAGCGCCAATACGTAGTGCTTCTTTAAGAGTCTTTGCGCCAACTGGCTGAATCATGAACTCTTGGATATCAACGTTGTTATCAGCGTGCTCGCCACCGTTGATGATGTTCATCATTGGTAGAGGCATAGAGAATACGCCAGCAGTACCGTTTAGTTCTGCAATATGCTCGTATAAAGGCATGCCTTTAGCTGCAGCGCCTGCTTTAGCGTTTGCTAGAGAAACAGCAAGGATTGCGTTAGCACCAAACTTAGATTTGTTTTCAGTACCGTCTAGGTCGATCATTACCTGATCGATAGCAGCTTGGTCTTTTGCATCTTTACCAAGTAGTGCTTCTGCGATAGGACCGTTCACAGCTTCAAGAGCTTTAAGAACGCCTTTACCTAGGTAGCGAGATTTGTCGCCGTCACGTAGTTCAAGAGCTTCACGAGAACCAGTTGATGCGCCAGATGGAGCAGCAGCCATACCGACGAAACCGCCTTCTAGGTGAACTTCAGCTTCTACTGTTGGGTTACCACGTGAATCGATGATTTCACGACCTAGAACTTTAACGATCTTAGACATTGTGTTTCCTCTTGCTTATCTTCAATTTAAAAGCTAAAAAATAGCCATAGCGAGTTATCTCTACAGCTATCCGTAATCCTTACTTATTTAAGTTCACCACGCAGTTGTTGACCTGCTGCCTTCACGAAACCTTCAAATAGAGGGTGACCATCGCGAGGAGTTGATGTGAACTCAGGGTGGAATTGAGAAGCCACAAACCATGGGTGGTTAGGTAGTTCAATAATTTCCACTAATTTCTTGTCTGCTGACAGACCTGAAATTTTCAATCCAGCTTTTTCTAGTTGCGGAAGCAAATTGTTATTCACTTCATAGCGGTGACGGTGACGCTCATGAATGCTTGCGTTACCGTATAGCTCACGCGCTTTAGAACCATTTTTCAGGTGACATAACTGAGAACCAAGGCGCATTGTACCGCCTAAGTTTGATTCTTCTGTACGCTTCTCTACTTGACCGTCACCATCTACCCATTCGGTAATTAGACCAACTACTGGGTTTTTAGTTTCAGCATTAAATTCAGTAGAGTGTGCATCAGCTAAACCTGCAACATTACGCGCAAATTCAATCAATGCTACCTGCATACCCAGACAAATGCCTAAGTACGGAATTTTGTTTTCACGAGCATATTGTGCTGTACGGATTTTACCTTCAACACCACGACCGCCGAAACCACCAGGTACTAGAATTGCATCTAGACCTTCAAGTACTTCAATACCTTTAGACTCTACATCTTGTGAATCAACATATTTGATCTTCACAGATAGACGGTTCTTCAGGCCAGCGTGTTTCAATGCTTCGTTTACTGATTTGTAAGCATCAGGCAGTTCAATATACTTACCTACCATACCGATTGTTACTTCTTCGGTTGGGTTTGCTTCTTCGTAAATTACTTGTTCCCACTCAGCCAAGTTAGCTTCTGGTGCCGTAATACCAAAACGCTGACATACAAGATCATCAAGACCTTGAGCTTTAATAAGTTGTGGGATTTTGTAGATTGAATCTACATCTTTCATTGAGATTACAGCTTTTTCCTGCACATTACAGAACAGTGCGATTTTCGCACGCTCGTTAGCAGGAATAACACGATCAGAACGACATACTAAGATGTCTGGCTGAATACCAATAGAAAGTAATTCTTTTACCGAGTGTTGTGTTGGCTTCGTTTTCACTTCACCTGCTGCTGCAAGGTAAGGAACTAACGTTAGGTGCATGAACATAGTGCGCTCACGACCTTTCTGTACTGCCAACTGACGAATAGCTTCCATAAATGGTAACGATTCGATATCACCGACAGTACCACCAACTTCAACGATAGCAACATCGTGGCCTTCAGCACCTGCAATCACACGTTCTTTAATTTCGTTCGTGATATGAGGAATTACCTGAATAGTTGCACCAAGGTAGTCTCCGCGACGCTCTTTACGAAGTACTTCTTCGTAAACACGACCTGCGGTAAAGTTATTACGCTTGGTCATTTTGGTGCGGATAAAACGCTCATAGTGACCTAAATCAAGGTCGGTCTCTGCACCGTCTTCCGTAACGAATACTTCGCCGTGTTGAGTTGGGCTCATTGTGCCTGGGTCAACGTTGATGTAAGGGTCTAGTTTCATCATGGTCACTTTAAGACCACGTGCTTCTAAAATTGCCGCTAATGATGCTGCTGCAATGCCTTTACCTAGTGAGGATACGACCCCGCCCGTAACAAAAATATAATTCGTTGTCATGATTAACCTGGAAGATTGGTGTAGAGGATAAAGTGTATCTGGACGGGAAATTAGTATACCAGACACACTTTATTGCCACAACGTGAAAACTATCACAGCATTCATCGTTTTTTTTTGTCTCAAATCAATTATACCGACTGCATAGGTCGATTGGTTAAAAATCAACCGACAAATATTACTCTTTTTAGTAAAAAAGACCAGTGAATATAAATCTAATAATCAATGAATTATATTTATGATGACGACGATTCTTGGCGCTCAGTACGTTTCACTTTGTCCCATTCATTATCCAACATATCCAATGAACAACTTTCTAAGCGCATCCCTTTTTCTAGCACACTTTTTTCAACTTGGCGAAATCGCTTTTCAAATTTTTTATTTGCGCGTTGTAAAGCAAGCTCTGGTTTTACTTTTAAATGGCGGCTTAAATTCACCACAGAAAAAAGCAAATCACCCATTTCTTCTTCGATATTAGCTTGATTAGGTGACACTTGAATGACTTCGTCCATAACTTCATCCAGCTCTTCTTTCACTTTATCAACCACGGGGGCAATCGTATCCCAATCGAAACCATGTTTTGAACAACGCTTTTGAATTTTATCGGCGCGACTCAAGGCAGGTAATGCGAGGGGAATATCGGCTAATATACTTTCATCGTGCCCTTTTGCATCTCGCTCTTTCGCTTTTTCAGCTTCCCAGTTGGCATTAATTGCCTCGTCATCAGCAAACTTAGCGTCACTGAAAACATGAGGATGACGACGCGTTAATTTTTCATTTAATCCAGCAACCACATCATTAAAATCAAACAACCCTTGTTCTTTGCCTAGCTGGCTATAAAAAATTATTTGAAACAGTAAATCACCTAACTCTTCACGCACATCACTCCAATTTTTCTGCTCGATAGCATCAGCAACCTCGTAAGCTTCTTCGATCGTATGCGGAATGATCGAAGAAAAATCTTGCTTAAGATCCCACGGGCATCCTTTTTGAGGATCACGCAGGGTGACCATAATCTCGAGTAACTGTTCGATTGGTGCTGATTTATGTTCGCTCATAATAGATCGCTATTGGTTTTTGCGGTGATAGATATGGCTACGTCACGACATGCCGTTTGGTTGTAGATTACCAGAAACAAAAACGGGAAGCATAATGCTTCCCGTTTTTACGTTATGGTACAAACTATTGGCTAAATCTGCCGTATTGATGCCTCTATCAAGCCTTGTTAATACAAACGCTTAGCTTCAGCAACGTCTTTAACTTGTTCGATACGCTTCAACACTTTACTCAGTACTTCTAAGTCGGTGAGTTCTAAATCAAAGTCCATAATCGACATCTGCTTTTTGTAGTCAATGCGACTTTTCATTCCCGCCACTTTTGCTTTTTCATTCGCTAAAGTATTGGTCAGCTCTTTAATCAAGCCATTTCGCTCTGAGGCAGTTACTCGCACTGTAATATTATAATTACCCACGAAACCACCACCCCACACCGTATGAATGATACGTTCTGGTACATGATGACGAAGTTCTGCAAGTTGTTCACAGTCATTACGATGAACAGAAATACCACGACCTTGGGTGACAAACCCCACAATTTCATCACCAGGAATCGGCTGACAACAACGTGCTAAATGCGTCATTAAGTTATCGACGCCTTCAACAACAACAGCATCACGTTGAGGCTTTTTCGCACTGGTGCTGATTTTGGTACTCGCTTCAGTCAGCTTATCCACTAACTGTTGGTCTTCCTCTTCTGCCGTTGGCTTATTAATAATCATGCTGATGTGATTAACCACTTGGTTAATACGCAAATCACCACTACCAATACCAACGAACAATTCATCTACGTTTTTAGCATTGAAACGCTTTAATGCATACACTTCTGCATCTTTAAGCTTGGCGCCGATTTTATTCAGTTCAAGCTCTAAGATTTCACGCCCCGCTATCATGTTTTTATCATGAGCTTGCCTACGGAACCACGCATGTACTTTGGCTCTTGCTCGACCAGAGGTTACAAAGCCTAAATTAGGGTTTAACCAATCCCGTGACGGATTCGCTTCTTTCTGGGTGATGATTTCAACCTGCTCACCCATCTGTAAATGATAAGTGAACGGTACAATACGCCCTTCTACTTTGGCGCCAATACAGCGGTGCCCAACTTCAGAGTGAATATGGTAAGCAAAATCGAGTGGGGTTGCATTTAACGGCAAATCAACGACATCACCTTTGGGCGTAAAAGCATAAACACGATCATCAAAGACTTGGCTACGTAACTCATCCAGCATTTCGCCAGAATCTGACATTTCTTCTTGCCACATAAGTAGCTTACGAAGCCAATTAATTTTCTCATCATAAGATGACTTCGCAGCGCCAGATGATGATCCTTCTTTGTATTTCCAGTGTGCTGCCACACCTAATTCAGACTCTTCATGCATTTGCTTAGTACGAATCTGAATTTCAATCGTACGCCCTTCAGGTCCTAATACGACGGTGTGAATCGATTGGTAACCATTCGGTTTTGGATTCGCAACATAATCATCAAATTCTTTCGGAAGATGACGATACTTAGTATGCACTACGCCTAATGCGGCATAACAATCTTGTAGCTGGTCAGCAATAATACGTACCGCTCGTACATCAAATAGCTCATCAAACTCTAAGCTTTTCTTTTGCATCTTTCGCCAGATACTATAGATATGCTTAGGACGACCGTGCACTTCAGCTTTGATGTGTGACGCTTTCATTGATTCATCTAAATCAGAGACAAAATGATCAATATAATATTCACGGTCGATACGGCGTTCTGATAGTTGCTTAGCAATTTGCTTATACACATCAGGATGCTGATAGCGGAAAGCATAATCTTCGATTTCCCACTTAAGCTGACCAATGCCTAAGCGGTTTGCTAATGGCGCATAAATATTGGCACATTCACGTGCTGCTGCTCGGCGTACCTCATCCGGCTCATCTTTTACTTCACGTAAATTACAAATACGCTCTGCGAGCTTAATGACAACACAACGGAAGTCATCAACCATAGATAACAACATGCGACGAATATTATCGACCTGTGCCGATTGCTCGGCACCTTCTGTGGTCGCATTCAACTGACCAATCGCGGCCATTTGCTCAACACCTTTAACCAATTGCATAATGGTGGTGTTGTAATCTTCTTTAACTTGCTCATGTTGATAAATCCCAGCTTCAACCAGCGGGACTAATAACGCAGCTACCAGAGTGTCTGTATCCATACTCAAGGTAACTAAAATTTCTACCATTTCGCGGCCACGCCATAATAACAATGGCGTAGACTCTTCCTTAGTCGTTATTTCGATACATCGTTGATAGGTCTTTTTTAAGCGTTTAGATACCTTGGCATCTTGCTGCAGGCTATCAACCCATGATGAAAGCTCAAATGTATCATTTTCCTTTAAATGCGCACCGCGAACTGCGACCATTTTTCTGTCCTGTATTCTCTGTATTGGTGATAACTACCAAATCAAAGTTTGGTAACCACTCTCTTTTTTTTAACAGCCTTGGCTTTAACAAACAATGCCATCGACTCTAAATGCCCCGTCTGTGGAAACATATCTAACATGCCAAGACGTTCCAACTGATAACCTTTTTTCAGTAATACCTGACTATCTCGTGCGAGTGTAGCCGGGTTACATGATACATATACTACCCTTTCAGGCTTAAGCTTCACTACGTGCTCCATCACACCTGCAGCACCTGCACGTGCGGGATCCAATAATATTTTATTGAAAGGTTCTCGTGCCCATGCAAGCTTTGTCACGTCATCATCTAAATTAGCTTGATAAAACGTAGCGTTATTCTGCTTGTTGCACATTGCGTTCTCTGTTGCACGATGAACCATTTCATCGATACCTTCAACTCCAACCACTGCTTTTGCGTGTTTTGCGATCGGCAAACTGAAATTACCTAGCCCACAAAATAAATCCAACACACGGTCGTTAGGCTGAAGATCTAACCAATCTGTTGCTTGTTCTACCATTTTCTTATTCACATCACGATTGACTTGAATAAAGTCTTTCGGTGAAAAATGTAATGTTAAATCATCTAAGCGATAGTACGGGGTTTCACCGTGAATCAACTCGATGTCATCTGAGGTTGGCGCTAAGAATAGGATAACATTTTGCTCTTGGGCAAAATTAAGAATCAGCGTCATGTCTTTGTCAGAAAAAGGCTTTAGATGTCGAATCAATACAACACGACCATTATCAGCTTCAATAAGCTCAATATGACCAAGATGCCTTTGTCCTTTCAATGTAGATAACAGACTACGTAAAGGGGGTAAAAGTTCATTCAATGACTCAGCAAGCACTGGGCACTGCTTTACATTAACAATGTCTTTGCTCTGTTTTTTACGAAAGCCAAACTGTAACTGGCCATCTTTACTTGGCAGAACACTAAATCGAGCGCAGCGACGATAATGGTGTTCTGCCGCTATAATAGGAGTAACTTGCTCGATAGCCGCCGTTTGTTGATCACCAGCTCTTTGTTTATCAACAGAAAATTGTTGGTCACCTGCAAATTTTACCATCAAATCGCTTAACGCCTGCTGTTTAGCAAAAACCTGACCTTGATGCGATAAATGTTGCAAGTTACAACCACCACACTGGTCATAGATTGGACAATGCGGTTTAATACGCGCTGGACTGTCGATAAGACGCTTGATGACTTTAGCACGCGCATACTGCTTTTTATCATCAGTGATCTGAACCAATGCTTTTTCACCCGGCAACAAACCGTCAACGAAAATAGATTTATTGTTTAGATGACCAATACCAGCACCCAGATGATCTAATCGATTAATAACGATTTCTTTGTGCTTAGTATCAGTGATTTTACGTTTTTGAGGCTTAAAAAAGCGTGCCATAGTGTTTTGACTCACGAAAAGACATTGGTTTATTGTCGAATAGCCCTAGTTTCTTTAAGCTAGGGCCACAAATGGACCACAATTCTCCCACAGAATCGCATTCTTGTAATTAAGAGAACAATGAGCAGATACGGACTTCGTGCCAGGGTCTTCACCCTGACATTAGCACCAACACTAATTATAGGCCTATTATTGAGTGCCTTCTTCACGATGAGCCGCTATCGAGATCTTGAGCACCAGCTGATTTCTACGGGTTCTAGTATCATCGAACCTTTAGCTATTTCATCTGAATATGGGATGACAGACAAGAACCGTGAAGCAGTGCGCCGTCTGATCAGCTACACCCATAGAAAGAACTCTCAAATAATTCGAAGCATTGCGGTTTTTGATGCAGATAATCAGTTATTTGTGACCTCTAATTTTCATCGTAATTTTGAAGCCTTGATGTACCCCACGGGTCAACCTATTCCATTATTACTTGAAACACGATTAAGTGATAACTCACTGATATTAAGAGCTCCGATATTAGCCGAAGGGCAGTTTGGCAGTAACAACTCGATCAGCTACCAAGGTAAAGCATTGGGCTATATCGCCCTAGAATTAGACCTTAGCGCCTTGCGCCTACAACAATATCAAGAAGTCTTCACGGCTTTAATGGTATTACTATTTGGACTTACGCTCTCTTCATTATTTGCGTACCGCTTGATGCAAGATGTGACCCGCCCTATTTCGCATATGGTGAGTGTAGTCGATAGAATTCGACGAGGGCATCTCGACATTCGAATTGAAGGGCAACTGCTTGGTGAGCTGGATACGCTTAAAAATGGTATCAATGCCATGGCTATCTCGCTGTCTGAGTACCATATCGAAATGCAACAAAGCATCGATCAGGCCACTTCTGATTTACGAGAAACGCTTGAACAGTTGGAAATTCAAAACGTTGAACTGGATATTGCAAAAAAACGCGCTCAAGAAGCAGCACGTGTAAAATCGGAATTTTTAGCCAATATGTCGCACGAATTACGAACACCACTCAACGGTGTTATTGGTTTTACCCGTCAGATGCTAAAAACGCGATTGAGTTCAAGCCAGCACGACTATTTGCTCACCATTGAAAAATCGGCCAATAACCTCTTAACCATCATTAATGACATCCTCGACTTCTCTAAATTGGAAGCGGGCAAGTTATTACTTGAAAATATTCCATTCGACTTCACTGAATCACTTGATGAAGTCATGCGATTACTGGCACCAAGTGCGCACGAGAAAGGGCTTGAGCTAACACTAAAAGTTGACCATCGTATTCCTGCTGGCTTAATTGGCGATCCGTTGCGTATTCAGCAAGTTATCACGAATTTGATCGGTAATGCCGTGAAATTTACCGAACGAGGCAACATTGATGTTTCGGTTGAATTAAAAGCCAGTAAAGATGAAAACATCGAGCTGCAGTTTACCGTTCGCGATACTGGTATTGGTATTTCAGAGCGCCAACAAGCCCAGTTATTCCAAGCCTTTAGCCAAGCAGATGCCAGTATATCCCGTCGCTATGGCGGTACAGGTTTAGGGCTTGTTATTACCCAGAAGTTAGTCACGCAGATGGGCGGAGAAATCAGCCTAACCAGTCGCTTACACCAAGGTTCAACATTCTGGTTCTCGTTAAGCATGCTGAAAACTGACCTGCCTGTCTCTCAACCAATCGATACTACCTCGTTGGTAGGTCAGAAGGTATTGTTGATCGAACCAAACATGCAGGCGGCATCAGTAGTACAGCAACGCCTTATTAGAGCTGGCATGTTTGTGACTTATCGTTCCACGATGCCTGAAGAGGTAGAGCATCATCACTTTGCCTTAATTTGTCTACCTCCCGGTCAACAGCCACCTATCGCGATACTCTTGGATCGCGTATTCAAAGCAGAACAAGTTACTGATAAAGTTATCGTCAGCCTGCCAACGACTGAATTAGCCTTATCTGAACGCCTGATCAATGCTGGGGTATCAGCTTGTTTAGGTAAGCCTCTTTCACACCGTAAACTGTTTGAAGTGCTGAATAATGAGCCTGATGACATCTTAGAACCTGAGTTATTATCATTACCAGAACCTGCTCAAAAAATTGAGCCTCTCACTGTAATGGCCGTTGATGATAACCCTGCGAACTTGAAGCTAATCTCAGCATTATTAAGTGAACGTGTCGAAACGGTTATTACTGCCACGGGCGGTAAAAAAGCGGTTGAATACGCGCATCAAAAAGCATTTGATCTGATCTTCATGGATATTCAAATGCCTGAAATGGACGGTGTAACGGCATGTGAAGCGATTCACAAAACGGAGTTAAACCATTCAACACCCGTCATAGCGGTAACAGCACATGCAATGCCTGGCGAGCGTGAGCGCTTAATTAATGCCGGTATGGATGATTACTTAACCAAACCTATCGAAGAGCATATTCTTCAGCAAATTTTGGCGAAATGGAATCAACATCCAGAGAATGAATATACCCAAAATACGATTATTGATATTGAACCCGAAGTGGTTTCAACGCAGCAACAGCCGGCTCAAGACAGCAAAGATATCAGCTGGGATTGGGATTTAGCACTGAAGCAAGCAGCAGGAAAAGAAGATCTCGCCAAAGATATGCTGCAAATGCTGCTCGATTTCATGCCAGAGGTTGAAATGCTGGTCAATGAAGCACTGGATGGAAAAGAAATTGAGTTATGGCCACCGATTCACAAACTACATGGTAGCTGTGCATACAGTGGTGTACCTCGATTGAAGAGCTTATGTTATACCATCGAAACACAGCTTAAGGCCAATGCAACGGTCGCAGATATCGAACCTGAGCTCTTTGAGTTAATGGATGAGATGAACCTCGTTGTAAAAGCCTCGAAGGCATTTAGAAACAAATAAAGCATTAGCCTAAACAGGTACTACATAAGATAAAAAAGCGCCGACGGTAATGACCATCGGCGCTTTTTTAATAGAAGACTTTTACTTAGCCGGATTCATGTAATTCAGCTAGCTTTCAAAAATAACCGTTGCAACGGCATACCGCTTTTCATCGGCTAAAGTCAGGTGCACATGTTTCACACCCATGCTCTCTGCCAGTTCTGCTGCCTTGCCCGATAAGGAGAGTAAAGGCTTACCGCGTTCATCATTACTGACGATAAAATCTTGAAAGGATACGCCACACGCGATGCCAGTGCCCAAGGCTTTCGACGCCGCTTCTTTGACCGCAAATCGCTTGGCTAAGTAACGGGCTTTCAACTTGAGGCTGTGGTAAATCTCCAACTCGGAGGGCGCAAGAATACGTTCAGCAAAAGCATCACCTGAACGGGCAAAAACTTTCTCTACCCGTTCAATATCAGCAATGTCTGTACCCAATCCGATAATCGCCATTAACGACGCGCGTCCAGCATTTCTACTTTCATGTCTGCTACAGCTTTGTTCAAACCATCGAAAGCTGCACGTCCAATGATCGAATGACCAATGTTCAATTCGTACAGTTCAGGCAGTGCCGCTATTGGCTTCACATTATGGTACGTCAGGCCATGACCCGCGTTCACTTTGATACCTAAACCATGTGCGTAAGTCGCTGCTGAAGCAATTTTTTCTAGCTCAGCTTGCTGAGCTTCTTCTGTTTCAGCATCGGCATAGTGACCAGTATGTAGCTCAACAAATGGAGCGCCACACGCCAAGGTTGCGTCAATTTGCGCGCGGTCTGCATCGATGAACAATGACACCTTAATACCGGCAGCAGTCAGCTTTTGCGTCGCCACTTTAATTTTTTCTAACTGACCAGCAACGTCTAAACCACCTTCAGTGGTCAACTCTTCACGTTTTTCTGGTACTAAACATACGAATTCTGGCTTAGTGTCTAATGCGATGCTTACCATCTCATCAGTCACTGCCATTTCTAAATTCATACGCGTTTGAATGGTTTCTTTCAGAATACGAACGTCACGATCATTAATATGACGACGGTCTTCACGTAGATGAACCGTAATACCATCTGCACCTGCACGTTCTGCAACTTCAGCTGCATGCACAGGATCAGGGTAACGCGTACCACGAGCATTACGTAATGTTGCAATATGATCGATATTAACGCCAAGAAGTATGTTGTTCATTTTCCGCTATTCCTTGTTCGAGGGATAAACAACTCCCTACTTTTTAATGGTTTCCCGCCAAGATACGGCTTTAAGGCTATCCGTGTAAAGCGTTTTGCGGCCTTAAGCTGATCTGAAGTTTCAAAGCGTCGAGCAGCAATTGCCAATAATTGATTACCGGTAAAAGTGAGGTGCCCAGTCATCATTGATGCGATGAAACCTTTTTGTTCTCGATAGTTATACGTCATAAGATCATCAACAGGCAAACCACTACCTGCACAATGAAGAAAATCAATGCCATAACCAAGGTGATGCAATAAGGCTAATTCGAAACGTCGCAATGCAGGCTCTGGGTTATCCGCTTGCACTAACTCACGTAATGCATTCAAATAATCCATAAACAGCACAGGATAAGGGGTGTCGTTTTCAAGCACTCGGGCCAATACTTCGTTAAGGTAAAATGCCGAATAGAGAATGTAGCCACGCATGGGCAGACTAATACTGATAGGCTCGGCGTGGGTCAATGTTTTCATTGAGCCACGGCCGGTCCATTTCATAAACAGAGGGGTAAAAGGCTGAAGGGTGCCTTTTAGATTGGAACGCTTTCGTCGTGCACCTTTCGACAAAATAGTAAGACGGCCATAATCCTCGCTGAAAACATCAAGGATCAGACTCGTCTCACTATATGGACGAGAGTGAAGGACAAAACAACGCTGTAGCCCCTCCATTGTGTTCCTTATAGGTCGTCGATGTAACCTAGGCTGCGCAATGCACGTTCGTCATCTGCCCATCCTGATTTCACTTTAACCCATAGCTCTAGGTACACTTTACGTTCAAACAAGTCTTCCATATCAATACGGGCTTCACGACCGATGACTTTCATCTTCTCGCCGTTTTTACCAATAACCATTTTCTTCTGGCCTTTACGCTCAACCAGAATCAAACCGTTGATATCAAAACCATCCATCTTAGGGTTGTAATCAAAACGCTCGATTTCAACCGTAACAGAATAAGGAAGTTCTTCGCCTAAGAAACGCATTAGTTTTTCACGAATGATTTCAGATGCCATAAAGCGTTGTGAACGGTCTGTCACATAATCTTCAGGGAAGTAATATTCACCTTCAGGAATGTGAGCACGTACAATCTTTTCTACCGCATCAACGTTAGTACCGCTTTTCGCAGAAATTGGCACAACATCCACAAAGTCCATCTTCTTCGATAGAGCATCTAAATGCGGAAATAAATCGCCTTTTTCTTTAACGTTATCAACTTTGTTGATCAACAATACTGTAGGTAGCCCACTTTTCTTAAGCTTATTCAGTACCATTTCGTCATCAGCAGTCCACACTGTACCGTCGACCAAGAACAATACTAGTTCAACATCAGTCAATGAGCTGCTTGCAGCACGGTTCATCAAACGGTTGATCGTACGCTTTTCTTCAATGTGAAGACCAGGAGTATCGATAAACACCGCTTGGTAACCATCACGGGTATCTACACCCATAATACGGTGACGAGTGGTTTGTGGTTTACGTGAAGTGATCGAAAGCTTCTGCCCAACCAAACGGTTAAGTAGAGTCGATTTACCAACGTTAGGTCGGCCTACGATGGCTATAAAGCCGCAATGTTGCTTCTCTGTCATGATTCCAACTGCTTAAGCGCAAGTTCTGCTGCTGCCTGCTCTGCCTTGCGCCGGCTGCTGCCTTTACCAACAACAGGCTTATCCAAACCCGTCACTTCACATTGCACCGTGAACTCTTGATTATGAGCTTCACCATGCACCTTAGTTACAGTATACGCTGGAAGCGCTAAACGACGACCTTGTAAACACTCTTGCAGACGTGTTTTAGGATCTTTCTGGTTAATACCAGGCTGAATCGTTTCAAGACGAGACTGATACCAAGATAAAATAACCTTACGTACCTGTTCCGTATCACTGTCCAGATAAATTGCACCGATAATCGCTTCTACGCAATCAGCTAGAATTGAATCACGACGGAACCCGCCACTTTTCAGCTCACCTGGACCCAGTAATAAATAATCACCAAGTTCAAATTCACGGCCCAATTCAGCTAATGTTTTGCCACGAACAAGCGTTGCTCGCATACGGCTCATATCACCTTCATCCACATGAGGAAAACGGTGATATAAGTCATCGGCAATAACAAAGCTTAAGATCGAATCGCCTAAAAACTCTAAGCGTTCGTTATGCGTTCCATTAGCACTGCGGTGTGTCAGTGACAATGTCATCAACTCAGTACTATTAAATTGATACCCCAGCTTACGCTGGAGTCTATTCGCAGGAGATGTCATTTTATCTCAATCAGTTTATGCTACCAATGCGATTAAAACGCACATCAGTAGGAATCCAAGATGGTAGTACGCTATCAGCACTTCGTTCAAACTCAAAGCTGATCCAGATCGCGACCGCCTTTCCGACTAAATTCGCTTCTGGAACAAAACCCCAGTAACGACTGTCTGCACTATTATCGCGATTATCACCCATCATAAAATATTCACCTTCAGGCACAACCCACTCAGTGATTCCCGGACGAGGCTGGTAAGCCAATGTACGGTCACGTTTTAATGGATTCACTAAAATTTGATGATCTACATCACCCAACTTTTCATTAAATTTCACTAAACGTGTCATATTTTGAGTGAATTCACTGTCAGTCATGTTACTTAACGGTACGACGTTACAATCTGTAGTGCCTTTCGGCGCAATACAAATTTGCTTATCTGCGCTGTAACGAACAGTGTCGCCAGGCATACCAACTACACGTTTTATGTAATCAATATTCGGTTGAGGTGGGTATTTAAATACCACAACATCGCCACGTTCAGGTTCACTTGTTTCAATCAACTTATGACGGAAAACAGGATCGCGCAAACCGTATGCGAATTTCTCAACCAAGATGAAATCACCAATAAGTAGCGTTGGCATCATCGAGCCGGATGGGATCTGGAACGGCTCATAAACAAATGAGCGAAATACCATTATAAGCGCAATCACCGGAAACATAGAGCTAGTTGATTCTATCCAGCTCGGTTGCGGTGCTACGGTTTCTAGGGTTTTAACATCTACTTGATCGCCAGCATTTGCAGCTGCCGCATCAATTTTCAATTGACGCTTTGGCGCCCAGACAAACCTATCAAGAGCCCAAATGAGCCCGGTAAATAATGTCGCAAGTACCAAAATTAACGAAAAAGTATTAGCCATTGTATTCCCTAATCAATGTAACAGTTCAGCTTTATATCGCTGAACTACTCAAAAATGTGTTTACGCATTAAATGAAAATGCTGATTTAATTATTATAAATCAGCATTTAAAGTATTAATAGAAACACACAGGTAATGAGATAAGCTATCTACTTATTTTTTACCTACATGTAAAATAGCTAAGAACGCTTCTTGAGGCAGCTCGACATTACCGATTTGCTTCATACGTTTTTTACCATCTTTCTGCTTCTGTAGCAGCTTCTTCTTACGACTGATATCGCCACCGTAACACTTAGCAATAACGTTTTTACGTAACTGCTTAACGGTTGCACGGGCAATAATCATACCGCCAATCGCCGCTTGAATCGCAATATCAAACATCTGACGAGGAATGAATTCCTTCATCTTGTCGACTAAATCACGACCGCGACCATTCGCATTATCTTTGTGCGTAATGATAGCAAGTGCATCAACACGATCGCCGTTAATCATTACATCAACACGTACCATGTTTGATGGTTGGTAACGCTGGAAGTTATAATCTAGCGATGCGTAACCACGTGATGTCGATTTCAAACGGTCGAAGAAATCCAATACCACTTCTGACATCGGAATATCATATGTCAACGCAACTTGGTTACCGTGGTAAACCATATCGACTTGCATACCACGTTTTTCGATACACAGGGTAATTACATTACCTAGGTATTCTGATGGTACCAAGATATTACAACGTGCAATTGGCTCACCAATAACGGCAATATCATTCACGGCTGGTAGCTTTGATGGGCTATCAACATAAATGGTTTCGCCACGTGTAGTTTCAACTTCATAAACTACGGTTGGTGCCGTGGTAATAAGCGCAAGATCGTATTCACGTTCCAAGCGTTCTTGAATAATTTCCATATGCAGCATGCCAAGGAAACCACAACGGAAACCAAAACCAAGTGCAGAAGAACTTTCTGGTTCATAGAACAAAGATGCATCATTTAGGCTTAATTTACCCAGTGCATCACGGAAGTTCTCGTAATCATCAGAAGATACAGGGAACAGACCGGCATAAACCTGAGGCTTCACTTTCTGAAAGCCTGGTAATGGTGATTCACAGCCATCTTTAGCTGTAGTGATCGTATCACCAACTGGTGCACCTAAGATGTCTTTAATACCACAAACAACCCAACCTACTTCACCAGTGTTCAGCTCTGTCGTGTCGATTTGCTTCGGTGTAAAGATACCTAAACGGTCAATATTCCAAACCTGACCTGTGCTCATCATCTTAATTTTTGCATTTTTCTTTAGTGAGCCATTTTTAACTCGAACCAAAGAAACTATGCCTAAATAATTATCGAACCATGAGTCAATGATCAAGGCTTGTAACGGACCTTCAGGATCACCTTCTGGTGGTGGAATAGCAGCAACGATGTTTTCAAGAACATCTTCAACGCCTAGGCCTGTTTTCGCAGAACAGCGCGTTGCATCTACCGCATCGATACCGACAATGTCTTCTATTTCTTCTGCTACACGCTCTGGATCAGCCGCTGGTAAGTCGATTTTATTCAAAATCGGCACCACTTCTAGGTCCATCTCCATTGCTGTATAACAGTTAGCTAATGTCTGAGCTTCTACGCCCTGACCAGCATCAACCACCAGCAAAGCCCCTTCACAGGCTGCTAATGAACGCGATACTTCGTATGAGAAGTCAACGTGTCCTGGTGTATCGATGAAATTAAGCTGATAAGTTTCACCATCTTTAGCCGTATAGTCGAGTGTTACACTCTGGGCTTTGATAGTGATACCGCGTTCGCGTTCAAGATCCATGGAATCTAAAACCTGCGCAGACATTTCACGGTTGGAAAGGCCACCACAGACTTGAATTAGACGGTCGGATAAGGTCGACTTACCATGGTCGATATGTGCAATAATCGAAAAGTTACGAATGTGCTTCATGAATGGCGTGACTAGCTCGTGATTTAAATGAATGGGATCTTTTGATCAAGTTGACGGATTCTACCGAATTTCAGGGCTACTCGCTATCTTTCGATGCAGCATTTATCATCTTATCTGATGATACTGGTTGCCCCAATACCCGAATCAGGCTCGGTTCATAGTCCGAATTGCCGTCTAAGCGCTTAGCATATTGCCGCGCAAGTAGCAGCCCAATAGCTGCACTGACCATAGATGTAATAATGACACCGAGTTCGCTGGTGCCTGCTAAATCAACAAACCACCACTGCCCTACGACTGCACCCACGACTAAAAATAGCAACGGTACAATGTATACCAGCAGTGCAGAACTCAGCATACTTTTTTCTGATAATCCAATTTCAACAACCTCACCAACCTTTAGCGACTTGTCCGTCGCTAATGTGACTTGGTGTGCTCGCCCAGGTATTGCTTTAGTTACAATACCTGTTCCACAATTATCACGTGACGCACAATGACCACAACTGGTTTGTTGCTTACAACTGACAGTCACACTGCCTTGCTCTACAGCGATAACCGTTGCCAGTGTACTCATCATGGCTTTGTACCCTCGGTAGTCGGACTAACGATAGGGGAATCAACAAAAGCAATAGACTCAGCAATACGTCGTGCAGTGGCTGGTGGAATATCACCAACGACAGTCACTTCTTTACCACCAAGTACATGGCTATGCAAAGTACGACGGCCTTGTCTTACAAGCTGCTCACGTACAGTATAGTTGTCAGCATCAGAAACGTAGATAGAAAGGCTAAATAACCCATCACTGTACATTTTACTTTCAACCGGACGCTCTGTTAGCACCAAGCGATGGCGATTACGCGAAACAGACTCAAAACCTTGCGGCAACCAATTCACCGACCAACCAAGATCAGCTTGAGGCTGTGGTGGTAGTTGTACAACAGCCGGTAAATCAACCGTACTCAAATTCTTAAGTACTTCCCCAACTTTGGGGTTAACCACATAAGAAACTGCACGATACTGTTCTAATGGTTCACCGTCACGATCCAGCAAATCAGCACGCATCACTAAATGGCTACGTGTATCTACCCACAATAAGTAGGAGTAACGTGTCCCATCTTTGGGAGCTACACGTATAACATCACAAGCCACACCGGCTTCACGCGCACGTCCCATCGAAATGAAATCATAGAAATCCGACAATTCATGAATATTTGTTTTCATGACTGGAGGCAAAGGTGCCACCATTTTATTGCTGTCGATTGTGAATGGATCTAACCCCGGTTCAAAATAACTGACTTCACGACCACGCTGAATCACCTCACGTGGTGGACCACTAAGGTAAATAAGATGTGCATACGTTTTACCATCTTCAACAGCATGGCGATAACGCAGCGGTTCAATACTATTTTTCTTAATTAGTATGTAAGAGAGCTCATAACTGAGGTCTCTACTAGCCTCATCCATTTGATGCAACAAAGCCTCAGCTGAAGCTTTAGGTTCTTCTTCAGCAGAGGCTTGTATTGGCATCAATAGGCTGACCAGTGTCACGGCACCGACCAGAATTTTTATCATTAATCCGCCACAGATGAATTTGCTTCTAATAATGTTCTATCAATACTGCCATCTTCAGCATTAAAGCGAAGTTGCAATTCATAATCTTGCAGCATCGCGTTAATACGACGACGTTGCTCCATTAATTGCGCTTCACTTGGTGCACTATTGTGCGCACCGGTACGGACAGAATCACGCGTTAAGCTGACAGGTTCAGCTTTTCCTCCAAACGGAATGGTTTGAAGTACTGGTAATTGTGAATTCGTTGCATCTGCAACCAATGCATCATCACCGCCATTGTATTGTTGAACACCAACAATAACAGCTAATGATACTGACGCTGCAATCGCCACTTGACCAAACTGAGTCAACCAAGCAGGTAAAGTACGCTTAGCCTGACGCGGTGTAGGCTGTGATTCAGTTTTTTGTGCAGTTCTGATATCAATAACAGGGGTATCAACAACAGGAGCAATTACATCAGGTTCTGCACTAAAGTCGGTTAATCCTACATGAGCAGGTTCATTATCCAATGCTAACGCTACGCTTCCAGCAATATTCCATTCTTTGCATTGCGGGGCGTCGCCTCGGATAACATCACCAATAAGGTTGAAGTCATGCCAAGATTGCTCGCTTTCTTTGTCTACGGTCAGCGCATTAATAATACTCTGATCGAGCTCTTCGCCATCAACTAGCGCCGAAATCTTTTCTTTATTAGCCATTTCTCTTCACCGTTTGGCTTAACATTATCGCTGCATGAGAGGACGTATACGTTTTTCAACTGCCTCTCGAGCACGGAATATGCGTGATCTTACAGTACCTACAGGGCAATCCATTATTTCGGCAATATCTTCATAGCTTAAACCATCCAGTTCGCGCAATGAGATCGCAGTTTTAAGATCTTCCGGCAATGATTCTATGGTACCAAAGACAACCCGCTTTAATTCTTCAGACAACATTTGGTTCTCAGGGTTCGAAATTTCTTTCAATGCACCGCCAGTTTCGTAATATTCTGCATCTTCTGCATCAACATCGGAAGCGGGTGGACGACGTCCCTGAGCCACTAAATAATTCTTCGCAGTATTAACAGCAATACGGTATAGCCATGTATAGAAAGCACTTTCACCACGAAATGTAGGCAAAGCTCTATACGCCTTAATAAAGGCTTCTTGTGCAACATCAGGGACATCGCCTGAGTTACTGACATACCGCGCAACGAGATTACAAACTTTATTTTGATATTTTATTACCAAAAGATTAAACGCTTGCTTATCTCCTCGTTGGACTCGCTCTATTAATACCTGATCAGTTTGCTGCTCGCTCATTCGAGCGTGTACTCCTATATCTGTCTTGCACTCGGATTCGTACTATTACAGGTCAATGTTACGTTAATAACTAATTTATGCCGTATTAACCACTTACCTGTTCAAGTGTTTTATGCAGACTAAGATTGCTAAAAAAACGTCTGTAAACACTCAGCTAAAACACAGTAGTATGAAAACATTTATGAGCGTGAGCACTATGTATGACTCGAGAAAAACGGCAAAGTTCCTAGCCGAAAGAAATAATTTCTTAGTAATAGTGCGCGATCTTTTTATCACTATGACGCATTATACGACGATAAGTGCTTCATATGTTACACCAACTATGCTTGCTAGCGAGACAAATCAATGTCAAAAAAATGCATTTATTTGATGGGGTCTTCGCTTTTAACTTTAATAAGTAAACCACACGAACACGATATAAAACAATAATGTGGATACTTCACTTTGCTAAAGTAATTATTTAACTTTTGCTGATGTACATACTCGATGACGAGCAATAAGGATTTGATGGTCACTATGACCATTCAGGATGGATTTTGGTAATATATGGCGGATTGCCACAGGGATATGATATCGATATGAACAAAAATCGTGAACATCATTGCGATGTTTTAGTCATTGGTAGCGGTGCTGCCGGTTTAACACTTGCACTTCGTTTAGCGCCTTTAAGTAAAGTCGTTGTAGTCAGTAAAGGTACACGCAGTGAAGGGGCAACATACTACGCACAAGGTGGTATTGCCGCTGTTTTTGATGAATCAGACAGTATTGAATCACATATAGAAGATACACAAATTGCAGGTGCACATTTATGTGATGATAATGTGGTGCGCTTCATTGCGGAAAATGCCAAAGAATCGGTTCAATGGCTGATTGATGGCGGTGTACCCTTTGATCGTGAAGAACAAGATAATGATGATGAAACCCCTCGTTATCATTTAACGCGTGAAGGTGGTCATAGTCACCGACGTATATTGCATGCCGCCGATGCCACAGGCATGGCAATGCAAAACTCACTGCAAGATAACGTTCATAACCACCCCAATATCGAAGTATTAGAGCGTCATAATGCGCTTGATCTTATTACTCACCAGAAGCTAGGTAACGACGATACGCCAAACCGTGTATTAGGTGCTTATGTCTGGAACCGTAATAAAGAAGTGGTTGAAACAGTGCATGCTAAATTTGTTGTACTCGCAACAGGTGGCGCTTCAAAGGTATACCAGTACACATCAAACCCAGATGTATCTTCTGGCGACGGTATTGCCATGGCATGGCGTGCAGGGTGTCGAGTAGCGAATCTTGAATTTAACCAATTTCACCCAACATGCTTGTTCCACCCTGATGCAAGAAACTACCTATTAACCGAAGCACTACGTGGTGAAGGGGCATATTTACGTCGCCCTGACGGTAGCCGTTTCATGAGCGATTTCGATGAACGCGGTGAGCTTGCACCACGTGATGTCGTCGCACGCGCAATCGACTTCGAGATGAAGCGTTTGGGGGCCGATTGTATGTTTCTGGATATCAGCCATAAGTCTGATGATTTTATTACGAAACATTTCCCAACGATTTATGAAAAACTATTAACGTTCAACATTGATATCACCCAAGAGCCAATCCCTATCGTGCCAGCTGCGCACTATACCTGTGGTGGTGTGATGGTCGATACCAAAGGTCGAACAGATTTAGACGGTTTATATGCGATTGGCGAGGTCAGTTACACTGGCTTGCACGGTGCAAACCGCATGGCTTCTAACTCATTATTAGAGTGTGTTGTATATGCAAGTTCAGCCGCTGAAAGCATCAGTTCGAAATTAGATAATGTCAGCATGCCCGCTCCTCTTCCCCATTGGGATGAAAGCCAAGTTAACTGTTCAGATGAAGAAGTAGTTATCCAACACAACTGGCATGAACTACGTCTGTTTATGTGGGATTACGTCGGAATTGTACGTTCAACCAAACGTTTAGAACGCGCAATGCGTCGAATTCAGCTGCTTAAACAAGAAATTGATGAATACTACGGTAACTTCCGCGTGTCTAACAACCTGCTTGAACTACGTAATTTAGTCCAAGTGGCAGAGCTAATTGTTCGATGTGCGCTAGAACGAAAAGAAAGCCGAGGTTTACACTTCACCTTAGATTATCCAGAACTGAAAGAAAACTCAGGACCAACCATTCAAACACCGGATCAGCCTTGTTAAGCTACCAACGTTGTTAGCAATGCTATTTTAATCTAAGTGTCTTTCTTAAAATCCCAACTTCGGTTGGGATTTTTTTGAACATTATTCAATGAAAAACGTATCCCGTATGAATCCTGCATCACTCTACAATCTCGCCATATGACACAGCATTGCCAATGCTCGGTACTCTTCATCCTTGCAGGCATCATGACTAACACATACCCAACTTACCTCTTGTGCATGTTGCATTCGAAATAAGATAAACCAACGGGTAACGACTTTTATTTTATTAATTTGCCACTTCTGCTGTTGCCAATTAACCGCACCAGAAACCGTAACACTAAGGTTCCCTTGCTGACGATAATAATGTTGGTAGCGTTCAAGCCACTCAATCCATAAACATTCCAAAAGAAATGTAACAATGATAAGCGGTAGCCATGACGTCAAAAGTGGAACGAAGAGAACAATTGCTACACCAAGATATAAAGCACTTAGTGCAGCAAGGATTTTTTGCGAAGGGTGTAGACGAAGATTAACGAAGCTTGCTGTTATTGTGGGCAACAATTTTATCGACCATTGCGGCATGAGCAGGGTTTTCACTGCGACCATGGCCCATCATCCAAGTAAACAAATCCGGATCATCGCAGGTCAATAACGACACGAAATCACGTTGTTCTTGATCGGGTAAGTCGTCTAAGCACTCTTCAAAAAAAGGCATGATGATTACATCCAGTTCAAGCATACCACGTCGGCATGCCCATTTTAGGCGTGCTCTTTCATCTGAACTCAACATATACAACCTCGATATCTAATCTGAATATTCCTAGCGGTAGCCAAGAAATATTGTACTACCCTAAAATTTGCCACCAATATTAGCAGCCACTTATTACCTCTACCATGCGCAAAAACAAGCAAACACTGAAGATGAGACATATGATCAATAATAGTCAGCTGTTTGACTCAAGGCTGGAGTCTAACAATAAGTGCAACACGATAATCAACTCGTAAAGCTGACAAATGGTAATAAGCAATTTAACATAGTGGCCAAACTTACCATTTATTTGTAATGGCTCACATAACGCGGTTGTTAAACAATCGCAGTATCGTATTTTGAGTCGTGGTTACAATGTTAACTATGGAATATCCAATGAGCATCGAGTTTAACGCACTGAATTTCAAAAAAGTCGCATTAACAGCGCAAGATAAACTGCCTGAATTGGCACTCATCAACCTCGATGATTGGGGATTAATCACTCTAATTGGTGACGACAAGAAATCTTACTTACAAGGTCAAGTAACCTGTGATGTGGTATCGCTGCCAATCAACTCATCGACCTTAGGTGCTCATTGTGATGCCAAAGGTAAAATGCGCACCATTTTTCGCTTATTTAATCACAATGGAGGCTATGGGTTTCTGCAACGTAAAAGTGTGATGGAAACGCAATTACCTGAATTGAAAAAGTACGCAGTATTTTCAAAAGTCGACATCGATGCAAGCAATGATGTTTTACTGGGTCTTTCTGGTGAACAAGCACAAGCCGTTATTGAACAGCACTTCCCAGGCGACGGTGATGTACGTGCCATTACCGCAGGTACCGCCATTAAAATTGACGATGATCGTTGGTTATTCGCCATTGCCTCAGAGCAAGCAAAGCAGCTAATTAGTACCCTTGTAGAAACACACAATAACATGCAGCTATCTGATAGCACATTGTGGGATCTCTACGATGTACTGTATGCCATTCCCCGCATAGATGCTGTAACCGCACTAGAATTCATTCCTCAAGCTGTCAATCTACAAGCAGTAGATGGAATCAGCTTTAAAAAAGGCTGTTACACCGGTCAAGAAACGGTAGCACGTGCTAAGTATCGTGGTATCAACAAGCGTGCTATGTATATCGTTACTGGGGAAGCGACACAATGCCCCCTTACTGGTGACGCATTAGAACGTAGCGTGGGTGATAACTGGCGTAAAGGTGGCACCTTATTAGCGAGCTATCTGTATGCCGATGATCAAGCTATTGCCTTGGTTGTATTACCGAACGATCTTGACGAAGGTACGCAATTCCGTCTTGCTGACCAGCCGGACGCTATCTGGACACAACTTGATTTACCTTACTCGTTAGACGATAAATAAGATGCAAACCTCTGTTATACATTTTCTGGATAATGAGGGGGTCGATTACCGTCTTCTCCCGCATTCGAAACCTGCAAAAACAATAGAAGAAGCAGCCAAAGAGCGAGGCGTTGCACCTGAACAAATGGTGAAATCGATCTTGCTCCGCGATATGAGTGGCTTTCATGTTTTAGCGTGTGTTCCAGGGCCTGCACAGGTTGATCCCACCAAAGTACGCGCTATGTTTGGCTGCCGTCGTATGACCTGCGCAGACGCAGCCGATGTAGAAAAGATCACCGGATTAGTCATTGGTACGGTTGCCCCTGTCGGATTAAAGCAACCATTGCCGCTGATCTTTGATCATTCCATCAAAGCGCATGAAAGAATCAATATTAGCAGCGGGGATCGGATGGCTGGCATTGAGCTGGAAACCGACGACCTTTTACTGCTTTGCGATCCTATGTTTGCCGACATTTGTCGCTAATGCTGGAATAAACATATAACCACTATCAAGAATTAACATTCATCATTAAAACGCCCGAATAAAAGCGACTCATTGAGTCGTTTTATTTTATGGGCTTAGTTTGCCTAAAATATACATGTCGTTACATAAAAGCTGTGGCGTATTTAAAAAAATTTTAGTTAACTGCTTTTGCATAATTTTTCATCAATGTAGAATAGCTTTTCAATAAATATTGTTTATTGATAGAGAGTTTTACAATGCCACACGCCCAAACACAGATAGCTTCATCACATTCCCACCACGCGATCTCATGCAATCACTGTGACTATCATGTCACGAATATACAGCCTCAAGCTTATGTTATTGATCCTAATGGTAAGCGAATTAGCACTGACTCTATTAGCCAAAGTATGGCAGCTTTATATGGTATTAATCAGCAGGTTGTTGAAGCTGTAATGACAGGGAAAAATGAAGATGATAATGCCAAAGCATTACATCAAATGGTACTGGCGCTCAGTGGAAAGCTCTATCGCCATAACTGCCAACAGTGTGCAAACCAATTTTCGCTCAATCCTCAAAAAGACAACCATGCTTGTCCACACTGCTGGTCTCAAAATATTGTGCAAATGAGCGGTGGTGAACAATGTCCAAAGTGCCAACAAGGTGAATTAAATTAGATCATTGAACGAATAAATACATACTAAGGCGTAGCCAAAACTCGGCATTTTGGTTACCCAACTCCCTTTCCTTTGTCACATCCCTTTCCCCGCCTTCTGCAGCAGTGTATAACAACTAACGAAGTGAGCTATATGGGGTAAATAATGGAAAGTAAAAGCAAAGATATTAACTGGCGAGGCGTCGACCTCAACCTACTTGTTGCTTTTTCAGCACTAATGGAAACACGTAGCGTGACAAAAGCAGCCGCCAAGTTATCGATTGGTCAATCAGCAATGAGTCACAATTTATCTCGGCTTCGTTTATTGCTGAACGACCCACTGTTTGAGCGCCAAGGGCATCAAATGATCGCGACTCAACGTGCAATTGAACTGTCATCAACCATTGAAAATATCCTCAACCTGGTAATGACGCAGGTTTTACGACCAGATGACTTTGATTCGCAGCATTATCAAGGCACGTTTCGTATCGGCTTAACCGACTACGCTGAATTACTGTTTGCTCCAGCCCTGTTTGACGCCATTTCACGACTGGCACCTAAATGCCAACTCAGCTTTTGCAATGTCGATAGGCATAACTACATCAACAGCTTCAACGATAAAAACCTCGATGTGGTGATTGGCTCCATGACTGATTTGCCCAAAGAACTTGAAAGCCAATATTTATACACCGAAGATCATGTGTGCTTATTCGATCAATCGGCTACTGGCTTAACAATACCTGTCAGCTTGGCACGCTACATCATTACACCGCAAGCATTGGTATCACCTGATGGAAAGCTCGCAAGCCCTATTGATAACCAATTACAAGAACAAGGCTTTAAACGTCATATCGCATTAGGATCGAGTAATTTCCTGACGATTAGACACCTTTTAAAAGATCGTAACCTATTGTGTGTGGTATCACGATTAATGGCCAAAATTGATATTTTTAATGACAACCTAACCCAGTGCAAACCCCCTGTTGATATTCCTGATTTTCATATCAACATGCTGTGGTTACGTCGAAATAGCACCCATCAAAGAATGGAATGGTTACGCCAGATTGTGAGTGAAACCGTGACTGAACGCGTCGCGTCCCTGCGAGGAAAAAGTGAAGCAAGATGACGCGGTGAGGTAAATACAATATAGATTGGGCAACTTGGCACAAACTCAGTATTGAATAAATTTAATAGCCAGAGAGGCGATATCAACAGTGCCTCTCTTCTGCTTGTATGTGCTTAAGAAACAACATGTACTTAAGCAATTACTATTTAACACTCGGTTCTTGGATTTGATAAAGCTTATGTGTGTCGCAAGGCTCATCACAATCACATTCTTTATCTACACCCACGTTTGCTAAACCGCCACAGCTTCCACTGATCGTTTTCTTTTTCACAACCCAGCCAATAGCCATCGCGGCAATCACTAACAAGAAAATAGCCATCGTTAATACAAATGTCATAACGTAAACCCTCCTATCTTAGTTAGACCTTGGATTGTTGATTTTCTATTCATCGTGGTGCCAATTTTTATCGGTACAGGTTTCTTCTTGCCAGCACATCCGCAGCCACAATCGCCTTTATCTCGCTTGCATGGCCGACCTTGTTCTGCTGTTGTCAGGGCTTCTTTTTCTACTTTCCCCGTCATAACAGCATCAATAGAGCTACGCTGAGGCACTTTTGTAACACTGAAGCCCGCATTCAGTAAACGTCCTAAAGAGCGTTGACCAACATTGCCAAGCACAATTTCTTTAACGCCTAATTCACTCAGTTGACGTTGAATAACTTTCTTATGCTTACAACCTAACTCTTTACTACCTGTATTTTCAATGCGCTCTATAAATTGTCCCTGCAAGTCATAAACCATAAAAGCAGCGGCTTTACCAAAGTGCCCTGCAACTTGAGAGCGAAGAGTGATTGCTATTGCGATACACATATCAGTGTTCCTCTGTTTCAGTCTCAACGATTGCTACGTTTTTAGGCTGAGTGATAGATGATGACAAAACTTTTTTTGCCTGACGTTGCGTGTGAGGTAAATGCGTACTTTGCAAATCAAGCGCTTGCCCCGTCACTAAAGCTTGTGCCACTTTTTGACGAGCACGAGACACAATACTACCCAACGTCTGGCGAGATACCCCTAACTCATGAGCTGCCGCCAATTGCTGCATCCCATTCATATCAACCAAACGCAGTGCCTCCAGCTCATCATCTGCCAAAAATATTGAGGTCAGTTCAGTCATTGGAATGCCGTTAGGCTTAAAACATGAATATGCTGGGCGGCAATTAATTTTTCGCTGGATCTTGGGTCTACCCATAAGCCCCTCACTTTGATTTGAAATATACCGACACCCATTATTGGCGTATGCCAGAAATCATGTATTGATCCAACACAGCTAAATACAAAAAATAATCAACGATTATTGGAAAATCATGTTTCAGAAGAAAATGCTATGAACCATGACGAGATGACTGCGGAATCACATAATAAGAGACATACTGAAGAGGTATAGCGAATCTAGCTGGTATCATAATATGCAGCAAAAAACGCATAAAACCATATAAAACAGCCACTAAAAACACCTAATCACCCAATTAGATCGTCATTAAATTAAATCTAACAAGCTATATCCAGAAGCAACCATCAGCATATTATGCTAAAAGCAAATATTGGTGACTAATGATGGTCTGCTCAGTTTAATTTAACATTATTATTATGCTGATAAAGTCACATCTTTGTCATGCAAATAGTTTTATAATACGCACCGTTGAAAAACGAATTCAAGGTTGAATTTTATATGCGCATGTTCAAACGCTACCTGCCTAAGCTTATCGCTAAGCATGTAAGCCGTTTATTTAGTGGAAGAATATATATTGATGGCCGAGGAGGCTATCAGTTCGACAAAGGAATGTTACTTGTGCCAGTAAAAGCCCAAGAGCGACATTATAAAACCGTGAACGAGGTTAATTTCGAGATCAAACGCTTAAAAGAAGTTTATTAATGACACTGTTCATTATCTTATTCTAAAAAGCCCACCGAGTACTTATGAGTAATAAGGTACTTTGGTGGGCTTTTTTACTTTTTAGCGCAGAATCATTATGACTCTTATCGACTCAACTATTCAGTCTCATCGATGAGGCTTTGATAACCTTCAGGATCAAGCAAATCATCAAATTCGCCGTCATCTTCCGCTTTAATTTGAAATAACCAGCCATCACCATATGGATCACTGTTTACCAGTTCTGGGGAATCACTCAGTTCTTCATTCACAGCAACCACGACCCCTGTAAGCGGAGCATAAATATCAGATGCTGCTTTCACCGATTCGGCAACAGCACAGTCTTCACCCACTTCGGTATCAGAATCAACGTCTGGAACATCAATAAAAACCATATCACCTAACAGTGCCTGTGCATGGTCAGTAATACCGACAGTATAGATACCGTCACCTTCAGAACGTACCCATTCGTGGGTGTTAGAGAATCTCAATTCAGAGGGAACATAACTCATGGTGTAACTTCCTTATGAAATGGCTGCTTTACTCGTGTTAGGTTCGATTGAAGCAGATGATGAAAACACATAAAACAATGCCAAATCAGATAGCTTGCATGAAATACAGGTTACCGTTTTAGCGCTGGCGCACATGACATTGATTTCTTGTATTTACTGTAGGAGAAAAAAACAATTTTGTGATCACTTTATGTTTTAAATTATCAAAAACAAAAAAGACCACCTCTATTGAAGTAGCCTTTTTATAATCACATCAGGTCTGTATGACGAAAAACCGTAATACTTAGCGTTTAGCTAGATCCGGTAATTCACCCGATAACCCTAAAGCACGGCGCATAAATTCATCTTTGATACCCGGCGCTTTATCGGCAAATAACATGCCTAAGTCACGCACTAGTTTCTTAGCCGGATGACTACCGTCGAATAAATCACGGAAGCCCTGCATGGTAGTGATCATCTTCGCAGCTTCTGCTTTACGCCAACGCTCATAATGACGCAGATTGCTCTTCTGACCAATATCTTGTTCTTTCTGCCATAACGCTTTTAGCTCTTGCGCTAGGCTCGCAGCATCTAACAAGCCGAGGTTGACTCCCTGACCCGCTAAGGGATGGATCGTATGAGCGGCATCGCCGACTAATGCAACACGTTCACGTACAAAGTCACGGGCATACCGCATCTTTAATGGAAATGCTTGACGCCCCCCTTCAACCTTACATAAACCTAAACGGTTATCGAATGCCGCTGTCAGTGATTTATTAAATTCACTATCAGACAACCCACACAACTGTTCTGCTTCTTCTGGTGCTACCGACCATACGATAGAACACAAATCGCTTTCAGCCAGCGGCAAGAAAGCTAGCGGTCCTTGTGGACGAAAAACCTGACGAGCAGTTTTATCATGAGCTTCAGCACAACGAATATTGGCAACAATAGCACTGTGCCCATAATCCCAATGTGTTAGTGGAATATCTAACTGACGACGCACCCATGAGTTAGCACCATCAGCCCCCACCACTAATTTTGCCGTTAAGCTCTTACCCGACTCCATCGTTAACCATGCTTCGCTTTCACCAAAAGCAATGTTTTGACATCGTTCTGGGGCCATTAAGGTCACATTATTAAGCTGTTTGATACGATCGAGCAACGCAAGTTGAATAACGCGGTTTTCAACGATATGGCCTAAATCAGGCTGTGATAACCTTTCGGCATCGAATTGAATCTTGGCAAAGCTATCTTGCTCCCATACTTCCATTCGGTTGTACGGGCTGAATCGACGAGACTCTATACCTTGCCAAGCGCCTACTCTACGTAAAATACGTTCACTCGCGCGGCTTAAGGCTGACACACGTACATCCGGCAATAAAGCCAATTCAGGATCAGGTAGTTGTCCTTCAATAACAGCAACACGCAATTCCGTTTCAGCTAATGCAGCTGCCAGAGTTAAACCCACCATACCGCCACCAATAATGGCAACATCAACACTCTGCATCATGATTATCGTTCTACCTGTCCCATTGCACGCCTTAACAGCGGTGCTTTTAACGTATCAAAAAGATTCATAGCCATAAGCCCCGTGTTTCGACCTGCTACAAGAGGGAAACTATCATTCGCAAATACACTCACTAACCCTGCCGTCATCAATACAGTTGCTTGACGATCAGGCAGTCGACGTTGTCGATAACGGCTCAACACCGCCGCCTCACCAACATCTTCGCCTTGTTCAAAGCTATTCACCACTTCTTCGGCTAATGTTATGACATCACGCAGGCCTAAATTAAAGCCTTGCCCAGCAATCGGGTGCAATGTTTGTGCGGCATTGCCCACCACAGCTACCCGGTGTGACGTCAGCGCTTCAGATTGGCGAAGCCATAACGGGTATGCTGCGCGCTTACCTGTTTTAATCAACTCACCCAAACGCCAACCAAACGTACTTTGTAATTCAGCTAAAAAGCGTGTGTCATCCCAGCTCATCACCGTTGATTGATATTCGGGCTTAATACACCATACCAATGAGCTCCGCCCTTCCGACATTGGCAATAACGCCACTGGGCCATAGGGCGTAAAACGCTCAAAAGCACGCCCTTGGTGTGCTTGTGCTGTGGTAATGTTGGCAATAATCGCGACTTGCTCAAAGTCATGCTCACGTCGCCCAATCCCTAAGAGATCACAGCAACTCGAGAGTGCACCATCAGCAGTCACTAACAATTTCGTTTGGATCTGCTCGCCAGAATCAAGACAAAGCGTCACATTTTGCTGAGTACGAGAAATATCAACAATCGAATCAGGGCAATATAGTGCTACATTATCTAAATCCTTTAGCTGCTGGTGAAACAACCCTCCAGCATCAGCTAGTTCAATGACATAGCCTAGCGCATCAACTGCTTGTTCTTCTGCATCGAGCCGTACAATACCGGCATGACCACGATCAGAAACATGAATGTGAGCAATAGGCGTAGCAACCGATGATAGCGTAGACCAAATACCAATTTTACTCAGTAAGCGGCTCGAGCCAAATGACACTGCAATACTACGCGCATCATAACCTGGGTGTTGGTCTATATTCGGTGTAACAGCTTCAACTATAGCAACACGTAATTGACGTTTAACGTCTCGTTCGCTACTAAGCTTGTTCAGTGCAATAGCAAGTGTCGCCCCCGCCATTGCCCCACCAGCAATCACTACATCATACTGCTTCACATTCACTCCCTTAATTCACGCTATGGCTCTTCGCTATTGATGAATCTTCACTATTTATGAACCTAGTTATTTATGAAGCTAGCTATTAATGTACTGTCGGTTTGTCATCTTGTTCTTTTTGAGCGATATCTTCAGGTGTACCAGCAACCGTTGGCAGTTCAACAGAGCTTGGGCGTTCACCTAACTCAACTAAACAGGTCAAAACACACATAGGTACATGTTCAAGTACCTGCTCGAAAAATTCGGCTTGCTCAGCTAACTCTTCATCTTCATCAATACCTAACAAAGCAATTTCTTGTAACTCTGCCAGTACTTCATTCACTTCAGCTGAGAACTGCGTTTTATCTAACCCCATTAAACCTAAACCAGAAATAAAACTGCTAACCCATTCTGTTAGGGCTTCAGCGCGATCAACCAGATCAGTGTTCTCATCAGGGATCAGCAAAGTGAAGCTAAAGATGCTGTTCGTTAATTCAGATGCAGTCGAGGTAAAGACCGTGTGTGCCATACCGCTCAGTTCAGCAGTCGCTGCATCAAATACAGTACGTACAACGCCTTTAGCGCCATCAAGCAAGGGCTTGCCTTCATTAGCATAATCAGCAACAGGGCCTAACCAGTTATCGTCTTCTACGTTCAGACCGCCAGAAATCATTCCCGTCAGCAAACCATGAAGTTCTGATGGTGACACAGAAAAACCGTGTGTTTTTAATTCACTTTCAATCGCTTCAAAGGTGGGTAACTTCACTTCGTTCATGCGGCTTTTTACCTTATGTTCATTGGCGTCATCTATATTATGGTATGCTACCACTTAGCCTTAAAACAGGCTAATACCCTTTATGTAAACCATCGACCATGTTTGTTGTTGTATTAGTTTGCAGCAGACTGGTTAATATCTGAATAGTTGACCTATATTCATCATAAAGCGTGATTAACAAGCTTGCATGTTGAAAGGGCTTTTTTTATATTGACCACCTATCGCAAGCAAAATGTTGACGTTACAGCATTTTGGCACGGAGCAGATTAGAATTTTATGAGTACTCAGGCAGTTGAAATTGAAGTTTTGGGCCGAAAGTTAAAGGTTAACTGTCCAGCAGGTCAGGAAGATGCATTGCGTGAAGCAGCAGCAGATTTTGACCAACGTCTAAAAGATATGTCTGAGCGCACTAAAGTGACAAATACCGAGCAACTTTTAATGTTTGCTGGGTTGAATGTGTGCAATGAAATGCATTCAGAAAGAAAAGAACAGAAAGGCAACGCTTCTAATTTTTCAAATAGAATCAACCTATTAGCAGAAACTTTAGATAAAGCTTTGCAAAATCAACCAAAGCGTTGATAATGAATTGACCCTAGGGTGTACGTCAGTGTGTCAACGTCCCCGAGCCGATAAGCAAATAACCCGGATCAGCTTTTATTAGCTATTGTGCAAGCTCAGCTAGACTGAGAAGCCTGCGGCTAATGTTGCTGAACCACCTTGAACATCTGGTTCAAGGGCCTAGATGCGCAACGGCACCTTGGGGCATACCGCCTTTTACTATGAGCAACGATCTGAGTGTCTTTACTCTTATCTGATTTTACCCTCTAGCATCGAACAACCTCAGTCATTGGATGACCCATGAGTTCACCTGTTCAGCAACCAGCATCACCTCGGCAGCAGATACGCCAGCACATTCGGCAAGCTCGCCGTGCATTATCCAAAGATGAGCAGCACACAGCAAGCCAACAGCTTTTGTCGCAATTCAAACAATTGTCTTATATATCTTCAGCACAACACATCGCTTTATATCTTGCTAACGACGGCGAAATAGATACGCTCCCGTTAATACAGTGGTTATGGCAACAAGAAAAATCCGTCTACTTACCGGTACTCCACCCTTTCAGCCAAGGGCATTTATTGTTTTTGCATTACACCGCTCAAACTCACATGACGACGAATAAATACCAGATTAAAGAACCCGTGCTCGATGTCCGCCTTGTAAAGCCAGTTCCTGAACTTAATATTATTTTTACCCCTTTGGTCGCATTCGATAAAACAGGTCAACGACTAGGCATGGGCGGAGGATATTATGATCGTACACTTTCTTCTTGGCATAACCACAAAACGGGACCTCGCCCTATTGGCTTGGCACACAATTGCCAACAGGTAAATAGCCTGCCTCATGAAGCATGGGATGTCCCCTTACCTGACATCATTACGCCATCGGGCCATTTTAATTGGTAACCGTTTCCTCCAAATCTGTCGGAAAAATCATCACAAACAAGAATTAGCTGCCCTTCTCTCAGAGTAAAAAGCTTACACAACGCAAACGTTTGGCTTTTTATGTGCCACAACTGAACCGCTAAACATTTGTTATTCATAGATTTATGCTTTTTGTTTTTAAAAACAAAGATCTCAGTCAAAAAAATCTCCTGACGAGCCATATACTCTTCGCTATAATCAGCGCTCTGATTGGATCAGATAACTGTTCAGTTTGGTATTACTAGGAGAAAGGCATGACACAAGATGAAATGAAGAAAGCTGCTGGCTGGGCTGCACTGGAATACGTGACTAAAGGTAGCATTGTGGGTGTGGGTACAGGCTCAACTGTTAATCACTTCATCGATGCACTAGAAACACGTAAAGAAGAAATCAAAGGTGCTGTTTCAAGTTCTGTTGCGTCTACTGAACGTCTAGAAAAGCTGGGCATTACTGTATTTGATGCAAACGAAGTTGCTGGGTTAGATATCTATGTCGATGGCGCTGATGAAATCAACGCTGAATACGACATGATCAAAGGTGGCGGTGCCGCTTTAACGCGTGAAAAAATCGTAGCAGCCATTTCTGATAAGTTCATTTGTATTGTTGATGACACTAAACAAGTCGATGTTTTAGGTCAGTTCCCATTACCAGTTGAAGTCATTCCAATGGCTCGTTCTTTCATTGGTCGCGAACTTGTTAAGCTTGGCGGTGATCCTGAATACCGTGAAGGTGTGGTTACTGATAACGGTAATATCATCATTGATGTGCACAACATGGCGATCACTGATGCAAAAGACATGGAAAAGAAAATCAATGCCCTGCCTGGCGTTGTAACTGTGGGTCTATTTGCTGCCCGTGGCGCTGACGTTCTATTGGTTGGTGCACCTGAAGGTGTAAGAAAATTTGAAAAATAATTGCGCGTAACTCAGCGCTAACGTTATTTCCTTACAAAACGGCATAATATATGCCGTTTTTTATTATCTATTTCGTAATATTCTTACCCTTATTGCTCATTTTTTGATACTTTAATAAACAGTATGTAGCACTTTTTTGAGTGTAAGCTCAAGCTACTGGTGTGCAGGAAAGGGATATCCGCAACCGCTATAGACCACAATTCCCTTTCACTTAATCAGTACGCTTTGATCCCTTACTCATGTTTTTAAGGAAGAGAACCAATGGCTAAAGTTTCACTGGATAAAGAAAAGATTAAAGTTCTTTTATTAGAAGGTTTACACCCTTCTAGTTTAGAGGTTTTACAGCAAGCCGGTTATACCAATATTGAGTACCATAAAGGCTCACTTGCAGGTGAAGAGCTGCTTGAAGCGATCAAAGATGCACATTTCGTTGGTATTCGTTCCCGTACTCAGCTTACTGAAGAAGTCTTTAACGCTGCCAAAAAACTTACTGCTGTTGGTTGTTTCTGTATTGGTACAAACCAAGTTGACCTGACTGCTGCCAGCAAGCATGGTATCCCTGTCTTTAATGCCCCATTTTCCAATACACGAAGTGTTGCTGAGTTAGTACTTGGTGAAATACTTCTACTTGTTCGTGGTATTCCAGAAAAAAATGCCAAAGCACACCGTGGTGAATGGCTGAAATCAGCAGATAATTCTTTCGAAGCACGTGGTAAGCGTCTAGGTATCGTGGGTTATGGTCATATTGGTACTCAGCTGGGTATTTTGGCTGAAAACCTTGGTATGCGAGTGTACTACTACGATATTGAAAATAAGCTATCACTGGGTAATGCAACCCAAATTAGTACCATGTCTGAACTACTGAATAAGTGTGATGTAATCAGCTTACATGTACCTGAAACACCTGATACACAAGATATGATGGGCGCAGAAGAGTTTGCACGTATGAAGCCAGGTTCAATTTTCATTAACGCAGCCCGTGGTACGGTTGTTGATATTGATGCTTTATGTGGTGCACTAGAAAGTAAACACCTCGCTGGCGCCGCTATTGATGTATTCCCGACCGAACCAAAGACCAACAGCGATCCATTTTATTCGCCACTAGCCCAATTCGATAATGTTCTGCTTACACCGCACATTGGTGGTTCAACTCAAGAGGCACAAGAAAATATCGGTGTTGAAGTTGCAGGTAAGATTGTGAAGTACTCAGATAATGGTTCTACCTTGTCTGCTGTTGGCTTCCCTGAAGTATCATTACCTGAGCACCGTGATTGTTCTCGTTTGTTACATATTCACGAAAACCGTCCGGGTATTTTGAACCAAATAACGACTATTTTTGCATCTGAAGGAATCAACATTGCTGCTCAATACCTACAAACTGGTGCTGAGGTTGGTTATGTGGTTATTGATGTTGAAATTGAACGAGCAGAAGAAGCACTAGAAAAGTTAAAAGCGATCGAAGGGACTATTCGTGCACGTATTTTGCACTAAGTTCTGAGTAAATAGATATCTGCTGATATTCTAATTTCAGGATAATCAGACACTAAAAAGGAGAACGTCGAGTTCTCCTTTTTATTTATACCAATCTGGATAAGTAAATAGTCATAAATTTGCGCAAGAATGAACAGGTACTTATTTAGGTTAGTATTATATATTACTCTTCTAGCCTAAAGACCACTTCAACACGATCTCGAATGGTGATCTGAGAATCTTGATAAGACGCTTCAGTATTCGCTCCAGAATCCATCGCCATTGCACGCATCATCACAGGGCGTACCATTGATGGCTGGTAGTTAATCTTCCATACCCCATCAATTTTTTCACCAAAGCCCGCAGCCAAGGATTTCGCTTTCGCTTGCGCATCTTTAATTGCCGCAAGGCGTGCTTGTTCAGCAAACTCTGCTTCATTACTCACTTTAAGCTGAATATTATTGATCCCATTAATACCATCACCTAATGCACCGTCTAGATAAGTATTAAGATTTTCTAATTTTTTCACTGTCACGGTTACATTGCGGCTAGCACGGTAACCCGTTAATTCAGGCTTTTGATCTTTCGGGTAATGATATTGTGGGTTAAGGCGAATGTTAGCACTTTCAATATCACTACGTTCTACACCCGCTTTCTTTAAGCGCTCATTAAATGCTGTTACCGCTTTATCTACCGCTTGTTTGGCTTCTTTGGCGGTTGGACGTATTTCTGTTACTTCAACAGAAAACACAGCTATATCAGGTTGAGCAATCACTTCACCGACACCTGTTGTTTCAAGGTGTGGAAAACTGACATCAGCAGCCATCGCGCCTGCAGAAATGAATGAACTCGTGCCTAAAACAACTGCCAGTAAATGCTTCTTCATTCTGATTTCCTATTGATTAATTTACGTTTCAATTATTTGTTCTTATGTATTCGACAACAAGATAACTAAAAAAATCCCGGCAGTTCCTATTTTTATGCACGTTGTTTTATTTGTAAATTAGTGTCAATACAATCGCTTAAAAATAGAGCTAAGTAGCCAACCATACCTCAAAATAAATATGTCACTATTGCGGTAAAACCTGTCGAGCATACTGAATTAAACGTTCTGATAATTCGGTTAAAACACCGCTTTCTAATGCCCAATGATGCCAATACAAGTTACGCACCAAAGAAAGCTCAGGTGTAACATTAACGAGATCTCCGCGATCAAGCTCTCTCTGGATCTGCACTTCTGGGATCAAGCAATATGCGATCCCTTCCGTGGCGATCCGCACAAATGCTTCAGAGGATCTTACTGTGTGTTTCATCACACTACCGATAGGTAAATTAAAATATTGCTGCACAAACACTTCATGCATATCATCATGATGATCAAACACAACCCCAGGGGCTGATACTAAGTTAGTCTGGGTAACCCCATTCGAAAAATATTTTTGCTGAAAATCTGGACTTGCGACACATAAGTAATTCATTCGTCCAAGATAATCAGCCACACATCCTGGTATTACCCCTGCCTCCATACTGATCGCCCCAACAACTTCCCCACTACGCAACTTATCTAAGGTACGAGCTTCATCTTCGACCAATAAGTTCAGTTCGATAAAGCGCGATTTTAATAGTGGGCTTAATGCTGGTAACAACCATGTTGCCAAACTATCGGCATTTGTCGCCAATGCAACCGATAGTGGTTGGCTAATATCATCTGGTGTGATTTCTGGCAGGACTTCTTGCTCTAATAACCTTACTCGGCGATATAAACCCAATAGCTTCTGCCCTGCCGCCGTCGGTCTGGGTGGTTGCTCTCTGACTAACAGAGGTTGTGCCATTAGCTTCTCAAGCTGTTTAATCCGCTGAGACACTGCCGATTGGGTAATACATAACTTCTCTGCTGCTCGTTCAAAGCCACGCTGGGCAATCACAGCATCCAACGCTGCTACCCAACGATAATCGACTCCTCGCATAGCCATCGCTCCTTTTTAATATCATGACTCAACATCAAAACTATTACATTAGAAACTCTAATAATCCATAAGTTTTATTAGTTGTACTTAACATAAAGCCAGAGAGTAAACTTTCACCATCAAATATTTCTCAACGATACAATTTAAAGGCAACCTAATATGAATGTTTGGGTTTTATTGCAAGGGTTTGGATTAGGCGCAAGCATGATCATTCCAATAGGTGCACAGAATGCTTATGTACTAAATCAGGGGATTAAACGTAATCATCATTTAACAACGGCGACAATTTGCAGTGTATGTGATGTGCTGTTTATTAGCTTAGGGATATTTGGCGGTGGTGCGCTGTTAGCAAGTAATGAAGCCTTACTTTTTACTGTTACCATTGGTGGTATTTTGTTTTTACTCTTTTATGGCTGCATGTCTTTAAAAAGTGCACGACAAAATACACAACCAGAACAACAACACACGCAAACAATTCCCCATGGTCGCCGTGCCGTTATTCTTGGCGCATTAGCCGTTACGGTATTAAACCCACATTTATATTTAGATACTGTTGTTATTCTGGGTTCTATTGGCGGGCAGTTCGAAGGCAGTGATCGTATCGCGTTTGCAGTTGGTACTATCTTAGCGTCTTTCGTATGGTTTTATAGCTTATCTGTGGGTGCTGCAAAATTAGCCCCTACACTGTCAAAACCTAAGGTAAAAGCAGGTATTGATATTGCAGTTGCAGCCATGATGTTTTTCATCGCAGGGCACTTGATTACAGAATTATGGAGTAACTATGTCATTAAGTAATGAGCTAGTAGAAGCTAGTTCACCAAATAAAATAGATCAAATTTATCAAATAAATATCGATTTGTTCACGCAAGCAGGTGTGCACTATCAAGAGTGGCAACACGAACCGATTCTGGACTTCGATACCGATCAGCGTATCAGTGATGAGCTAGGTATCACCGCCGCCCCCACAAAAAGTTTATTCATGAAACTAAAAGGCGGTGGTCATTGCTTGTTGCTGACCCATCGCGACAACCGTCTTGACAGTAAACTGGTGAAATCATTAGTGGGTAAGCGCGTATCAATATGTAGCAATGAAGAAATGATTGCCGCGATTGGCTGTGAACCAGGTGCCGTATGTCCGTTTGGTTTGCCCGAACATGTCACACTGATTATAGATCCGGTACTGTATGGCTTTAATGAAATCATGTACACCCCAGGTAAGCCGACTTCTACATTTTCTTTCGCTGGCGCAAAACTAGATTCATTGCTGGCATTGTTACCGAATCCACAAATTCAGTTACCATCATCAGCCTGAAAATATATCATCGTTGTATTTAACCTGATTTTCCCAATAAAAATGGAGCCATTCGGCTCCATTTTTCTTTGCTCATCCTAAACTAGATTAACCTTCCAGCTTATTCAAATGCACATCCATTTGTGGAAATGGGATTCCGATTTCTTCTTTATCAAGCTCTTCTTTAATCGCTTGAAGAAGATCAAAATATACCGCCCAGTAATCACCTGTTTTAACCCACGGGCGAACCACAAAGTTAACTGATGAATCAGCTAATGCGACAACGCCAATAGTCGGAGCTGGATCTTTTAATACGCGGGGATCAGCCTCAACAACACGCGTCAGCACTTCTTTCGTTTTTTTCAAATCAGCGTTATAAGAAACACCAATCACGTAATCAATACGACGAGTCTCATGACGAGAGTAGTTAGTAATTGCACTACCAATTACTGCACCGTTGGGTACAACAACCATTTTATTATCAGGTGTTGTTAGAATAGTTTGGAAAATCTGGATTGATTCAACAGAACCCGCCACACCACCAATTTCCACATAGTCACCAGACTTAAATGGACGGAAGGCAACAATCAATACACCAGCAGCAAAGTTAGATAACGACCCTTGCAGCGCTAAACCAATTGCTAAACCGGCGGCACCAATTACCGCAACCACAGAGGCAGTTTGAACACCTAAACGCCCTAAAGCTGCAATTAGAACAATGACGAATAACAAGTAACGAACCAATGAGTGTAAGAACTCAACAACGGCTTCGTCCATGTCTTTCTTACGCAGCATTTTCGCTACGCCATTGGCAATGGTTTTTACAATGATATTACCAATAAATAATATCAAGACTGCCGAAATAAGATTCACAGCATATTGCAGTAATAACTCTTGGTTATCAGCCACCCAATTACCAGCACTTAACATCGTTTCTGTTAATTCATTATCTGTAATTGTATCGACAACCTTGTCAGTAACGCTCTCAGTCATTATAAGTCTCTCTAATTATTAGTCCCGTAACCACCAACTATTATTTTTACGCAACGTATTCACAGATAAGTTGCGTAGAAGAGTCATAATATCGGGTCAAACTTGCCTATTAATATAACAGCGTTTTTATAATTTGCTGCCAAAGATTTACTAAAGTCAGAATTATTAAGTAAATTATTGCTGTTAGGGTAATAAAAAATATCTAACAAAAATAAATAATCATAAATAAAATCGAAGAAAGAATATCTAAAAATATAACGTATTGTTTCAAAACAAAAAAAGCCCGCTAAATGCGGGCTTTAATAATCTCAATGTCCAACGCCTAAGCGTGGATTATTCTGTAATAAATTACAGTACGTCGATTGCGTTAAGGTCAGAGAATGCTTTCTCTAGACGCGTAACCATTGACGCTTGACCAGCACGTAACCAAACGCGTGGATCATAGTATTTCTTGTTTGGCGCAGATTCGCCAGTTGGGTTACCGATTTGACCTTGTAGGAAATCACGGTTTTCAGCTTCGTATGCACGAACGCCATCCCATGATGCCCACTGTGTATCAGTATCGATGTTCATTTTGATAACACCGTAACCGATAGACTCTTGGATTTCTGCTTCAGAAGAACCAGAACCACCGTGGAATACGAAGTTTAGTGCGTCAGATGCAATACCGAACTTCTCTGCACAGTATGCTTGAGAATCACGTAGGATAGTTGGAGTAAGAACAACGTTACCCGCTTGGTATACACCGTGTACGTTACCGAAAGAAGCAGCGATAGTGAAACGTGGGCTAATAGCGTTTAGTTTCTCGTATGCGTAAGCTACATCTTCAGGTGAAGTGTAAAGCTCAGAAGCGTCCATATCAGAGTTATCAACGCCGTCTTCTTCGCCACCAGTACAACCTAGTTCGATTTCTAGAGTCATACCCATCTTAGCCATACGCTCTAGGTACTGACCACAGATTTCGATATTTTCTTCTAGTGTTTCTTCAGAAAGGTCGATCATGTGAGAAGAGAATAAAGGCTTACCAGTTTGTGCGAAGAACTCTTCACCAGCATCTAGTAGACCGTCAATCCATGGAAGAAGTTTCTTAGCTGCGTGGTCAGTATGAAGAATCACTGGAACACCGTAAGATGCCGCTACAGCGTGAACGTATTTTGCACCAGCTACAGCACCAAGGATTTGTGCACCTTGACCTTCAAGTTTAACGCCTTTACCAGCGAAGAAACCAGCACCGCCGTTAGAGAACTGAACAACAACTGGCGCTTTAACTTTAGAAGCTGCTTCTAGAACACCATTGATAGTGTCAGTGTTAACAACGTTAACAGCTGGAAGAGCAAATTTGTTTTCTTTTGCTACTGCAAATACTTTCTGAACGTCGTCGCCAGAAATTACGCCAGGTTTTACAAAATCGAAGATCTTAGACATAACAATTAGTCCTATTAACTTACGTAGTCGGTGTTAAATATTAAACGAAATTTTGCAAACGTTTGCTTCTGGTCAGCATTCTATAAAAAGTTGATCAGATTCACAAACATTAAAAGAAGGGAGCATTCACTCCCTTCCTATTTAATTATGCTTTTGCACGTTCTTCTAGCATAGCAACTGCAGGTAATACTTTACCTTCAACGAACTCAAGGAACGCGCCGCCGCCAGTAGAGATGTAAGAAACGTCAGCCTTGATACCGAACTTGTCGATAGCCGCTAATGTGTCACCGCCGCCTGCAACAGAGAAACCTTCAGAATCTGCAATTGCTTTAGAAATACCAGCAGTACCCGCTTCAAAGTTTTTGAATTCAAATACGCCAACAGGGCCATTCCAAAGAATTGTCTTTGCATTGCTGATGATTTCAGCAAGAGCGGCTGTTGAATCTGGACCTAGGTCGAAGATCATGTCGTCGTCTTGAACTTCAGAAACGTGCTTGATTTCAGCTTCTGCGTTCTCATCGAATGCTTTTGCACATGCAACGTCAGTTGCAACAGGAATCGCACAGTCTTTCATTAGCTTTTTAGCTGTTTCAACTAAATCGGCTTCGTACAGTGATTTACCAACGTTGTGGCCTTCAGCTGCAATGAATGTGTTCGCGATACCACCACCAACAACAAGTTGGTCAGCAATTTTAGATAGCGACTCAAGAACAGTCAGCTTAGTTGATACTTTAGAACCACCAACGATTGCAACAAGTGGACGAGCAGGGTTGTCCATTGCTTTGCCAAGTGCTTCAAGTTCAGCAGCTAGTAGAGGACCAGCACACGCGATAGGTGCGTTCATGCCAACACCATGAGTAGATGCTTGTGCACGGTGAGCCGTACCGAATGCATCCATTACGAAGATGTCACATAGTGCTGCATATTTCTTAGAAAGCTCTTCTTCGTTCTTCTTTTCGCCTTTGTTAAAGCGAACGTTTTCAAGAACAACTAGCTCACCAGCATTTAGTTCAAGACCATCTAGGTAATCTTTCGCTAGTTTAACGTCACAATCTAGTGCGTCATTTAAGTAGTTAACTACTGGAGCTAGAGAGAACTCTTCGTTGTACTCGCCTTCCGTTGGACGACCAAGGTGAGAAGTAACCATTACTTTAGCGCCAGCTTCTAGGCAACGCTTAATTGTAGGTAGAGATGCAAGGATACGTGCATCAGAAGTTACTTTACCTTCTTTAACTGGTACGTTTAGATCTGCACGAATAAATACGCGCTTACCAGCAAGTTCCAGATCAGTCATCTTGATTACAGACATTGTTCGTCCTCTCAACAGTGTTAAAAATAAAAATTAAAGTTTGTACGAACCCAGCACGCTTGGTGCTAAGCCCTAATAATTCTTTATTGCGGTTTTGCTTCGCTATGTTGTGCTGCATCAGAAGCATGCATTGCCAACGCCGTATCTAACATACGATTCGCGAATCCCCATTCGTTATCACACCACACAAGCAACTTGATTAAATGCTTATTACTGACACGCGTTTGCGTGCCATCGACTATCGCGCTATGGGGATCGTGATTAAAGTCAATAGAGACCAAAGGTGCTTCGGTGTAATCCACTATGCTTTCTAATGTACAACGAGACACATCAGACAAGGCTTGATTTACGTCATTAACTTTCACATTTGTCTTAACTGTGACACTTAAATCCATCGCAGTGACGTTAATTGTAGGAACTCTGACCGAAATCGCTTCAAATTTGTCAGCAAATTTCGGAAATATACGTCCAATTCCAAGATGCAGTTTGGTATCAACAGGAATAATAGACTGACTCGCGGCACGCGTTCGGCGTAGATCTGAATGATAACCATCAATTACTTGTTGATCATTCATCGCTGAGTGAATAGTGGTGATGGTGCCAGATTCAATGCCAAAAGCATCATCAATAATCTTAATGACAGGTACGATACAATTCGTCGTACATGAGCCATTAGAAACAATGCGGTGTTCTGATGTGAGTGTTTTGTGGTTAACACCATAGATAATGGTATTGTCGATATCATTCGCGGCAGGGTGAGAGAATAAAACTTTCTTGGCACCTGCTTTGATATGGGCAAGACCATCTTCGCGAGAACCATATACCCCAGTACAATCAAGCACTATATCGACATCTAAATTATGCCAAGGAAGGAGGTTTATATCGCTTTGATGCAAGATACGAATATCATCCCGTTCTCCATTTTCATGAGCAATAAACAAATGCTCTTGATCATGTGAGACAGGCTTAAAGAAACGTCCATGGCTAGAGTCATATTGTAATAAGTGAGCCATAGCTTCAGGCTCAGCCAATTCATTGACTGCCACGACATTGATGTGGTGGTGTTTGCCGCTCTCGTACAATGCGCGAAGCACACTGCGTCCGATGCGACCAAATCCGTTAATTGCGACTTTTAGTGTCATATCCGTGCTACAAAAGTAATCAACAGCGCTAGTGTATAACAAGCTCCGCTTGGAATCACGATAATTGTGACAGCTCTCACTCAACACCAAGATAAAACAATAAAATCAACTATGTAAGTACAATAAAGACTGATAATAAAGACGAAAATACTGAAAAACAGTCGTTTTAGTTCACATTTTCCAATAAAAAAGGCCTCCATCGGAAGCCTTTTTTTCACACTGCGAAATAAATCACCTTAAAATAGAGAAATTCCATTCAAGGGATCGTCAACAATTAAGCAAGAAGCTCTTTTGCTGTATCAACAACGTTTTCAACCGTAAAGCCAAACATCTTGAATAGCTCGCCTGCTGGTGCAGACTCACCGAATGTTGTCATACCGATGATGCGACCATCGAAGCCTACATACTTGTACCAGAAATCAGCAATACCGGCTTCAACTGCGATACGTGCAGTCACATCAGACGGTAATACAGATTCACGGTAAGCAGCATCTTGCTTATCGAATGTATCTGTTGCTGGCATAGAAACAACGCGAACTTTACGGCCATCAGCAGTTA
>Ga0316197_10000110_pt1 | contig 61430 bp, 56 predicted proteins | sample OudBiesiAoxic_MG_FD_204939 | JGI IMG/M metagenome (GOLD analysis project Ga0316197, IMG submission 204939) | Coastal sediment microbial communities from Oude Bieten Haven, Netherlands - site A oxic | ecosystem: Environmental > Aquatic > Marine > Coastal > Sediment | place: Netherlands... | reverse complement strand
ATCAGATGGCTGAAAGCTTAATACTTGATAGGCGAAGAGAAAGAACATTCCCTCGAATGGTAAAACCAAGACCTCAACGATATGCCAGGAATAAGAATGCCGTTCACCCTTAAGTGAACGGCATTACCCTCCTTGTCAGCCCTTTATTTATCGAACTCTTACTAAAGTGATTAGTTTTTCTTATCGAATGTAAAAAATTTACCGTTAGATTTATCATCTGTCAATGTGCATTATTTAACTATGTTGAAACATTGTTATTACATGACGAATGAGAGAGTGACGACTAAAATGAAAAAGCATGCAGTAAAAACCGAGCTATTTGCGTCAAAAGCACCTCTTGAGTGGGCAATTGTAAATAACGGCACTTTATATACGGCCCAGATACCGATTGATCAATCAGGGATAGTGGTTGAAGGAGGGATTGAAGCACAAACTCGTCAAACTCTAGATAATTTAGTTCACACATTAGAGTGTGCGGGAGAGTCGTTAGATTCTGTTCTGCAAGTATTGATTTATGTCACTGACAGGGAGTATCTCACCACTGTAAATAAAGTGTATGCAGAATACTTTAACGCCCCTTACCCAAACCGTGCAGCAATGATTGTCGCAGGGTTAGCTCGTGAAGAAATGTTAGTTGAGTTGGTTGTTTATGCAGCCGTTCAATCAGAATAACGTTAAATCCCCCCTCATTTAATATTAACGAATTAGTTTATTTATTGTTTATTTTTGAAAGCAATAAATCTTAGAACAAGGAAGATGGCATGACAGTTCAAGCGCAAATTATCCAAGCAGAAAAATCATTATACATCGGTGGTGAGTGGCAATCTGGTATCAGTACGATAACGAACATTAACCCATCTGACATCACGCAGAATTTAGGTCATTTTGCTCAAGCAAGTGAGCGCCAAGTTCAAGATGCGATTTCAGCAGCAAAAAAAGCACAGCCAGAATGGGAGAAAACTCCACTAGAGCGTAAACAAGCGGTATTGCAGGCGATTGGTGATGAGTTAATTGCACGTTGTGATGAATTAGGGCGTTTGCTTTCAAGTGAAGAAGGTAAACCTTTTATGGAAGGTCGTGGTGAGATTTATCGCGCAGGTCAATTCTTCCAATACTTTGCTGCAGAAGTATTACGCCAGATAGGTGATAGTGCTGATTCAGTAAGACCGGGTGTTTCTGTTGAAGTAACGCGTGAAGCGGTAGGTGTAATTGCGGTGATTTCTCCTTGGAATTTCCCAACAGCAACAGCCGCTTGGAAGATAGCCCCTGCATTGGCATTTGGCAACAGTGTGATCTGGAAACCTGCAAATTTAACCCCTGCAAGTGCGGTTGCTCTCACTGAGATAATTCACCGTCAAGGCCTACCAGAAGGAACTTTTAACTTAGTACTCGGTAATGGCTCTCAAGTGGGTAATGCATTAATCAATTCAAAAGAAATTAATGGTGTGAGCTTTACCGGTTCTGTTGATACGGGACGTAAAGTTGCAACGGCTACCGCGCCAAACTTTGTACGTTGCCAATTAGAAATGGGCAGTAAAAATGCGCTGGTTATTGCTGATGATGCGGATATTCAAACCGCGGTGGAAGCAACAATTGCAGGATCTTTTTCTGGCGCAGGTCAGAAGTGTACCGCGTCGTCTCGTTTGGTTGTTATGGATGGCATTCACGATGCTTACGTAGATGCACTAATCAAGCGTATGAGTGAATTAAAAGTCGGACACGCACTGGAAGATGGCGTATTTATGGGGCCAGTGGTTGACGGTAATCAATTGGATGCAAACTTTGGCTGGATTGAAAATGCGCGTCAAAGTGGCGCTGAATTAGCCTTTGGTGGTGAGCGCTTAAATCTTGAGCATGATGGTTATTATATGTCGCCAACTTTATTTATTAATACGGATAATAAGTGGGAAGTAAACCAAGAAGAAGTGTTTGCACCAATGGCAAGTGTGATCCGTGTGTCTGATTTAGAGGAAGCAATTGCGACAACCAATGACACTCGTTTTGGCTTAACTGGCGGCATTATTACGCAAAGTTTACGTACCAGTGCGTTATTCAAGCAACAAGCTCAAACGGGCTGTGTCATGGTCAATTTACCAACAGCAGGGACAGACTACCATGTGCCATTTGGTGGTCGTAAAGAATCAAGTTTTGGCCCACGAGAACAAGGTCAATATGCAAAAGAATTTTATACGGTAGTGAAAACGGCTTACCAACGTCCTTATTAAAATGGATGGAAAATCTACTCAACTAGATGAAACCGAAATGAAATAAGGAGTGTGTTATGTATCAACAACGGATTGTTATCGATGGTTTGCAATACTGCAATTGGGATAGAGAGTATTTTCAGACTCTAAAAGCCAGTGGCATTACAGCGGTTCACGCCACCATGGTGTACCACGAAAATGCACGAGAAACTTTGAGTCGTTTTGCTGAGTGGAACTTACGCTTTGAGCAAAATGCAGATCTTATAATGCCAGTCTATTCAATGGCGGATATTGAAACTGCAAAAGCGAAAGGAAAAGTTGGTATTTTCTTTGGCGCACAAAACTGCTCTCCCATTGAAGATGAAATTGGTTTAGTTGAAGTTATGCGTCAACAAGGGTTATTGATCATGCAATTGACCTATAACAACCAAAGTCTACTCGCGACGGGATGTTATGAAAAAAATGATACTGGCATTACTCGTTTTGGTCAGCAAGTGATTGAAGAGATGAACCGCGTAGGAATGATCGTCGATATGTCTCACAGTGCAGAGCGTTCAACCCTTGAAGCGATTGATTTATCGTCACGCCCTATTTGTATTAGTCATGCCAATCCTTCTTTCGCTCATGATGCATTACGTAATAAATCAGACACGGTAATTAAAGCATTAGCAGAACGTGGTGGATTACTTGGTTTTAGTTTGTATCCATTTCATCTGCCAAATGGTAGTCAATGTAGCCTAGATGATTTTTGCCAAATGGTAGCAACAACTGCTGATATGGTCGGAATAGAACACTTAGGTATTGGCAGTGATTTATGCTTAAACCAACCACAAGAAGTGTTGGAGTGGATGCGTAATGGTCGTTGGTCAAAAGCGATGAATTATGGTGAAGGTTCAGCGAGTAATTCAGGTTGGCCAGATGCTCTACCGTGGTTTTGCGGTAGCGCAGGGATGGAAAATATTTACAACGGATTAATGCGTCACGGATTCAGTGAACCGGAAGCTGGGAAAGTTCTGGGAGAAAATTGGTTTAACTTTTTACAACAAGGACTAAAGCCTATTTCGTAAAGCGAGACCCATACATGGAGCAGCCGATTCAATATAAAAATAATAGAGTCGGTGGTAAATACACCTTTGCAGCTGCAAAGAATACCCTGGAGTCAGAGTATGTCTGATTTAATGAATAGCGTGAAAGAGTCAAATAAGAGTACAGAACAAAAGGGCACGAGAAAAGCACAACATAGTGAAACAACGGCAGAAAAATTAGGACTTAATAACCCTGCCTTATGGTATAGCGGTGGTTTTATTGCCGCATTTGTTTTAATCGCTTTAGTTGATAGTGAATTACTGTCTACCATTGTAAATACAGGTTTTGGTTGGGCTGTAAAAGTCTTTGGCCCTTACTGGCAATTACTACTGTTACTTACCTTTCTTATTGGTATTGGGCTTGCTGCGGGACGTACTGGGCGAGTTATCTTAGGAGGAATTGATAAGCCAGAAATGGATGGTTTTCGTTGGATGGCGATTATCTTTTGTACCTTATTAGCTGGGGGCGGTGTTTTTTGGGCTGCTGCAGAACCTATTGCTCACTTTGTTAATCCTCCACCATTATATGGTGCGCAAGTCGATGCCCAACAAGGGGCGGTGAATGCGTTATCACAATCTTTTATGCACTGGGGCTTCTTAGCATGGTCTATTGTGGGGAGTCTAACTTCTATCGTTGTTATGCACCTTCATTATGATAAGGGGCTACCACTAAAGCCAAGGATCTTACTTTACCCTGTTTTTGGAGAGCGAGTACTCAAAGGGCACACCGGAGCACTGATTGATGCATGCTGTATTGTTGCGGTTGCAGCAGGAACCATTGGTCCTATTGGCTTTTTAGGTTTGCAAGTGAGCTACGCGTTAAACGCTCTGTTTGATATTCCAGATGGATTTACTACGCAATTTATTATCATCTTATTTGCTATCGCTTTATATACCATATCGGCACTGAGTGGCTTGAATCGTGGTATGCAAATGCTGAGTCGATATAACGTTATTTTAGCGTCTGCATTAATGCTTTATATCCTTATCTTTGGACCTACAAACTTTATTGTAAACGGTTATATCCAAGGTGTGGGAAGCATGATTGATAACTTCATTCCAATGGCGACATACCGAGGCGATGAAGGCTGGTTAAGCTGGTGGACGGTTTTCTTCTGGGGATGGTTCTTAGGGTACGGTCCGATGATGGCCATATTTATTGCTCGTATCTCAAGAGGGCGCAGTATTCGCCAGTTGGTTACGACAATTAGTATTGTGGCGCCACTTGTTACGTGTTTTTGGTTCACGATTGTGGGTGGCTCTGGGTTGGCTTTTGAAATTGCTGAACCAGGTAGTGTCAGTAAAGCCTTTGAAGGGTTTAACTTACCAGGGGCATTACTTGCAGTAACTTCGCAACTACCGATGCCAATGGTTATGTCTATTTTATTTTTAATATTAACCACTATTTTTATTGTGACAACCGGGGATTCAATGACCTACACCATCAGTGTCGTTGTTAGTGGTGAGACCGAGCCTAATGCGATTATCAGAACCTTCTGGGGCGTGATGATGGGGGTGACGGCAATCATCTTAATCTCCCTTGGATCTGGTGGCATCTCAGCATTGCAGTCCTTTATTGTCATTACCGCAGTCCCCGTATCTTTAATTTTGCTCCCTTCATTGTGGAACGCACCACAAATAGCAATGAAGATGGCAAAGGAGCAGGGCTTCTAAACTCCCTCGATAACGTGAATCAAGAGCGGTAAATGTGCCGCTCAAGTCGGCTCTAATAAAGACACTAAGATAATAAAGAGCCCTATCAATATACTTATAACTAGAAATGGTGGTGAGCAACATGGATGCACATCGTTCAACGTACGCTGAAACTCATCTGCGTAAACCTGAAATTGTAATGGCGCCGGAAAGACTGGGTGCTATGCATCAAAATAGGATCAGTTTTGTTCGTAGCTTAATACGAAAAATGGCCCAACAAAATTGGCAAGTAACTAAACATGAATGGCAATTATCACCCCAAGGTTTTGGTCATGTTATTTATAAATTAGTTACGAGCAACCACACTTATCACCTAGTTGTATTTTGTGATGAGATAGCAGATGAAGAACGTAATGATCGTGTTATTGCTGAAAAGTGGGACGTGACCTTTGCATTAGTTCTTGGAGACGTGGATGTTGAGTTATTAAGTCGCTTAAAAGCCAATGTGCCATTACAAGAAGCAGGAAGAAATCCGAATAATGTATTGGTGTTAGCCAGAGCAAATAAAAGTGTACGAGTGTTTGAACATCTTGTTTCTCATTTAGCTAAAGGTGAACAACCTGCTCAAAAAGAGCTTGCGGAGGTTGGTTATATCCTTCGAACTACCGCTGTTTATGGTAATGGTAAATTTGGAATTGCTGATTTTAAATTATTAGAAAATAACCCTGACTTTAATCAGTCATTTAGTGCCCAAATGTGTGCGGTTTATATGTTGCGCCAATTTAGTTTAGATTGGGTTCACTATTTAGCAACCGAGCAAGGTGGAGAAAAAGCTGTTAATTTAGATCGCCAGCTGCAGCGCTATCTTGGGGTAGGCAACGCGACTGGCTTAGGCATGGCTCCTTATTTGATTAACCATCCTTGTATTGTTGACCAATGGATGTTTGCTCGGGAAATGGCACTGGCTGAAGTCCTACATCATAGAGTTACATTAAATAAGAAAGCGCCTCTGAATTATTTGTTGAAAAAAGCAGTGCAGCACTTAGAGCAGGTTATTACGATTAATGAGCTTCAGAATAACTTGAATCACATTGCAGCATCAGAATTAACGTCTTTAATTAATGCATTAGATACTCTTCTTGCACAGAGCCGCACTTGGCAAAATGTGATGATGAACTCAAGTGACATGAGTCTAGAAACACAAGAGATATTACTGTCTTGTTTGATGGAAGTTCATCCAGAATTAGTGGATCGCTTTGAAGAGCAAATGAATTGCAGTGAGACCTTGTCCTTACCAAGTGGAAAGAAGGCCCAAGACTTAATTGCTATCTTAGAAAATAGTTATCAATGGGCCATTACTACCGATTTTACTCAAGCAGAAAATAATTATTGGTTTTGGTATCGCTCACAAGATAAAGAAGAGCCACGATTAGGTGTTCGAGGAGAAGAGAGGGGAGAGGACAGAGAGTTGCCATTAGACATCGCTCGTCAAGTGTATCGCCTTTATCATGAACTATTGAAGTGTGAAGCGAGTATGTCTCTGGCTGAATTTCTAGTAGAGCACCCTCAGTATCGTGCTATTGCTCGTCGAGTGTGGACATTAGGGTATAAGGCGATGGGTGATATTCAAATGAATGTACTACATAAGTCGTCTTTACCAATGCATTTATTACGCTGTAAATTGGCCGTCTTTGGGGCAACTAAGTTTGATCCTCGATCGGAACGTTGGGTTCGAGTTACGTTTTTTCAGGGAGCGCCATTATTAGATGAAATCCATGATGGGGAGTGGTTATTCCCATTACTGCCAACTAAAGGAGAAGGCCAATGATCGTTTCACATAATGAACTTGTCGCGGTGACGAATAAAGCATTTTTAGGCATGCGACGTACGTGTGGAGAAGCGGACGTGATTGCGAATATGGTGGCAGAACTACAAATGATTGGTTTGAATGGGGTGAAACATTTTAATAATGCGACTCAATTTTTAACCGTAGAAGAAGATTGCCCTGCCGATATAAAAAGCATGGATTTAAACCACCTTGTTGTAGATTTACATGGCGGTAGTGTTGCTTGTCATCTGCCTGTGATCATTGATTATGCCATTGAAAACATGGTGGGAGAAAAACAGTTCACCATCACGCTTAAAAAATGTCATAACCGTTGGTTGGCGTACAGTGAGCTTGTAAAACTGGCGGCAAAAGGAATTGCATGTAAGGCGTTTTGGGATAATGGAACCAGCCCTAAGAGAACACTGTATATACTTAATCGAGGTTGTGTTTCTCCTGAGTTATTTCTATCGGATAGAGTTGATTTAAATAGTATAAATCTCAATGATATGACGATTGAATTATCGATAAGAGATTTTGATGTGGTGGCATTATCGGAAGGTTATAGCATTCACATTGATTCAACCGAATTACATGCCACACAAGAGAATGCATGGCGCAATGGTATTGACGTTGATGACGTTGATTGGGAAAGCTTGAAAAAAACCGCGACCGCTATTTTAGTTGAGAACAGTGAGCAGTCTTTAAAAGGGGCAGGGGAGTTGGTTTAATTATTACTGATACTCGATGAAGTGATTAGCTCTGAATACAAAACGTTCATCATGAAAGTGGCGGGCGTTTTTTGTTTTGTCTCAAAATTAAAACGGAGATGGTGTTTTTTATAACGCAGAATCACTTACACTTAATGAATAAGTACTAAGGATTGGGTGAACTATTATGAATAAATTAGACAATACTAGTCAGGCCGTTTCTGGAGTAGAAACAACAAATACATTAAGTGAGCAAGCCACTCAGACGGACGATACCGTAAATGCATGGGATCTACTTACCGATGAGCAACAACAAGATATATTGTCTCACTTAACCGCGATGCCATTTCAATAAACTATTGGCTTAGTTCGTGCTCTTTATTTTTCCTTGTGGATAATCTAATCCAATGAGGTTTATTTTGTGACACTTTCTTAACATTTGCGTCAAGAAAACGCCTTTTCTCTTTCCTACCTGCGTACAATTCTGCAAACTGTTATTTGGTTACTTCCTATTCAGAGGTAGTACCAATAATCTTAGTTGTAATTCCTACTAGTTATTTAAGAGTGTAAAAATAAGCTTGGAATTACAGTATATAAAAATGAACGTAATAAAATTATTATAAAAAACTAAACGCGGTAGAGTCTGCGTATTGGATTTGGAGCAATAGTCACGGATGATATCTTACCTACTAAGACGACTTTTATTGGTTGTCCCTACCTTCATTGGTATTACCTTACTTATCTTTGCGCTAACGCGTTTTGTTCCCGGTGGTCCTGTAGAGCGTATGCTTCTAAGCTTACAAATGCAGGGAGCGTCTGAAACAGGAGGAACCAGCAGCGTTACCGATGGTAATAACGCATTATCTGAAGATCAGATCGCAGAACTTAATGCATTTTATGGTTTAGATAAGCCAGTTTTTGAAGCCTATTATGATTGGTTAACAAAATTAGTAGTTCTCGATCTTGGTGAGTCCACCCGCTACTATGAACCTGTTTGGGATATGATTGCAGAGCGTTTACCTGTCTCCTTATTTTATGGCGGAATGACCTTTTTATTAAGCTATTTAATTTCAATTCCTCTTGGCTACCTTAAAGCCTTAAAGCATGGTTCCATTTTAGATTCTACCTCCTCTATTGCTATTTTTGTCGGCTTTGCACTACCTGGTTATGTCATTGGTGTGTTCTTAATTAGTTTATTTAGTTATCAACTAGAATGGTTTCCAATGGGGGGCTTTGTTGGTGATGATTTTGATGACTTCGGCGCTTTTGAACAAATAAAAGATATCCTGTGGCATGCGGTGTTACCTCTATTTTGTTATCTCATTGGTGATTTTGCATTGCTTACCATGACCATGAAAAATAACTTAATGGAAAATTTAGCCGCAGACTATGTTCGTACCGCCATTGCTAAAGGCTTGCCATTTAGAAAAGCCGTTCGTCGGCATGCGCTACGAAATAGTTTAATTCCAGTGGCAAGCCATTTTGGTAATTCATTAATGTTTTTTATGACAGGCTCTTTTTTGATTGAAGTTATTTTTAATATTGATGGTATTGGCTTACTTGGCTACGAGGCGATCATGGAGCGAGACTACCCAGTAGTAATGGGGTTATTTGCAATTAATGCCATGATGTTAATGTTAGGCAATATTCTGTCTGATGTGTGTGTTGCAGCGGTTGATCCGCGCGTGAAATTTGGAGCTTAATGATGCAGTCTATTTTAAAAGTAAGCCCATTAACACAGAAGAAAATTCAACGATTTAAAGGAATTAAGCGTGGCTACTGGTCATTTTTGATTTTATCACTTTTATTGGTACTCTCGATTTTTGCAGAAGTTTTCGTGAATAGTCGAGCATTACTTGTGAGCTACCAAGGTCAATGGCATTTTCCAACTTATGGAGATGTAAAGTCAGGAGATACCTTTGGCCTAGGCTACGCGCATGAGACTAATTATCGTGATTTACAGAGTCAATTTGAGAATGAAGGCGAGGGGAACTTTGTCATCATGCCAATAGTGCCTTGGAACCCTTATGAGCAAGATTTTTCTGGTGATTTTCCACCGACAGAGCCAAGTATTGAGAGTCAGCATTATTTAGGAACAGATACTATTGGTCGAGATATCGTCTCCCGCTTAGCTTATGGTTTCCGTATTGCAATGGGCTTCGCACTTATAACCTTGGTGATCTCTTATGCGATAGGGGTATCTGTTGGTTGTGCAATGGGCTTTTTTGGCGGTAAGTTCGATCTGTTCTTCCAACGCTTTATTGAGATTTGGTCTATGGTGCCATTTTTATACGTCATCATGATTTTAGTTTCGATAATGAAGCCAAGCTTTATGCTCTTTACCTTAATTAATGTCATGTTTGGTTGGATGGGAATGACATGGTATATGCGAACCATGACTTATAAAGAAAAATCCAGAGAGTATGTGATGGCAGCAAAAGCACTAGGGGCGTCTAACTCACGTATTGTATTTCATCACATTTTGCCTAATACCATGGTCATGATCGTGACGTTAGCACCGTTTACCATTGTAGCTAATATTACGGCACTGACCGCTTTAGATTATTTAGGCCTTGGCTTAATGCCACCAACACCGAGCTGGGGTGAGTTATTACAACAAGGAAAGTCAAATCTTGATTCTCCTTGGATAGCGACGTCAGTGGTGACAGCTATTGTTACGGTATTAATTATGGTGACATTTATTGGTGAAGGCATCCGTGAAGCATTTGATCCCAAAAAACATACTAGATACGTCTAGTTATCCAAATTTTTTTATAAATAAATGATCATAAAATAAGTATCGAATATAGAGATAATAAAAAGAAAGGACTCGATGAATATGAATAAAAAACTCACAACATTAGCATTATCTACAGTTGCATTATTTAGCTCGCAAGCATTTTCTGCAGATTTACCTGATAATTTGCAATGGCAAACCAACGACACTGCACCTACATTTGCTTCTACTGAAGCAACCTTTGGAGGTTCATATCGTACATATACGCTAAGTTTCCCGCAAACATTTCGAACTGTTGGACCTGATTCAAATGGTGCATTTAGAGCGTGGATTCAAGAGGCTAATATTCTTCCTTTAATTAAGCACCCAAATACGGGAGAGTGGTTGCCGGGTTTAGCTCAATCATGGGCATTTGGTGATGATAATAAAACCGTCTATTTTAAGTTAAACCCCAAAGCGACATGGAGTGATGGCAAGCCGGTTACCGCCGATGATTATCAGTTCATGCTTAAATTAATGCGTTCAACTGACATTGTTGCTCCGTGGTATAACGACTTTTTTACCAATGAAATTGCAGACATTGTAACCTTTGATAAGAATACCATTGGTATTGTATCGGCAAAGCCACGTAATCGTGATGAGTTAATCGAATACACCAATCTAATGCCTCGTCCAGCACACTTTTATGGCAACCCAAAAGTTGATGAAAATAACGATGGGATTGAAGACAAATTTGTTCGTAAATACAACTTTAAACCAGAGCCTGTTACTGGACCTTATTATATTGACAAGATTAAGAAAGGTAAGAATATCGCCTTTAAACATGTTGGTGAAGATTGGTGGGGTTATGAAAATAAATATAACCAGAATCGCTTTAATGTAGAAAAAATAAATATAAAAGTTATTCGTGATGCAGATATCGCTTTAAAGCATTTTGAAAAAGGTAATTTGGATTCATTTAATTTAGTGCGTCCTGATCTATGGCATGAAAAGTCAGATGGTAAAAATTATCAGAATGGTTATATCCAAAAGGCGTGGGTATTTAATCAAGCCGCGGTTGGAGCTGGTGGGTTATGGTTGAATACAGCAAAACCAATGTTGGATAATATTAATATTCGTAAAGGCATCATGTTTGCCAGTGATTTTGACATGATGATAGAGAAAGTTCTTCGTGGTGATTATTCACGTAAACCAAATGGTATGGGGTTTGGTCATATTGGTTATGATAATACTGATATTCAAGCACCAAAGTTTAATGCTAAGAAAGCCATTAAATATTTTGAAAAAGGAGGCTTTGCTACCATAGGTTCTGATGGTATTCGTGTTAATGATAAAGGGGAACGTTTAAGCTTTGCTGTAACTTATTCCCAACAGTCTTTTACACCTCGTGTCGCCGTATTAAAAGAGCAAGCAAAACTGGCTGGCTTGGAGTTAGAGCTAAATCTTATTGATGGTTCAAGTATGTTTAAATATGTGCTTGAGAAAAAACATGACATCTCTTTTCATAATATGGGAACCGCTGATATCCCTGCTTATTGGGAATACTTCCATTCAGATAATGCCAATAAACCACAAACAAACCATTTCACTAACTTTAGCTCCCCTGAGCTAGATAGATTAATTGATTTATTTAAAAATGAATTTGATATTAAGAAAAAACGAGCACTCTCTCGTGACATCCAACAAGTGATCGCCGATGCAAATGTTATCGTTCCGGGTTATATGGTGCCATATGCAAGAGCAGGTTACTGGCGTTGGATGAAACTACCAGAGCAGATGGCGACTAAACAAACTGGGTATTTATTCCATGGTTGGGGGTTCTCTCAAACATTTAGTACTTTCTGGATTGATAAGCAGGTGAAGAAAGAAACTAAGGCTGCGATGAAGTCAGGTAAAACGTTTGAGCCTGTCACAATTGTTGATGATACTTATAAACTGTAGGTTTATTAACATGCACTAAAAGCTAGGAGAGGGATCTCCTAGCTGTACCTTTGAGAAAGATAATAATAAAAACAGTGAAGAAGCATATGGATAGAGAAATTGTTTTATCGGTAGAAAATTTAGTTACTGAATTTCAAACTGATGATGGCACAGTGAGAGTATTAGATGGCGTTAGCTTCCAAGTACCAAAAGGAAAAACCATCGGTATTGTTGGCGAGTCTGGTTGTGGTAAAAGCGTTACTTCAATGTCGATAATGGGGCTTTTACCTAAACCTTATGGCAATGTGGTGGGCGGACGTATTTTATATGGTGAAACGGATCTAGTTCAGTTAAGTCCTGATAAATTGTATGAGATGCGTGGTAATCGTATTTCAATGATTTTCCAAGATCCAATGACCGCTTTAAATCCAGTCCATACTATTGGAAAGCAAATTAATGAAGTTCTAGAGTTACACCGTCCTGATTTAGATAAAAGACAGCGTTTAGCTTATTCTCTTGAAATGCTTGAAAAGGTGGGTATTCCCTCTCCAGAATCTCGAGTCCATGAGTATCCACATAACTTATCCGGAGGTATGCGACAGCGTGTCATGATAGCCATCGCTCTCGCTTGTGAGCCTGATATTTTGATCTGTGATGAACCAACTACTGCATTGGATGTGACTATTCAAGCTCAAATTTTGGAGTTAATGAAAAAACTGCAAGATGAGACAGGCATGTCAATTATTTTCATAACGCATGATCTTGGTGTTGTTGCTGAAGTATGTGATGAAGTTGTTGTTATGTATGCAGGGAGAGTAGCAGAACAGGCAGGGATCTTTGAGCTATTTGATAACCCACAGCACCCATATACACAAGGTTTGATGTCATCAATGCCGAGTTTAAGCTTACAACCTAAAACAGAGCTAGAAACCATTCAAGGAACTGTTCCTTCTTTAAGTGAAATGCCAAATGGTTGCCGTTTTTCAACTCGTTGTAAATATAGGCAAGATAAGTGTGATTCTGAAGTTCCGCCCATGCGTGAGATTGGATTATTACATCAAGTGAGTTGTCATTTTAGTAATGCATTAAAGAGTAACAATGAGGTGATGAAATGAGTGAGTTATTGAGAATTGATGATCTCAAACAACATTTTCATTCAGGAAAAGGGATCTTTAATAAAGGATATATAGTTCATGCAGTTGACGGCGTATCTCTTAGTGTAAATAAAGGAGAAACCCTTGGCTTAGTTGGTGAATCTGGCTGTGGAAAGAGTACTCTTGGTCGTAGTTTATTGAAGCTATTTGAACCGACTGCTGGTCGTATTTACTTTGAAGGTCAAGATATTACTCACCTTGGAAATAAAGAAATGCGCTCTTTACGTCAAGAGATGCAAATTATTTTTCAAGACCCAACTGAATCGCTAAACCCAAGACATACGATTGAAATGATTTTGGAAGAACCGTTTGTTATTCATGGTGTTGGTACACAAGAAGAACGTAAACAATGGGTTGAAGAGCTATTAATTAAAGTGGGCTTACCAGTAAGTGCGGTTAGTCGTTACCCTCATGAGTTTTCTGGAGGGCAAAAGCAGCGAATTGGTATTGCAAGAGCGATTGCTTTAAAACCAAAATTAATTGTATGTGATGAGTCGGTATCGGCACTGGATGTGTCAGTTCAAGCACAAATAGTCAATCTGTTACTGGATCTACAAAAAGAGATGAATCTGGCCTTAATTTTTATTGCTCATGATTTATCCGTGGTTAAGCATATTTCCGATAAAGTTGCGGTAATGTACCTAGGTAAAATTGTTGAATATGGCAATGCTGATACGTTATACAATTCACCAAAGCACCCTTATACCGAGGCATTATTATCAGCAATACCTGTTGTTCATCCTCGTTTTAGAGGGAAAGAACGGATTATTCTAAAGGGAGATGTCCCTTCGCCGATTAATCCACCAAAGGGTTGTCGATTCTCAACTCGATGTCCAAGAGCTGAAAAAAATTGCTTTCATGATGAACCACAAAGGCAGATAGTTGATGACAATGCTTATGAAGTCGCTTGTCATTTATATAAATAAATATCTTTTTTTGAAATAGTCGACTTGTTCTGCTTTATTCTATAGTGAGTAAAGAATAAGTTAATCAAAACCAGAGGTCGTTATGGAAAAGATATTTACTTTTAGCGTATTAGGGCTTTTGGCTGGTTGTTCTGCAACAATGCCAGATATGGGGACTGCACAACCTATTCATTATCAGTGTGATAATGATAGAAACTTTCAAATTACGTTTAATAAAGATAAAGCATTGCTACAACTTCCAAAAGAAGATTACGCACTAAAACGTGCAGTATCAGCATCAGGTATGAAATACATTTCTGATGATGGGATGCCAGATATTAGTACAACGATTATCTTTCAGGGTAAAGGTAATGAAGCAAGTTTAGATCTAGGACGGGTATTATTAAAAAATTGTACTGTTATGAAGTAGCTTTAATATGAAGTGGTTTCATTGGTAGAAAAGTAAAAATGGTCATAACTATATTATGACCATTTTTATTATTAAACTAATACTTAAGTACCATAAGTCACAATATAACGATTTGGTTTATGGTTCATTCCTAGAACGATATTCAATATAATAGCGCCAAGAACGGAAACAACAAGCAACCAAGGGGTAATAAAGAAGAAAGAGGCACTTAAAATACAGAAGTCGATTACCATCTGAACTTTACCTACTGAGATACCAAATTTTTCTTGGATCCACAAACATAAAACATTAAACCCACCTAAGCTTGAGCGATGTCTAAATAAGATTAGCATGCCTAATCCCATTAATAAGCCACCAGCAATCGCGCAATAAATGTCACTGATATGATCAACAGAAATCATCATATTCAAGTGGTCAGTCATAATAGAAACAAGACCGCCAGAAATTAAGCTGGTTAATGCAAAACGCTTCCCAAATCGTTGCCAAGCTAAGGCGTAAAACGGCAGGTTGCATAGAAAGTACAAAATACCAAAGCTGATACCACTCATTTGGCTAATTAATAATGCAAGTCCTGTTGTACCACCTGTAAGTAATTGTGCTGCTTGTAAAAAGAAAATACCTTGAGAAACTAAGAAAGTACCCGTCAAAATAGCAATGACATCTTCCTTGTGTGTGTGTTTAATTTTTTCCATAACGGCAGGTTCTGCTTTCTAATATCAAATAAATAATGGTCGCAAGAATAGTGTGATTATGAATTTATGCAATTGATGATAATGAAATATAGGTTAGTTTTTGTAGTAAACACTTTACAGAGTGTAAAGCTTACTATTGACAGTTTATTAGTATCATTCATGTTGATAATGAGTAATCTGCAACAAAAATAACAAAGAAAAGTACTATTTAGGGTATCTGATCCAGATCAAATTATGTAGAATACATCGCAGTTAAGACTAGTGACGTAATCGTTTGCGTTGCTGGGCTATTTTTGGGTTTTATATTTATCTGAGTCAGGAGATACAGATGCTTAAGCGTGATATGAACATTGCAGATTACGATGCAGACTTGTTTGCAGCAATCCAGGAAGAAACAGTACGTCAAGAAGAGCATATCGAGCTGATTGCTTCTGAAAACTACACTAGCCCACGAGTGATGGAAGCTCAAGGTTCACAACTAACAAACAAATACGCAGAAGGTTACCCAGGCAAGCGTTACTACGGTGGCTGTGAGTTTGTAGATAAAGTAGAAACATTAGCGATTAACCGCGCATGTGAATTGTTTGGCGCAGAGTACGCAAACGTACAACCACATTCAGGTTCTCAAGCGAACAACGCAGTTTACATGGCATTACTAAACGCTGGTGATACAGTGTTAGGTATGAGCCTTGCTCACGGTGGTCACTTAACTCACGGTTCTCCAGTAAACTTCTCTGGTAAGCTTTACAACATCATCCCTTACGGCATTGATGAAGCTGGTCAGATTAACTATGAAGAAATGGAAGCTCTAGCAGTAGAACATAAGCCTAAAATGATCATTGGTGGTTTCTCTGCTTATTCTCAAGTATGTGATTGGGCGCGTATGCGTGAAATCGCAGACAAAGTTGGCGCTTACTTCTTCGTAGATATGGCTCACGTAGCAGGTCTTATTGCTGCTGGTGTTTACCCTAACCCAGTACCACACGCTCACGTAGTTACAACAACGACTCATAAAACACTTGCTGGTCCTCGTGGTGGTCTTATCCTTTCTAATGAAGGTGAAGATCTTTACAAAAAACTGAACTCAGCAGTATTCCCTGGTGGTCAAGGTGGCCCTCTAATGCATGTTATCGCTGGTAAAGCGGTTGCATTTAAAGAAGCACTAGAGCCAGAGTTTAAAGAATACCAAACACGTGTTGTTGCTAACGCAAAAGCGATGGTTGCAGAGTTTCTTGCTCGCGGTTACAACATCGTTTCAGGCTCTACTGAAAACCATTTGTTCCTAGTTGATTTAATCGACAAAGACATCACTGGTAAAGAAGCAGATGCAGCACTAGGTTCAGCTAACATTACCGTTAACAAGAACTCTGTACCAAACGATCCACGTAGCCCGTTTGTTACTTCTGGTATCCGTGTTGGTTCTCCTTCTATTACTCGTCGTGGTTTCTCTGAAGCTGATGCGAAAGAACTTGCTGGCTGGATGTGTGACATTCTAGACAACATGGGTGATGAGTCTGTTATCGAAGCAACAAAAGCAAAAGTATTAGAAATTTGTAAGCGTTTACCTGTATACGCTTAATCTCTAAATCTGCTTTAAATAAACATTAAAGAGGCTAACCTATTATAGGTTGGCCTTTTTTTGGATAAAACTTAGAAGTTATTAATAGTTGGTTTGATTTATCTACCTACCGACATGAAAGTAACTACATATCATTCTTTAATTCAATCTAAACCATATTCACTTTCATGATTCCTATTCTATTTCTGTGTTATTTCTAAGAATTAGTGTAAATAAATGTGCTATGTTTCGATCTTAGTGAACTGAACGATTAGTTTCAGCACTTCTAAAAGGTTGAATCATGAGTAAGAAAGTATTATTAGCATCGTTGATTGCCACGTTACTGACCGGTTGTTTGGATGATGGCGGTAATGGCTCAGGAAATGAAACAGTTAAACCTACACCACCAGAAACACCGGATGTGACGTATATCGGAGAGTTATTGGCTTCAGGTATACCAATTAAAGGTGAAGTAACCTGTAATGGTGAAGCCTTAGAGCTAGGTAAATTTACCGTTAAGCAAGGGCTCTCATTCAGTTGTAATTTAGGCGCTGTAGTATTAGGTCAATTTATTGCCCCAGAGCCAATGACGTTCTCTGATTCAAATTTAACAGAGGCAATTCCTACATCATTTGATTTAAAAAATGTAGAAGGTGATAACGCGGCTAAAGTGCTACAAACTATTAATAGCTGTGCGACCACAGAAGAGTTGTGTTTAGAAGAAATAAACAGCCTAGATATTACTGATATTTATCAGCATTTAGATGATGACAAAGCCGTTGATGCTTACTTACTATTGAAAGGCGAAGAAGCAACAGACGACGTAGGTAAAGCCCCAAGCTCACACGTGGATAGTGATATTCAACCTGAAGTCAGTGAAGGTACGAGCAATGATCTGAACAGTGATTTTGTGTCGGCTAATGCGGAGAACACTTACGCTTACCAACCAAGTCAAGCAGCGAAGGTATTAACAAAAAGCCAGCTAACTGACGTAAATGGAACACCTTTAGTCGGAGTGGCTTTCTTTTCTGAAAATTCAACAGGTATGACAGATGAGTACGGGTATTTTGAGTATTTATGGGGTGATACCCTTACGTTTGGTATTGATACGTTTGAGTTTGGTAGCTTAATTGGTAATCAAGTTAATTATGAACTTACGGATGTAACTGAAAATTCAATAGAAAAAGCTAATATTCAGTCATTACTTACACGTTACGCGATTGCCTCTAATGGTAATTTAATCATTAATGATAAAGTACAAGAAGTCTTTAGTTTATATCCTAACGTAATTAATGAGCTAATTAACCTTTCTTTACCAAATGGTGGTGTGATTGAGGGGACAGAATTTGTTTTTCCTAATGAATTTGAAACGCAATTTTCTCAAGGACTCACACAATTAATCGATAATGAATTAAAGCAAACTTCTCGCTACGCCTCTTTTAGTGCATTTAATGCCTTACCTAATGTATTTTCAGAAGATAGCACAGGTTACGTCACAGAAAGCCTGCAATCTATTTTTAAAAATGTAACGCAATTCCATGTATTTAATGATCACAGTAGCTTTTATGGAGCCAGTGGTTATACAAGAGGTATGCGTGCATTAAACTTATCGAATCGTGCGTTCCCTATTATGATGCCACGTAGCGATATTAATAAAGAACTTGCTTTTGGAGAACCTCAAGCGTGGACCCGTGAAGGTAAACCTTATATAGCTGCTTACCCTAATGTGATCATGCCTGAAATTCCAAAAGTATCTAAAGACAATGCAACTTTTGGCTTTCCTTTTGTTACTGCTGGTGAAATTGGTAAAGGTAAAGTTGTATTCATGGGGAACAGTTTATACCCAAGCATTTTATCGTGTCCTGAAAACTATTGGGCAAATGATGAATTGCAAATAGATAGTGAAAACTCTGTATGTACAACAAATAATGATTTAAGCGCAGATGCTCGTAATGATAATGGCAGCATGGAGACATTTTTTAGCAATATATTCACATGGTTTACTTCGTCATACTCTCAACATCAGTTAAATGTTGCAACTAATATTGAAATCGCTTATGCCGCAAGATCTAATTGGTCTAAAGGGCGTGAATATTCGTTCTTCTTTGATAAAGCGTTTAATTTTTCGTCAGTAACTTCTCTAACTAAAGGGGGATTTGATGGAATATCGGCAGACACCACGCCAATTTTAGTCTTGCAAGCGTATCCTGTAAAAATTTTAGGCGATGGTCAAACAAGTCGTGTTATCGCGGATTTAGATAACCCGAATTTAACGCAAGAAGACATTACGGCTTTAATTAAATATGTTGATCAAGGCGGTAATATTTTATTCATGGATGCGATAGATGGCGAAACTAATCCTGAACCTATTGGACGCTTAGCTGACACTGCGGGCATATCATTAGGCGGAAGTAATGTCACGCCCACCTCACAAGGTAATTGTGGATCTTCATATTATTGTCACGGTGACTCTCTTCGTCCAAATATTCATATAGAAAGCCAGCATGAAATGGTGGTATTAGAACGTTTTCCTGATGTGAATGGTGAGCCGCCATTTACCGTTGATAGTGAAGGAAATACGATTTGGAACAAAGATGAGTTCATGTCGGATTTAGAGATCCCAAACTATGAAAAAGCGATCATGGATGAAGATGGTAGCCCTGCAATAGAAACAAAAATAGCACGTATATTTGTCACTAATGAAGCAGAAAAAGCAGCTGCAATTGCTGAATTAAAAACAGCGTTTGTTGGTACGCCTATATGTACAGAAAGCTATCAATATGAATTTAATTGTATTGAAACAAGAAAGGGGCACGGTCTTCCTGTTCGTGGTAATTACTTACGAGCGGATTTTGATCGCTACCCAGTAAGCCCTGACGTAGTAACAAGCATGGTTAAAGCAGCTAACCTAGGTGATAACTTCAATGCTTTAATGGATCATGAGCTTTACTACCGCACTAAAGGTAAGCAAGGTACTCGTCTATCTACTGTTGAGTTGAATCAAACTTACGACAATCTTTCTATTTGGATGTGGAATAATAATGACTATGCGTATGATCCGAATATTCAAGATGAACTTGGTTTTAAAACGGCTGTTGGTTTCTTAAATTGTTATACCAATAATCAACACGGTATGGGACAACGTTGTCCCTCAGATCTAAAAACAACGTTAGTTTTGAATGGTATGTTACATGGAGAAGATAGTGAGTTAAATGGTCAGTTAAACCCGAGCTACCCATTAAACTACATGGAGAAGCCGTTAACTCGCATAATGCTAGGACGTTCTTTCTGGGATCATGAAATTAAGGTCGATACCACCCAATATCCTGGTCACAGCTCTGGTTCCACGCTATCTGCTGATGCGACGATTGATACCGTAGGTAATGGCGTTACTTTCTCAGCAGGTAATAACCAATCGACTGGATTATGGGCACCACAGTTAAGTGAGGTGTCAGTGTCTGGAGGTGTTAAAGCCAGCATCTCAATTATGATGGCAGATGATTTAACGGGTAAACCTCAACATGAGAAAAGTTTACGTCGTCCGCCAAGAATGCAAACAAGCTTTGCGTATGATGGTACCTCACTGACATTTAAAGTGCCGTATGGTGGCTTAATTTACATTAAACCAGTAGAAGAGGTCGTTAACCCAAGCGCAACAACGTTCACTTTTAATGGCGTAGAAAAAGCCGCATGGTGGAAGAATGGGCTTTGGAAGCAAGGGCTAAATGAATCAAGCGCACCTATTGCAGAAGTAGACACAGGGTCATTCATTTATACAACCGCAGTGAAAAATCTAGAGTCCACCGATTTAATGAAGTTTAGTGCTGGTATGAATCGTTTTGCGGATGCCGCAAGTGATTTCTATGGTAGAGATGAAACCACAGACGTTGGTGAACATCGACGCTTTACTTACCCTAAGCTAACGGAATACCGCCATCGCTTTGTTAATGATGTTCAGATCTCCATTGGCTCAGCACATTCAGGTTACCCTATTATGAGCAGTTCATTTAATAGTAACTCAAGTGCGCTACCAACTAATGCGGTAGATGATTGGTTATTATGGCATGAAACAGGTCATAATCTTGCGGCTGCACCATTTACGATCTCTGGTAGTACAGAAGTAACTAACAATATGTTAGCGCTTTATATGCAAGAATTAGAAGGGCGTAATGATGAACCCCAAATGGACCGTATTAGCATTGATATTCAAAAAGCCCCAACATGGCTGAATCAAAATATAGGTCATGCATGGAGTCATGGTGATGCAGGCATGCGCTTAGTTATGTTTGGACAGTTGAAAATTTGGGCTGAAACTCAATTTAACATTGATGATTGGTATTCAGATACTGAAAATAAGCCAAGTATTTATGGAGATGATCAAGGTTGGAACTTTATTAAACTAATGCACAGAAAGTCACGTGGTGATAATCAATTTGATATAGATAAGAACTACTGTACAGCTCAAGATACGGGGTTAAATGATGCCGATTTATTGATGGTGTGTAGTTCCTATGTATCTGGTTATGATTTAAGTGAGTTTTTCTCTGAATGGAATGCGGGTGAAACATCAAGTACGAACCCAGATGGAACAAAAATGTATTCGGGTGGTATATCAAATAAAGGGATTAATATGGTATCTCAGCTAAGGCTACCAAAAGCTCCTTTGAACCCATTAAGTATTAATAAGCTAAACTAAAAACGCTTAATTTATAATAATAAAGCCCTTCATTTTTTAATTAGATGAAGGGCTTTTTACTGTGCTTAAAAAGAAAATAATACCATTGCCATTAATTAAATGGTCTATTTATTACGCAGGAAAACCACTTAAGAGCAAGGCAAAAATTCTGATAAGTAGTTATTCTACTTAAATAATTTTTAACGAAGCTATTATGTGATTTAACCAGTAATAATGACTAGAGAATTACTGGAATTGGTATAAATCCTACACTTTAATCGTATTTATTTGCAAAGTAAGTTCAGACATTGTGTGTTCAATATTTCTCATCTCCTTTTCAAGGTGAAGAATGAGATCATTAGTACCATTTGCTAATGACGCTAAATCATCGATGTCAGCATTAACAGAATTTGCGGTTTCAGATTGCTCTAAAGTCGCTGCCGAAATGCTGGTGTTAAAGCTATCTATCTCAGTAACAGAGGAGTGTAATGAGTCAATAAATGTTGATGAAAACTGCACGTTGTCTTGGGTCTTGTTACTGAGAAGTTTACTCTCTTCCATTAGGCCAAAAGCGTGTTTTGCACTATGACCAATAGTATCCAATAGCTGACGAATATCATGAGTTGCTTCTTGACTGTGTTGAGCTAGCTTTCTTACTTCATCGGCAACAACGGCAAAACCACGACCTTGTTCACCTGCACGAGCAGCTTCAATCGCAGCATTTAGAGCTAAGAGGTTAGTTTGTTCAGAAACGGCGGTGATGGTATCTAAGATTTCAGAAACATTTAAGGTTTGTTTTTCAAGGCTTTCAACATGTTCGTGAGTATTGATAATACTATGATGTAAATCATTCACAATTGTTGTTGTAGTTTGCGTATGGTTCTGACATTCAGTTGCATAGTTTGTTGCCTGAGTTGTCGTTTCATGAGCACTGTTAGTTACTCCTGCGATTTCACTACTAGTTTGAGCCATTTCAGTCATTGCAGTCGCAATACTTTCACAGTGAGTGATGGTCGTTTGGCTTGATTGCGTTGCTTGTTTTAAATGGTGGCTTAATGAATTAAGTTCATCTTGGGTTTTAGTGGCAACAGAGTGGGCTGCTCGTAAAGGTAATGAGATACTTTCGATTAGAGAATTGATATCTTTTGCAATATGATCAAATTCGTTCTCACCATTATCATCTAAAGTTAGCGTTAGGTTTTTTGTCGCGGATATTTCATTAATACGTAAACTAAAAGCAGCCATTCGTTTACTTATCGAGTGAGTTGTAAATAAGCTCATTACAGCGATTGGAAGAATTAATAATAGAGCAATGGCAATATAAAGATTACGAGAGAACTTCGCATCCATCATATCTTTATTCGCGGCAGTATTGAGGTGTTGAGAAATGTTATCAGTAATGCCCTTAATTAATCCTATACGTTGAGTTGCTAAAGGAAACCAATCACTCGCTGTTGGGCCATTTAATGCATGTAAACTTTCTTTTTGCGATAAATAGTTATTCTGAATACTTTTTACCTTTTGCCAAGTGCTAGAACTGGATGTTGAATTTAATTGCCCCACAAAAGAGGAGGAAAGTACAGATTTAGCTTGACGAATTGAGAGCAACTCAGTTGTTAGGTAATTATTGATATCAGAGTATTTATCTAAGCTTGATTTTTTACCAGCAAAAGCACCATTTAATGCACCTCGGACTTTACCTGCTTCTTCTTTTACTTGTAATAATGCAGATAATCCTAACATTTCATTGCGTAAATCGGAGGAGTTAATATTACCAATAATGACAGAGATAGAATCAAGGGATAGTTGATTTAATGTCGAATAATAGACAAAAGGGGAGTTTTTGATTTGTAAATTATCAACTTGGCTACGAATGGTACTTTTATTATTTAATTGCTGAATAACATCAGATAAGAGAGTATTTATCATTCCTTTATCTAAATATTCAGCACTAAAATTACGCAGTTCTTGTTCTGCTGAATCTGATTTTTTGCGTTGAGTATTCAGTTTATCTTTTCCAGATTGCCCTTTTGATGCAAGAAATCCTGCAGTTAAACCTCGTTCAACAGCAAAGTTATGAGCTACATTATCTAATGTATTAAAAAGGATCACTGCTTCTAAAGAGAAATTAGCATCATATACATTATTGTTTTCCTGATTGAGTAGTTGTACTAAAAATGCAGAAATAATTAAAGTAGGTAATAATGAAATGATGAGTAACCGATATTTGATACTTTTTAAAATAGATAGATTCATAAACATCCTTTGGATAATTTAAATAAAAGGGCCATAAATGTATCGACTTAATGTATTGATACTTTAGTAAATAAATACAATATCTATTCTGCTTCTTAGCGTTAGAACATAGGCAGACTTCCGCTTTTCTTGTACACTGATAAAAAAAGAATAGGAGACAAGTCATGCATTGTCCATTTTGTAGTGCAACAGATACAAAAGTGATTGATTCTCGATTAGTTGCTGATGGTCATCAAGTTCGCCGACGTCGTCAATGTTTAGCCTGTAGTGAACGTTTTACCACGTTTGAATCAGCTGAATTAGTAATGCCAAAAGTCATTAAATCTAATGGTAATCGTGAACCATTTAATGAAGATAAGCTTTCGGGTGGTTTATATCGTTCATTAGAAAAACGTCCTGTTAGTGCAGATTTAGTTGAGTTAGCGTTAAATACTATTAAATCACAACTACGAGCAACAGGTGAGCGAGAAGTGCCTTCTGATATGATTGGGAATCTGGTAATGGACCAATTAAAAGAGTTAGATAAAGTTGCATATATTCGTTTCGCATCTGTATATCGCAGTTTTGAAGATATCAAAGAGTTCGGTGAAGAAATCGCAAAATTAGAGAAATAACATGAAATTTACCTCCCAAGATCACCAAATGATGCAGAAAGCTATTTTATTGGCTAAACAAGGTATCTATACCACAGCACCTAATCCAAATGTTGGGTGCGTATTGGTCAAGAATGGAAAGATTATTGGAGAAGGTGCTCACCTTAAAGCTGGCGAACCACACGCTGAAGTTCATGCATTACGCCAAGCCGGTGAGAATGCAAAAGGTGCGACGGCGTATGTTACGTTGGAGCCATGCTCGCATTATGGAAGAACTCCACCTTGTGCTGAGGGCTTAATAAAAGCTGGTGTTGCTAAGGTTATCTGTGCCATGGTTGACCCTAATCCACAAGTTGCAGGCCGTGGTCTAGCTATGTTGAAAGAAGTGGGTATTGAAACTGCATTTGGGTTACTTGAAGCAGATGCTAGAGCATTAAACCCCTATTTCTTAAAGCGAATGGAAACAAAGAAACCATTTGTTCAATTAAAAATGGCAGCTAGCCTTGATGGTAAAACCGCATTAGAAAATGGCGAAAGTCAGTGGATTACCTCTAAAGAAGCAAGGCAAGATGTTCAGCGTTATCGTGCGTTATCAGGTGCCATATTATCAAGCGCAAAGACGGTAATCGAAGATAACGCTTCTCTAAATGTACGCTGGGATGATCTTCCGTCCTCAAGTCAAAACAACTACCCAGAAAAAGAGCTAAGACAACCATTAAGGATCATTCTAGATCGCCAACATCAACTCACTTCCGATCTTAAATTATTTAATACTAAAGGCAATGTCGCAACAATTTCATCTCAGTTCTCTCATCCTATTAGTTCTCAAGATAGTCATCTACATTGCAATGTGTGTGACGATGGTAAACTTATCTTATCTGAAGTTGTCGATAAAATAGCGCAAGAATACAATGTTAATCATATTTGGGTAGAAGCAGGGGCGACCTTAGCGGCGAGTATGATAGAAGCTAATTTAGTGGATGAGTTGATCATTTATCTTGCACCTAAGCTTATGGGGGCTGATGGACGCAGCTTATTGAATCTAATTGGATTAAAAGCCATGTCTGAAGCTATCGATCTAAACATTACAGATGTTCGAATGGTTGGAAAAGACATTCGTATTACAGCAGAAATAGTAAGGTAACAGATGTTTACAGGAATTATTGAATCAATCGGTACACTTCAATCGATCACGCCAAAAGGTGAAGATATTAGTGTTACCGTCAATGTTGGTAAGTTAGACATGGGCGATGTAAAACTTGGCGATAGTATTGCAACCAACGGTGTGTGCTTAACGGTTGTTGCGATGACAGGGCATACCTATACTGCTGATTTATCATTAGAGACACTCAAACGCACTGGATTTGTCGATTACAAAGCAGGTGATAAAGTGAATCTTGAAAAAGCCATGTTACCAACGACTCGCTTTGGTGGTCACATTGTTTCAGGTCATGTTGATGCGGTCGGAGAAATCATTGAACGTTACCAAACAGGTAGAGCTGTTGAGTTCTGGATCCAATTACCACAGAGTTTAGCAAAATATGTGGTAGAAAAAGGGTCCATTACGGTTGATGGTATTAGTTTAACGGTGAATGATTTACGTAAAAATGCATTTAAGCTGACGATTGTTCCTCACACGGCAGCGGAAACAACCATGGATAACTTCTCTGTAGGACAAAAAGTAAACCTAGAAGTAGACGTTATCGCTCGTTATTTAGAAAGACTTGTGATCGGACAGAAAGAAGAGCAACCTCAGTCTTCTGTTACGATGGATCTTTTGGCAAAATCAGGTTTCTTAAATTAACCACTTAACCTAACTAATATATTAAAGGTATTTCACATGGCAATTAGCTCAGCAAAAGACATTATTGAAGATATTCGCTTAGGTAAGATGGTTATCCTTATGGATGATGAAGATCGTGAAAATGAAGGCGACTTAATTATTGCTGCAGAAAAAATTACACCAGAAGCTATTAATTTCATGGCAACACACGGTCGCGGTCTAATTTGCTTAACGATGACAAAAGATCGTTGTGAAAAATTAGGTCTACCGCCAATGGTGCAAGACAATAATGCACAATTTACAACGAACTTTACGGTCTCTATTGAAGCCGCTGAAGGCGTTACAACGGGTATTTCAGCAGCAGATCGTTCTCGTACTGTAGAAGCCGCTGTTGCTAAGAATGCCGTTGCTGCTGATCTTGTTCAGCCAGGTCATATCTTCCCTCTTGCAGCACAAGATGGTGGTGTATTAACACGTGCAGGACATACAGAAGCTGGCTGTGATCTCGCTCGTTTAGCTGGTTTTGAACCTGCGGGTGTGATTGTTGAGATCTTAAATGACGACGGTACAATGGCTCGCCGTCCTGATTTAGAAGTCTTTGCTGAAAAACATGATGTAAAATTGGGTACTATCGCTGATTTAATTGAATACCGTAATAATAACGAAACAACGATTGAACGTGTTGCTGAGTGTAAATTACCAACAGAATTCGGTGATTTTGATTTAGTTACATACCGCGACACGATCGATAATCAACTTCATTATGCAATGAAAAAAGAAAATACATCAGGTACTGCACCATTAGTTCGTGTTCACCTTCAAGATACGTTTACAGATATCTTACATTCAGATCGTTGTGCAGAACGTAGCTGGACATTACCAACAGCAATGCAACGTATTGCGGCCGAGGGTGGTGTACTTGTGATTTTAGGCAATGAAGAGTCAACAGATAGCATTGTTCATAAAATCAAAGTGTTAGAGCGCCAAGATAACGGTGAATCACCTACAATGGCTAAAAAACAAGGTACATCTCGCCGTGTTGGTGTTGGTTCACAAATCTTAGCTGATATGGGTATTTCTGATATGCGTCTGCTATCATCTTCTTCAAAGCGCTACCATTCATTATCAGGCTTTGGTCTGAATGTTGTAGAATACGTTTCAGAATAAGCGTATTGATGGGCTCTATTGTGTAAATAGAGCCCAAATAATTAGATAATTGTCACAAAGCTGTGATAGAATTCGCCGATTCTCACTATGATATGTAGTTGAAAATAGTTACCCAGTTTAATTGGAATAATATAGATACAGGAAGGCTTATGAACGTAATTGAAGGCGGCGTTGCTGCTCCTAATGCGAAAATTGCAATTGTCATTTCTCGCTTTAATAGCTTTATTAATGAAAGTTTACTTTCTGGCGCTATCGATACTTTAACGCGTTTTGGTCAAGTATCTGAAGAAAACATCACTGTTGTTCGCTGCCCTGGCGCTGTAGAATTACCATTAGTTGCTCAACGAGTAGCTAAAACAGCAAAATATGATGCGATTGTTTCATTGGGTTCTGTTATCCGTGGTGGTACACCACATTTTGAATACGTATGTAGTGAATGCAATAAGGGTCTAGCGCAAGTATCTTTGGAATTTAGTATTCCAGTGGCATTTGGTGTCTTGACTGTTGATACAATCGATCAAGCAATCGAGCGCGCAGGTACCAAGGCTGGTAATAAAGGGGCGGAGGCTGCACTAAGCGCACTCGAAATGATTAATGTTCTGTCTCAAATAGAATCCTAATGGGAGTTAGTGTGAAACCAGCCGCACGTCGTAATGCACGTCAATTTGCGCTTCAAGCAATTTATTCATGGCAAATAAGCAAAGAAAATGTTGCTGCTATTGAAGAACAGTTTTTAACCGCAGATAAGTATGATGAAGAAGAGCATCATGCAAAAGAGCCTAAACTACAAGCTCCAGATACAGATGTAGCGTACTTCCGCGATCTTTTCTCTGGTGTTGCTCTTAACCACATTAAGTTAGACGGTAAAATGCGTCCATACTTATCTCGTCCACTTCAAGACCTTGATCAGATGGAACTTGCGTTATTACGTATGTCTATCTATGAAATGATGAATCGTGACGATGTACCTTACAAAGTAGTTATTAATGAAGCGATTGAACTTGCAAAAGTATTCGCAGCAGAAGATAGCCACAAATTTGTAAATGGTGTATTAGATAAAGCGGCTCCAACATTACGTAAAAAGTAATTTGGATTTAGCATACTAATTAATAGTAAAGGTCAGCCTAATCGCTGGCCTTTTTTATAACTAAAAAACAGCATTTTATATACTATGAGTAGTGAATTTAATTTAATTGATAAGTTTTTTGTGCATGGGAACCTTACAAGAGAAGATGTAGATCTTGGTATTGGTGATGATTGTGCATTAGTGACTGTTCCTCAAAATCATCAAGTGGCTATTACAACAGATACTTTAGCAGCTGGAACTCATTTCTTAGCGACAGCGAATCCGATAAGTGTCGGCTATAAAGCGCTAGCATCAAATCTTAGTGATATAGCTGCTATGGGGGCTAAGCCGACATGGGTTTCTCTTGCACTAACGTTGCCAGAGCCTGATGAAGAATGGCTTAATGGTTTTTGCGAAGGCTTTTTTGGTTTAGCCAAACAACATCATGTCCAACTTATTGGTGGTGATACGACAAAAGGCCCGTTGAGTATTACAATAACAGTACAAGGAATTGTTCCAAGAGGAGAAGCGTTAACTCGTAAAGGAGCACAAGCAGGGGATGATATCTATGTTACTGGTCTTTTAGGTGACAGTGCTGCTGGTCTTGAAGTGTTATTAAATACATCTAAGCAGATAAAAACAGATCTTGAAATAGAGTTAGAGCGCAGACATTATTACTCAACGCCAAAAGTTGAATTAGCTCAACGTTTACGTCCTTTATGTCATTCTGCTCTTGATATATCTGATGGTCTAATTTCAGATTTAGGTCATATCTTAAAACAATCAGATATGAATGCGTGTATAGATGTGAGTAAATTACCCATTTCTGATGAGTTGATGAAATATTATTCTGGTAATAGAGAGCAATGTCAGAAAACAGCACTAACGAGCGGTGAAGAGTATGAACTTTGTTTCACTGCTCCTAAAGAGAATAGAGAAGCAATCAAACAAATAACTATTCTTTTAAATCAAAACGTTAGTATAATTGGAAAAGTTGTAGATAAGCCATTTACTAATTTACAGTCTAGCGTACAATTAATGGTGAATAATATTATGTTGGATTGGCAATTATGTGGATACGATCATTTCAGGAGTGAGATATGACAAACCCTTTAGCATTAATTAGCTTAAAAAATCCGTGGCATCTACTAGCAACCGGATTTGGTAGTGGTTTAGCGCCAGTTATTCCTGGAACCGTGGGGACATTAGCAGCAATACCACTCTATTTGTTGCTTGCACAATTGCCTTTTTACCTATTTTTTATCGCTGTTGTTATCTCGGCGTTAGTGGGAATTAAGATCTGTGATATTACCTCTTCTGATATGAAGGTACATGATCATGGGTCTATTGTTTGGGATGAGTTCGTTGGATTGTGGATCACAATGAGTATTGTTCCTTATTTAAACTTATCAGTAACTGATTGGAAATGGTTACTTACAGGGTTTATCTTATTTCGATTTTTCGACATGGTAAAACCTTGGCCAATTGGATGGCTAGATAACAAAGTTCATGGCGGCTTTGGCATTATGCTTGATGATATTGTCGCTGGATTTATGGCTCTAATTAGCCTTTGGGCAGTTGGAAAATATTCTGGTTGGTTATAATAAAATGTATAAAGTTAGAGTAAAGTTTTGCTCTTTGTTTTTCATCATCTTGACTTTTTTAGGTTACTCAAAAGTCGCATTTTCGGATCCTGTATTAGTTGGGTATTGGGGCTATGATGAATACCTTAACAAGTATCCTGAAGAAAATCAGTTAACTAATATTCTTCAGGGTATCGTAAAAAACGATCCTGTTCCATTGTCTCTTAAGCAAGATAAGCCAGTTAAAATCTCATTTATTTATCCTGGTGAGCAGGCTTCTGATTATTGGACTCGAAATTTAATCGCATTTGAGTCACGTTTAAAAGCTTTAAATATAAATTATGAGCTAACACCAGTTTCAACTCGCTTAAATATCGATTTTAAAGAACAGAGCCGTTCTTTGTATCAAGCAATTGAGAACAAAGCGGATTATTTAATTTTTACTCTTAATACAACTCGTCATCGTAAATTTATTGAGCATGTGATTCAGACGCCTGAAACTCAAATAATCTTACAAAATATTACTACTCCAGTAAAAGCATGGCAGGATAATCAACCGTTATTATACGTCGGTTTTGATCATGTTATTGGAACTAAATTGTTATCTAAATATTTCCAACATCGTTTTCCGGGTGGTGCGAAATATGGAATGTTGTATTACTCTTATGGCTATTTAAGCACTGCTAGAGGGGATGTTTTTGTTCAATCATTAGATAATCAAAAATACACATTAACTTCCTCATTTTATACAGAAGCCACGGAAGAGAGTGCTCGTTCTGCCACAAAAAGTATTTTACAAGATAACTCGAATGTTGATTTTATCTACGCTTCATCGACAGATATAGCCCTTGGTGCAATTGCTGCATTGAATGAGTATCCAGAAGTTCAGCCTGTGATTAATGGTTGGGGGGGCGGTTCTCTAGAGCTTGCTGCGATTGAAAATGGCCAATTAGATGCGACAGTTATGAGAATGAATGACGATACGGGCATTGCAATGGCTGAAGCTATTAAGCGAGATATTGAAGGGAAATCAGTACCAACGGTATTTTCAGGAGATTTTGAAATGGTAACTTCAGAAACCTCAGCAAAAGACATTCAGGCACTGAAAGAGAGAGCTTTTCGTTATTCTGGTATGGAAATAAAGAATGACTAGTAAAAATGTTTTGAAAAAAGCATCGTTAGCAGACTTAATCTTTCGAGCTATTTTTATTATATTTTCTATTTTAACGGTAGGTATTACTATCCATACCTACCAGTTAAGTGTGAATACGATTAATGAAGAAGTTAAACGTAATTTACAAAAGACATCGAGTTTAATTACCAATTATTTAAATCATCGCTTATCTATCTTACAGATTAGACAAGATACAGATGCAGGAAGTTTGGGGCTTAAAGACTCGAAAACTAGAGATAGAATTCAGGATCTAGAGCGATATTTCTCAAGTATCGAAGCTAAGTCCCCGTACAATTCACCAGATTTTCGATTTATAGAAACGGAAAATAAACTATATTGGGTTGACGGTAATAATTTATTTTTAGGGCTAAAAGAGAATTCCCTTCAAGATATTATTAATAAAAATATTCATATTAATACTTGGTATTATATGATGTTAGAAAAAGGGGCTCCACAAGCTCATGTTTTAATAAGAAAAACACCAATCGTAATGTCCTTAACTGGAGAAATAAGAGGCTATCTATATAATGCAGCAATCTTAAATAATAATGTATCATTTGTATATAGTTTAAAAAATATCAGTAATAGTGCAGATGTCGCTATTATTAATAATAATAATATTATAGCCTCTAGTATGAGAAAAAATTCAGAAGAATATAAAGAAGTTGAGGGCCTTCTTCAATTTCCTATTAACGAAATCCCGAGTAAAATAATAAACTTTACTGATTTGAATGTTAAGTCTTTAAATGGGGATCTATCAATATTATCTTTAAATAATAGAGATAATATTGAGCATTTGGAGATGCAATTTATTTATAGCGTGATCCTCTCTTTCTTTGTATTGATTGCCTTTGCTATGTTGGTTAGAGGGCTTTTTGAGCATAAAATATTACTAGCCTTAAACTCTTTATTAAAATATACCGACAATGTATCTAAAAAAGGCGCTGAGATGCATTACTCAGGAAGCGGTATTTTAGAGTTTGATTACATAGGCACAAAGCTAGAACAAACTTTTGTTGAATTAATAGAAGCAAAAGAGGAGAGCTATAAAGCTCAAGCTGCGGCTGAAAAATCTACCCAAGTGAAATCTGATTTTTTAGCTAAAATGAGTCATGAAATACGTACACCACTAAATGGCATTTTAGGTATATCAGCGCTCTTAAGGCAGAGTAACTTAAGTAATGAACAAGAGAAACAGGTTAATATTTTACATCAAGGTGGAGAGCATCTTCTTGCGGTATTAAATGATGTTTTAGATTTTTCTCAAATAGAGCAAGATAAACTGAATATAAATTGTGAGCAGTTTGTTTTAAGCGATGTTTTAGATACGATTAATGCTATCTATATACCATTATGCGATGCTAAAGGCATTACCTTCAAACTAATAAATAAAGTTAGCCAAGATGCTCTTGTTTATTCAGATCAGGTCCGATTAACTCAAATTCTTTTTAACCTTTTAAGTAATGCTGTCAAATTTACAGAGAAAGGAGAAGTAGAGTTAACTATCTCTCTTAAAATATACAATTCTCAAGTACTGTTATTTTGTGAGATTAAAGACAGTGGAATAGGGATTAGCATTGAAGAGCAATCTCGTATGTTTGAACCTTTTATTCAACTTGAATCAACGAATATAAGAAAAGTTGGTGGAAGTGGTTTAGGTTTAGCTATTGTAAATCAGTTACTGGAATTACTTCAGGGGAAGATCGAGGTTGATAGTGAACTAGGGAAGGGTTCAATATTTTATATCGAGATCCCTATTTCTATTTTAGATGAAAGTGCAAAAGAAGCGAATGAGAAAACCTTTAATAATTCTCTACAGTTACCAATAGGGCTTAATATATTGTTAGTGGAAGATAATAAATCTAATGCTTATATAGCAAAATCTTATTGTCAAAAGTATGGCTTAAATGTTGAATGGAAAGAGTCTGCTCAGGATGGAATTGAACGGTTACTAGAACAATCATTTGATTTGATTTTAATGGATAATCAAATGCCTAAAATGAGTGGTATTGAAGCGACAAGGTATATAAGAAATGAACTGAATATCACAACTCCTATTTATGCCTATACAGCGGATGTGTTAAAAGAAGCGAGTGAAGATTTTTTATCTGCAGGTGCTAATTATATTATCAGTAAGCCAATTAAAGAAAAATCAATTTTAGATGCTCTTGTATTTTATAACTCGCAGATTCCAAGTCGATAGTTATTTTATCAAGAGTTTATTTAACTGCGTTTAATCCTAACAACTTTCATTACCTCTATATCAAAGCCTGCAATTTTTTCATTAAAAGGATAGTAAGTTAAATTTACTTTTGCGCCTTTGAGAGATTGGTAAGCTTTTGTTCTATTAAACTTAAATGGAACATTACAGTTTTCGATCATAATGGTATGCTGTATCCAATCACCAACATCACGTTGAGTGTGGGACGTCACTTTTACATCAGTGCTATGCGTAAGTTGTTGGTGTTTATTTAGCATTTTATCTACGTCTGATTTCATTAAAAGGCTCAGTTAAGTTAGAAATAGTGTGCTTGATAATGAAAGATAAACGGATGTTAGTCAATTATTACAAGGGATCTCAAATGTCTAAGAAAGTATATTGTATTGCACAATTTTTACCAAAAGAAGGTAAATTGGATGCATTATTTACGGTATTGCAAAATCTAGAACCAAATACAATGCGTGAAGATGGTTGTTTGCAATATACCGTGACTCGTCAGTTACAAAGTCCTTTTGCAGAAGGTGCAAGCTTTCCTATTGCATTTAATGAAGTTTGGGCTGATAACGCTGCATTTGAAGCACATTGCCAACGTGAAGAGATTAAGCAGTTTTTTGAGCAACAATGCATTGCAGAAGATGGCTTAGTTGAGAAATGGAATGTGTGTATTTACACCGATGAGCCAGCTAATTTCGATGCACCAAAATTAGATTAAATGTCATAACCATTACATACAAAAAATGCCACAGAGTTGTGGCATTTTTTATGTCTCACTGAAAATTAGATAGGAAGTGTTTAAAGATCCAGATAGTCTCTGATCTGTTTTTCAATACCTTGCGCGTCTAATCCAAGTTCGATGTGCATTTCTTCTTGTGTACCTTGAGCAATAAACTCATCAGGTAACCCTAATTGCAGAACTGGTTTAATTAAGCGATTCTTCATCAAGAATTCAATCACTCCTGAACCAGCACCACCTGAAATAGCATTCTCTTCAATGGTAACTAATACATCATGACTTGTGACTAACTCACATAAAAGAGCTTCATCGAGAGGCTTGGCAAAGCGCATGTCAGCAACGGTTGCATCTAGTTTTTCAGCGGCTTCTAAGCTACTTGCTAAGAAAGTCCCGAAGTTTAGAATGGCAACACGTTCACCTTTTTCTGTAATTTTTGTTTCACGAACCAAGCGACCTTTACCAATTTCTAATGGTTGCATATCTTTATCAACAGTAACGCCAGTAGCACTACCTCTTGGATAACGAACAGCACTTGGACCCGTATGTTTATGTCCAGTGTAAAGCATTTGACGGCATTCGTTTTCATCACTTGGCGTCATGATCACCATATTAGGAATGCAACGCATAAAACTAATATCAAAAGCACCTTGGTGAGTCTGACCATCAGCCCCAACAAGGCCTGCTCGGTCAATAGCAAACATGACAGGGAGGTCCATAATAGCGACATCATGAATTAGTTGATCATAACCGCGTTGTAAAAATGTTGAGTAGATAGCAACGATAGGATTATAACCAGCAATAGCCATTCCGCTTGCTAAAGTTACAGCATGCTGCTCAGCAATGGCTGCATCAAAGTATTGGTTTGGAAATTCTTTTGAAAACCTTACCATACCAGAACCTTCACGCATCGCAGGAGTAATCGCCATTAATTTGTCATCTTCTTTTGCCATATCGCAAAGAAAATCACCAAAAACATTGGAGAATGTTGGTTTTCCACCTGATGATTTTGGTAAAGAGTCATTATTTGGATCGAATTTAGGTACACCGTGGTAGCTGATTGGATCTTTTTCTGCCGGCTCGTAGCCTTTTCCTTTTTTAGTCATGATATGTAAAAACTGCGGCCCTTTTAGATTTCGCATATTTTTAAGTGTACGAACTAATTCGTTCACGTCATGACCATCAACTGGACCGATGTAATTAAAGCCCAGTTCTTCAAACATGGTGCCAGGAACAACCATGCCCTTTAAGTGTTCTTCTGTTCGCTTAAGTAACTCTTTAATGGTTGGGGTACCAGAAAGTACTTTTTTACCGCCTTCACGAATAGAGGTGTATAGACTGCCTGATAATACACGAGCAAGTTGGTTGTTTAGTGCTCCCACATTTTCTGAAATTGACATCTCATTGTCATTTAAGACAACTAACATATCAGGATGAATATCACCGGCATGGTTTAGCGCTTCAAACGCCATACCCGCAGTAATGGCACCATCACCGATAACGCTAACCACTTTTCGGTTAGCTTGTTCTTTTTCAGCACAGATCGCTAAACCTAAAGCGGCACTGATCGATGTTGATGAATGACCAACAGATAACACGTCATATTCACTTTCATCACGCCATGGAAAAGGGTGTAATCCATCTTTTTGACGAATAGTTGAAAGCTTGTCTCGACGTCCAGTTAGAATCTTATGAGGGTAAGCTTGATGGCCTACATCCCAAATTAATTTATCAAATGGCGTATTGTAAATGTAATGTAAAGCAACCGTAAGTTCAACGACACCAAGGCCTGAAGCTAGGTGTCCACTTGACTTACTCACTGATTTTAAAAGATAAGTTCGAAGCTCATCACACAGTGCAGGTAGGCTTTCTTTTGGTAAAGAACGTAGTTCATCTGGTGTATTTGCTAAAGCCAGAATAGGGTATTTTGAAATATCTAGTGACATAGTATTAGCGCTTATCTGTTTTAGTTTTTACGCTCAATGACGTATTGGGCGAACGCTTGCAATGCATCCGTATTATAAGGGATGCCATCTAATGCATCGATTGCTGTTTGGTATAACTGTGCAGCTTTATGCTTAGCGCCTTCAAGCCCCAATAATGCAGGGTAGGTACTCTTTTCTAATTCTAGATCAGAACCCTGTGGTTTACCGAGAGTTTCAGTATCGCTAATGATATCTAAAATATCATCTTGAACTTGAAAGGCTAGACCAACAGCATCTGCATACTTTTCAAGTTGTGGAAGAATGGCTTTGCCTTTTTCTCCCGCACATAAAGCACCTAATTGAATTGCACATTTAATTAATGCACCGGTTTTATGGGCATGAATTTGTTCTAGTGATTTTAGATCAACTTGTTGACCTTCAGCTTGCAGGTCAAGAGACTGTCCCATACACATACCAGAAGCTCCAGATGCTTTTGATAATACACGGATCATATCAATACGAGATAACTCTGCGTTTTCTGCAATGCTGCCATTCGCTAAAATATCAAAAGCCAAAGTTTGCAATGCATCACCAGCAAGGATAGCTGTAGCTTCATCAAATTTAATATGACAGGTTGCATGACCGCGACGTAAATCATCATTATCCATGGCTGGTAAATCATCATGGATAAGAGAGTAAGAATGGATGCATTCTACTGCAGCCGCGGCGGCATCTGTGTTCTCGACACTAACATCTAACATATCTGCAGTTATGTAGACAAGATAAGGGCGTGCACGCTTCCCCCCGAGTAGCAATGCATATTTCATTGCTTCGGTAAGCGGCTGCTGTTGAATATCTATCTCTTTAAGCCATTGATGTAAATGTTCAATGTTTCGCTGCTGGAAAATAGGTAATTGTTGTTTAAGTGAATCAGTCATCATTGGTATCAAAAGGCGTTAATTCTGCGTTATCATCAGCTTGTAAAAGAATATCAACACGCTGTTCTGCGTGAGTCAGTTTTTCTTGTCCAGCTCTAGCTAGAGCAATTCCACGCTCAAATTTCTTTAAAGCGTCTTCAAGAGGAAGATCGCCACTTTCTAATTGATTGACGACAGAATCTAATTCTTCAATTGCCGCTTCAAATGATAAATTTTCCGGTTTTTTTACAGCCATAATGATTCACTCTTAAAATGATCCAAGAAAGGTAACTCAGAGAGCGTAAAGGGTCAATTGAACAGGTGAGAAAGTGATGCGTAAAGGTAAAATTTAATGATTAAGGGCTATTTTTTAAACAATAATATATTGATGTGATCTTTTTTAGTAAATAAAGTTAAACCATCTAACTCTTTGGTCGATAAGAAGAGAGCGGCAAAAAAGTGATGATATTTATGGCTTAATTTTTGCTTAGCATATTATAAGTAAACACAAGCAGCAAATAGGGGAGCGCTCTGTGGATTTAGCAACGTTAATAGGCTTAGTTGGTAGTTTTGCATTTGTTATTATGGCAATGGTACTGGCTGGTGGCTTAGCCATTTTTATGGATACTACTTCGGTTCTTATCGTAGTAGGTGGTTCAACATTCGTAGTATTAATGAAATTTACGATAGGTCAATTTTTTGGCGCAGGGAAAATTGCAGCTAAAGCATTTATGTTTAAGACTGATGAGCCTGTTGATTTAATTGTAACCATTGTTGAAATGGCTGATGCTGCTCGTAAAGGCGGATTTTTGGCTTTAGAAGAAAAAGAGATCAGTAACTCTTTTATGCAGAAAGGTATTGATCTACTCGTAGATGGCCATGATGCTGAAGTAGTAAAAGCAACATTACAAAAAGACATTGCACTCACTAATGAGCGCCATGAACGTGGTGTTGGTGTGTTTGGTGCTTTTGGTGATGTATCGCCAGCGATGGGTATGATAGGAACTCTTATCGGTCTTGTTGGTATGCTTTCGAATATGGATGATCCTAAATCGATTGGTCCTGCGATGGCGGTTGCACTATTAACCACATTATATGGTTCAGTTATCTCAAATATGATTGCATTCCCTATTGCTCATAAACTTGAACTACGTAAAGAACAAGAGAAATTAAACCGTCGTTTGATTCTTGATGGTATCTTAGCTATTCAAGATGGCCAGAACCCTCGTGTTATTGATAGCTACTTACGTAACTACTTAAACGAGAAAAAACGTGTTGTTGATACTGGCGAAGAATAAGACTAGGAGCGAATGATGGAAGAAGAAGATGATTGCAAATGTCCTCCAGGAGCCCCCTTATGGATGGCAACATTTGCTGACTTAGCAACACTCTTAATGTGTTTCTTCGTACTGTTACTTTCTTTCTCTGAAATGGATGTATTGAAGTTCAAACAGATTGCAGGCTCTATGAAGTTTGCATTTGGTGTTCAAAACGTGCTTGAAGTAAAAGATATCCCTAAAGGTACTAGTGTTATTGCTCAAGAGTTTCGACCGGGTCGCCCTGAGCCAACTCCGATTGAAGTTATCATGCAGCAAACGATAGATATCCCTCAGAAAACATTAGATTTTCATGATGGTGAATCAGATCGTGCTGGTGGAACGAAGAGAGATGCGGGTAAACAAACAGGTGGTGAATCATCATCAACGTCAACGCAGACCAATTCGCAAAGCGAGTCTGAATCAGAAAGCCAGAGTCAGACACAACAAGAATTAGAAGAAACCATTAAAAAAGCGTTAGAACGTGAAATTGATGATGGTGCGCTAGAAGTTGAGAATTTAGGTCAACAACTTGTGATTCGAATTCGTGAGAAAGGAGCATTTCCTGCAGGCTCTGCTTTCTTACAACCTAAGTTTCGTCCTCTTATTCGCCAAATTGGTGAATTAGTAAAAGACGTTCCAGGTGTAATTCGAGTGTCTGGTCATACTGATAACCAACCATTAGATTCGGAATTATATCGTTCTAATTGGGATTTATCAGCTCAGCGAGCTGTGTCAGTTGCCCATGAGATGGAGCGAGTTAAAGGTTTTGAAAGTGATCGCTTACGTGTTCGAGGTATGGCATCAACAGAACCATTAGGCCCAAACAAAACGGCTGCAGAACGTTCGCGTAACCGTCGAGTTGAGATCAGTATCATGCAAGGTAAAGCGCATGAGAGTGATGAAGTGCCAAGTGCGCAGAAATAATAGATAGTTTAAGTAAATGATGAAAGGAGAGTTGAATTAGCAACTCTCCTTTTTTTTCGGTATAATCTTGCGCCTTAGATTAGGTCTTAAATCCATTTAGTCTAACCTTTTGATTGTTATTCCACATCAGTGAAGCCTATATATGAAGTTTATCGTTAAGCCACACCCAGAAGTTTTTGTTAAAAGTGATTCAGTACGCAAGCGTTTTATTCGTATTTTAGAATCAAACCTTCGTAGTATTATTCAACGTGAAACCAAAGGGGTTGAGGTTATTAACCGCCGTGATCACCTTGAAATTACCGGGTTAAGTGGTGAGTATCGAGAGCAGACACTGACTGCGCTAACTCATACTCCAGGTATTCATCATGTATTAGAAGTAAAGCAATCAGCATTTGCAGATATGCATGATATCTATGAGCAATGTTTAGAGATGAATCGTGAGATCATTGAAGGCAAGACTTTCTGTGTTCGCGCAAAGCGCCGTGGTACTCATGAATTTACATCAATTGAATTAGAGCGTTATGTTGGTGGTGGTTTAAATCAAGCGGTTGAATCCGCAAAAGTTCGATTAAAGAACCCAGAAGTGACGGTTAAGTTTGAAGTAGAAAATGAAAAACTTAACTTAGTTATCGCTCGTCATAAAGGTCTTGGTGGTTTCCCTCTTGGTACGCAAGAAGACGTATTAAGCCTGATCTCTGGTGGTTTTGATTCTGGTGTTTCAAGCTATTTACACATCAAGCGTGGTTCAAAAGTACATTACTTGTTCTTTAACCTAGGTGGCCCAGCTCACGAAATCGGTGTTAAGCAAGTTTCTCATTTCTTATGGAAAAAATACGGCTCATCAGCAAAAGTAAAATTCATCTCTGTTGATTTTGATCCTGTTGTTGCTGAGATCCTAGAGAAAGTAGATGACGGTCAAATGGGTGTGATCCTTAAACGTATGTTTATGCGTGCAGGTGGTATGGTTGCTGAGAAGTTTGGTATTGAAGGTTTAGTTACAGGTGAAGCTCTAGGTCAAGTATCTAGTCAAACACTGACTAATCTACGTCATATTGATAATGTAACTGACACCTTGATCCTTCGTCCATTAATTAACTGGGATAAAGAAGACATCATTGATGTAGCTCGTCAAATTGGTACTGAAGATTTTGCTAAAACAATGCCAGAATACTGTGGTGTTATTTCTAAAAAGCCAACCATCAAAGCTGAAAAATCTAAGTTAGAGAAAGAAGAAGCGAAGTTTGATTTCTCTGTACTTGAGCAAGCAATTTACAATGCGCGAGTTATGGATATTCGTGATATTGAAAAAGAGAGCCAAGAACAAGCACCTGAAGTTGAGATGGTATCTGAGTTGGGCTCTGATGCGGTTGTTCTGGATATTCGTTCTTCAGAAGAAGAAGATGCAAATCCATTCGAGGTTGAAGGAATTGAAGTTACTCATATTCCTTTCTTTAAACTTGCAACTAAATTTGGTGATTTAGACCAATCTAAAGAATACTTTTTATACTGTGAACGTGGCGTAATGAGTCGTCTTCAAGCATTGCTGTTGATAGACAATGGCTACAAGAATGTAAAAGTTTACCGCCCGTAACTTTTGCTATTCTAACATTGTAGAATGATATGAGAGAGCTGATTAATTAGCTCTCTTTTTTTATGTTGATAGTTTCAAATTGTTGGACCATGAAATCAATAAAGACTCTTAAGCGATTAGGCATATGTTTACTTCTTAGAAACTGCATAATGACCTTTCCATGATAATTCCCCTGCACTTCCCAGTGAGGTAGAACCTCGACCAATAACCCTTGTTTTAGCTTTTCTTGAACAACGAAGTTAGGAAAAATGCCGATCCCAAGATTGTGCATTACCGCATCTAATCGCATTTCAGTATGATTAACTACAAAGCATCCATCAACTTTGATTTGATAGTACTCGGACCCTTGTTTAAACCCCCATTCGTTATCGTGTTGCGTCTCTCCAAGGGATAGGCATTGATGTTTATCTAATTCCGAAGGGTGTTTAGGTATGCCATTTATTTGTAGGTATTTAGGTGTTGCACAAAGTACAAGGTCAATCTTCGTTAATGGCTTGGCTATCAAATTTTCTTGTGGTTGATTAGTTAAATTAAATATCAAATCCAAATTATCATTAATGGGATCACAAGACTGATCGGTCACTTTTATTTTCAGTTTTATGTTTGGATATAGCTCAATAAACTGTAGGAAAAGAGGTTGTAAGACTTGGTTTCCAAATGCTTTTGGTGTCGATACTCTTAACAACCCCTCTATGTTATTACTGCTTTTATCTGCAATATTAACCACTTCTTGAGCATTATCAACGATGCTCTTGCAGTAATTATACGTTTCTTGTCCTGCTATAGTTAATGTCTGCTTTCTTGTTGTTCTTTCTAATAATGTTAGTTGTAGAGCCTTTTCAAGACGAGAAACCTGGCGGCTTACTCCTGATGGGGTCATATCAAGAATTTGCGCTGCTTTACTAAAGCTTTCTGATTCAACCACGGTTACAAAGGCGGCCATGTCTGGTAATAAGGTGACGAGTTTATTTATGTCCATGAGTCACAAAAGATTTGATTTATGTAGGGATTATTTAACTTATCAGCTTGCGGTATCTTGGTGCAAATAAGGATGTGATTTATGTTATCTCACAGGGAAGAAGAGAAGAGCGATGGAAAGGCGTATAGAAAGAGGGCGAGAGCTGCCAGTTAATCAATATTTACCTTCAGTGATTCTACTACTTGTCGCGTTTTTTTGGGGAACCAGTTATGGGGTGGCAAAAGAAGCGTTATTTTTTACTAGTGTATTCGTTTTTTTAGTCATTCGGTTTGTAATGACAACTCTTGTTTTATTACCAATTGTTATTTATCGAAAAAATATAGCGCATTGGAAATCCGTTATCCCAACAGGGGTTATTTTATTTTTGATCTTTGTTTGTGAAACCTACGGAATAAAAAACACGACCGCTTCTAATGCCGCCTTTCTTATTAGTTTATTTGTTGTTTTTACGCCATTTATTGAATGGTTGGTGAATAAAAACAAGCCGACGAATAAGTTATTATTTTTGTCTATTATCTCTGTTATTGGGGTGTTTTTATTAACAAATATTAATACTCATCAAATTAATATAAATAAGGGCGATATTTTAATGTTAATGGCAGCCTTATTGAGAGGTGTAATGGTTGTGTTTACTAAAAAGGTGATGGTCGATAAAGACGTTGACCCTATTATGGTGACAAGTGTTCAATCAAGTGTAGTGTCCATTTTTTCAATCGTATTGCTTTTATCCATTCATGGTTTTGAATGGGTTAATTTGATACCACTTGATTTGTCTTTTTGGTTATTAGCGATCTATCTTGTCTTATTTTGTACCGTGTTTGCTTTTTATGCTCAGAATTATAGTGTAAAGAAGATGTCGCCAACGAAAGTGTCGATCTTAATGGGCAGTGAACCAATATTCGGTGCTCTGTTTGCTTTTTTATGGCTAAGTGAAAGATTTACTTTGATTCAAGTTATTGGTGCGAGTCTTATTTTTATTGCAACCTTTATAGCGACGAAGCAAGAAGCAAAGGTATAGTTTTCAAGAGGGTAACCAATGCCAATTTTATTTGGCATTGGAGTATTTAGGTAGGGTAGCTTTATTAGATTTGATGATAATTTAAGTTTGGTAGTGTCACTAAATCAGCCGCTAATTTTGCTGTTAGTTCTTTGCCACCCAGTAATGTGACGATTTCCATTGCAAATTCAAGAGCAGAGCCAGGACCTTGGCTAGTAATTAAGTGATTTAAGACATCAGTAAATACACGTTTAATACGTAAGTTGTCTTTTGGGATAGTATCCATAAAGCTAGGATAGCAAGTCATTCGCGCATCAGGATATAAATTGTGATGTTGAAGAACGATTGCTGGAGCAGCACAAATAGCAGCAACCCATTTTTCATCGTATTTCTGTTGCTTTAACATTTCTATCAGAAGTGGACTGTCTCTGAAATTTTCAGCACCTTTAAGACCGCCGGGAAGCACAATACAATCAAACTCTTCATCAGCCACTTCAACTAATTTTACGTCAGCAGTAAGAGTGACTCGTTGTGCTGCTTTCATGGTTAATGCACCATCAAAAGCGGTACTGGCAATCGTTACATCAAATTTAGCGCGTTCTAGAATATCAATTACCGTGATAGCTTCGAGCTCTTCGGTTCCAGGAGCAAGGCATACGAGAATTTTTGTTGTCATAGTGTGTTCTCTTCTAATTGTTTTATTTGATTATATAACGTTTGGTTAGTTGGTGCTGAAATACCATGCTGCTCTGCTTTTTGTAATAGATAACCAGTAATATTATCTATTTCAGTTTTTCGTTGATAAAAGCAATCACGATTCATCGAGGAGTAGTTTTCAGAGGTCGCTGATATTACTTGATTTACCATTGAAACTAGTTCTGTTTCTGTCCACTCGACATTTTCTTGTTGTAATACTTGTTGTACTTCACTGCAAATACGAATGACATCTTGGTGAATATCTGGCTGAGATAATTGCCCATTTTTACATTGATGAATCGCCGTTAGTGGATTAATCGCACAATTAATGGCAAGCTTTTTCCATAGTGCAATTTCAATCCCAGAGTTCCATTCAATACTTGGTAAGCTATGAGTAAGCACGTCTTGGATAAATTGGCATTGATTACCCAATAGGTTAAATGGCCCAATGACGGTATGACCCAAACCAGTATGTTTTACGGTGTGATTATTCTCTTTTAATGCTCCATGTGTCGTAGTCGCTTGTAAAATAGGGTGGTGGTTTATTTTTTCTTTAATATTATCAATAGCGCCCATGCCATTGTGCATAAAGAGCAATATGGTTTCTTGTGATAATAATGGAAGTAAGGGGAGTAGTGCGCTTTCTACTTGCCAAGCTTTAACGGTAATAAAAAGTAAATCACAATGAATGAGTGATTCTTTGTCGTTACAAGAAAAAGAGTGTGATGAATTTTCTTGTGCATTTAAAGAAAGAGAAAGTTCAGAAGGCGTTGATTTTCTTGTCCATAACGAGACATTATGCCCTGCTTTTTGAAGATAACACGCCCATAAAGAGCCGACAGCTCCTGGGCCAAGAATGGTGATATTCACGCGACTATCCATTAAGTATCAATAATGAAAGTAGTGTAATGGGTTTGCTAGAAAAAACAAAGGCGCTCATGATGAGCGCCTTTGTAAAATAGGAAGTCTAAATTAAATTAGAACTTGTAAGTTACTGCTACGTAGTGACCAACGCCTGATGTATCACCAGCAAAACCACCATCTTCTAGGCCGTAAACATTTTTATATGCTTTTAAACCATAGCCAACAGCGAACTGATCTGAGTGCCAGTAAATACCGTTGAACATTGCACCACCGCTGCTTTCAGCACTGTATTCTTCTTCCATAGCGAACTGCCAGTCAATATAACCTTGGTAAGAGATGAATGAACCATTATCGAAGAAGTAGAAAGGTTTGAACCAGTTAGTTGAAAGTTGGAAACCATTCCAGTCTTTATTGTTTGAGTCGTAAGTACTGTAAAGATTTAGACCAATTTTACCAAGCCATGGAACCATTACATCAGAACCTAGACCAATTTTTTGCTGATTTACACCAAATGTAGTATCAGTAGTGTTTACACCATCCCAAGTCATTTCCGATGCGATGTAAAGCTCTTGAACAGGACCGAATGATAAGTCTTTACCAGTTAGGCCATCAATAGACATACGTGGTGCAAATTTCATGAACATCTTAGCTTGAGAGTCAGCTTTATCGCTGCTTGAATCTGAAGTTAGATTAAATACGTCAACATAACCATAAAGATCAAAGATTCCTGAACGGCCACCAAATTCCATTTCCATGTAGTCATGGGTTGAATCACCAGGTTTCTCATTGAATGCACCCATTAGGTTAAACTGCATCCATTTGTAATCATTTTTATGAGTGTCACCATCGCTGTAATCAGCAGCGAAAGTAGGTGCAGAAAGAGTAGCAAGCACAGATAGAGCTAAAAGGGATTTACGCATAATGGCATCTCTACGGTTATGTATTACTAAAAATAAAAAACAGTATTATCGCACTGCTTTAAGTTGCGTTCATATTATAGATAAAGTTCACTTTTTTAAATGCAATTTATGTAACTGCTATGTTATATGTTGATCCCGATCTTACTTGTAGAGTTAACATCTTTAATTTTGTGATTTGTGTCGATAAATTGACATTATCCTGACATAAATTTGTGAACTAAAACTAAAAAGCTCCTTAAGTAAAGGAGCTTTGAATTGGCAATTGTTATTTATTAGCTGTTTTAAGAATTTTGAGCTTTATCAAGCAGGGCTTTGAAATGCCCTTTAAGCATAAGTAACATGATCAAACTTGGGATTACCATCACAGCAGTTAATATAAAGAACAGAGGCCAACTATTTAGATAATCAGCAAGCTCTCCACTAAAGGAAGCAAGGGTCGTTCGACCTAGGTTACCTAAAGAGGCAAGAAGTGCATATTGAGTGGCAGAGAAAGCCTCTCCCGTTAATATGGTTAAGAAAGATACAAATGCAACAGTTGAAAATGCAGTAGTGAAATTATCAACAAGGATTGTCGCTAAGAATAAATGCTCATTTGGTCCTACATTGGCAATTAGGGCAAACATTAAATTACTTGCTGCCATCGCAATACCGCCGATCATTAAGCCTTTGATAACGCCAAATCGTACATTAATCAAGCTTCCCAATAAGGTAAAGAAGACCGTAGCTCCCCAACCAATTAATTTTGAGTAGTAGCCAATCTGCTCATTACTGAATCCAATTTCTTTGTAGAAGGTGATCGACATTCTGCCTAGGAAAGCTTCACCAATTTTAAAAAGAAAAACAAACAGTAATAGAGTACAAGCAGTTTTGACACCATTACGATTAAAGAAATCATAAAATGGTTCAATAACGGTTACGGTAAACCAAGCAGTAGTCTTAGACCCGATTAATTTATTATGACGTTCCTCGGCTTCATGTTGTAGCGCATCACGTTTGGTTTTTGGCTCACCAACAAGCAAAGTAAAGACCATGAGTAAAGCTACAATGCCAGCCATTCCATAATAGACGCCATTCCAACCAATATTATCTGCATTAACAAACGCTAAATAACCCGGTAATGAATAGCCTGTCCACCAACCAATAACGGCCATTGCAGAAGCTTGTGGCATTTTGGTTGATTCTGATTTAGGAAAGGTATCAATACGGAAAGCATCAATCGCGACATCTTGGGTTGCAGATGCCGTCGCAATAGCAAGGGCGAACATCGAGGTTAATGCCAGATTATTTGATGGATCTAAGCCTGCAATTTGTAAGGTACAAAATAAAACGATAGTTTGGCAAAGAAAAATCCAACTACGGCGTTGACCTAATTTATCTCCTAAAAATGGGATTTTTACTCGGTCAACGAGAGGTGCCCACATAAAGTTAATCGCATATACTGCGAATACAGAACCAAAGTAGCCAATCGCAGCACGAGTTAAGCCTGCGTCTTTTAGCCAACCAGACATGTTAGAACCAATCAATACCCACGGGAAACCACTAGAGCAACCAAGCATGAAAACCCAAAGTAGACGTTTATCCATGTAGCTTTTAATCGCTGATTTCCATTGCATGGATTGAGACATGAAACGCTCCTTGTTCTTATATTTATATGAGAAAAAACAAAGCAGCTCGTAAGCTGCTTTGATAATGAAATTAAATCAATACTAAACTAAGTTATTTAATCAGTGTTGCTTTAGTTATGATAATTGGTTCAATTGGAATGTCACGCATACCATTAGGTAGAGCTTTGGTTTTTTTAGTTGCCATTTTTTGAATAACATCAAAACCTTGAGTTACTTTACCAAATACAGCATAACCTGGTGGACGTTGGTTTGCATTTAAGAAGCCATTGTCACTCAGATTAATATAGAATTGACGAGTTGCAGAATCTGGTGCGTTGGTTCGAGCCATTGCGATTGTTGCTGTATCGTTATCTAAACCGTTGCTGCCTTCATTTTTAATAGGGGCATAACTTGATTTTTTAGTCATATCTTTATCAAAACCACCGCCTTGAGCCATAAACCCAGGAATAACTCGGTGGAATTGAGTACCAACATAACTGCCATCTTCTACATAGCGTAGAAAGTTAGCTACAGAAATAGGTGCTTTTTCTGAGTTAAGCTCTACAGTAAAATTACCTAATGTAGTCTCAAATTTTACAGATTCAGCAACGGCTGCCTGAGTAAAACCCAAGGCAGCAATTAATAGAGCTGCTTTAGATGTCCATTTCATCATTAGAAGTTGCCTTTAATGTAGGTTTGTAGTTCTTCATCAACAGCGATCTTATCTAGTACTGCATTAAGAAGGTCATTAAGAACTAATTCAATATCTTGATTATCAGCGCTCATTGAACCTGATCTTTCAGATACTCCGTTGTAGGTTTTTACAAATTTCCCTTGTGCTGTTTCAGCGGTAATTTGCAGTTTAACTTGTGTATTCATTTCATTACTCATTAATGAGTGCTGAACGTTAACTAATACTTCGATAATATCTAAGCGTAGTGTGTTATCACTATCAACGGTAATGATGAAGCCTTGTTTTTTTAATTGATCTGATAGCACATCTTCAAGAGTAACACGCAGGTTCTGCTGAGAATGAATCGGCTGAACATTTTGACGTCCGTTATCAATTACGGCAACGTATTGTGCAGTACGTAAATCGCTACTATCTAGTGTTAGTTTTACACCATCAACAATCTGATGTGCATTGCTTGATGCTACTGGTTTGATATCCAATTGAGGATCAGAGGGTGCAGTACAAGCAGCTAAGAAAAGTGCAGAAAGGGCAATAATGGCCTTTTTCATTGGAATATCCTTTTATTTTGATTTTTCAGCTTTAACAGCTTCTAAAATAACGAATTTTGAATTACTAGCAATAGTGGTGACGTTCTCTTCACCAAATAAACGGCATAACTTATCATCATAATCAAGATGACGGTTTCCAATAACTAATAATTTACCTTCTTTGCATAAGATGTGCTTAGCATCACAGAACATTTGCCAAGCGATATGATCAGTAATGGCTTGTCCTTGATGGAAAGGAGGATTACAAAGTACTAAATAGCTACTGTGTTTTTTAAATCCATCTAAACAGTTATTGGCGATAAATTGAAATTGACGCTCTTTACCCAGATTTACTTCTAAATTACGACGAGCAGACTCGACTGCCATAAAGCTTTCATCAATACAGGTGATTCGAGCTTCTGGGTTTAATTGTGCAGCTTTCACACTAAGCACACCATTACCACAGCCTAAATCAATAATATGACGAAGTTCTGGATCAACAGGGATATGCTCAAGTAGAAAACGAGCGCCTTGATCTAAACGTTCACCAGAGTAGACATTAGGGTAGTTTAAAAGATCAATATCTTCATTATCTACACTCCAACATACTGCTTCTGCGATAGTTGCAGGATTAGTGGCGTTTGCATTTGAAAGTACTAAACGATGCTTCTTCCAAGCCAAAGACGTTTTTGTTTCACCTAAAAAATCTTCAAAAAGTTCCAGTGTTGAGCTATGAATTTCTTTGGCCTTATTAACGGCAATAATTGGACACTCAGCCGTCATTGATTGACGAAGTTGCTGTAATTGCCAAGTTAACATGCGATTGTTTTTTGGGATTTGCATTAAAACAAGATCGAAACCTTGAGGCATCTCTTCTGTTGAAGTGATTAGCTGCACACGATTACATTGGTTACGTTGTAGATTTTTTAAGGTACCACGTTGAGAAACAAAAGAATCCGTCATCATAGTGACGTTATGTTTTTCAGAGAACCAACAAGATAAAGCACCAAAATTATCGTTTAAGATAAGAATGTTTTTGCCATCTTCTAAGTTTAGTTCTTCTACGTGTTTGATAACGTATTCGTCACCGGCATCCCAAGCTTGTAATAACTCTTGAGCGCGTTTTGGATAACGCTGTAAATTTAAGCTTCGGTCAAACAAAGATAATTCGGTTTTCATAATTTATGATTCTTCAATAGGGATCGCTTCTGGCTATTGTCGCAAATGGTGTATAAAGTGGAAATAGAAGAATTGAAATAAAGAAGGGATTTATATGATTCAGCATCAAATTGAGCAAAAATCACGTACAGAACTATCGCCGTCATACTTAAAAGTGCTTAATGAGAGTTATATGCACAATGTACCAGAGGGTTCGGAAAGCCACTTTAAAGTGATTGTGGTTAGTGATGAATTTGAAGGAAAGCGTTTATTGGCTCGTCATAGAATAATAAATGCGATTTTAGCAGATGAGCTGGCGAATCATATTCATGCTCTTGCGATTCATACTTATACCGAAGAAGAATGGCAAGCATTAGCAACGGAACAAGTGCCTCAATCGCCTAATTGTATGGGTGGCTCAAAAGGTTAAATTTGAAACGCGAATGTTTAATTTTTAACATAAAATAAATGAGTTGTGATGTGATTTGTTAAAAAGTGACAAATTATGAAGTTAATTGCTACTAAGGTGGTATTTTTTGATTTTGAACAAAAACTGTGCGCTAGTTCTAAAATACTAAACCTATTTCAATGATTTCTAACAACGAATAGTAAAAAATATTAGGAATCTAGTTATTGAACATGGCATCTACACCATAAAAAATGCTAGAATCTTCCGCCTTAAAATAGCTTTTTTCGTCTTTATGTAAAAAGCATATTACTAAAATGTTGCAACTCTGGCGGTTTTTTCTGTTGGAGTTGAGTGCATTGGTAATGTCGTGTCTTATATAGAATCCTTTTTCCCAATTAAATTAGTGCAAGTGCGTATGATTACAATAAAAAAGGGTTTGGATCTTCCTATTGCAGGAGTTCCAACTCAGGTGATTAATGATGGTAAATCCATCACTAAAGTCGCCTTGCTTGGCGAAGAGTACATCGGTATGCGTCCTACGATGCATGTCCGTGTGGAAGATGTAGTAAAAAAAGGTCAGATTCTTTTTGCTGATAAAAAGAATCCTGGTGTTATTTTTACTGCTCCAGTAAGTGGTAAAGTTGTTGAAATTAACCGTGGTGCAAAGCGTGTACTTCAATCTGTAGTTATTGCAGTTGAAGGCGAAGAGCAGGTTACTTTTAATAACTATGCAGCGAACCAACTAGCTTCTCTTGATCGTGATACGGTTAAGCAGCAGCTTATTGATTCTGGTGCATGGACTGCATTACGTACTCGTCCGTTCAGCAAGGTTCCAGCGATCGATTCTGAAACAAAGGCTATCTTTGTTACTGCTATGGATACTAATCCACTAGCAGCTGATGCAGAAGTGATCATTAACCAACAAGAAGATGCTTTCGTTGCAGGCTTAGATCTATTATCTGTATTAACAGGTGAGAAGGTTTATGTATGTAAGAAAGGAGGTAGCTTACCTCGCTCTTCTCAAAGTAATGTTGAAGAACATGTATTTGATGGCCCGCATCCAGCAGGATTAGCTGGTACTCACATGCATTACTTGTATCCTGTAGATACAACTAATGTTGCATGGAGCATCGGCTACCAAGACGTTATTGCCTTTGGTCAACTATTCTTAACGGGTGAAATTTACTCGGACAGAATCGTTTCATTAGCTGGACCTGCAGTAAATAATCCTCGCTTAGTTCGCACTATTTCTGGTGCTAGCTTGCTTGAATTAACTGACAGCGAAGTTATGCCTGGTGAAGTACGAATCATTTCTGGTTCTGTATTGAACGGTACACAAGCGTTTGGCCCTCATGGCTACCTTGGTCGTTACCATCAACAAGTATGTGTTCTTCGTGAAGGTCGTGAGAAAGAGTTGTTTGGCTGGGCTGTCCCTGGTAAAAACAAATTTTCTGTTACTCGCTCATTCCTAAGCCATGTATTCTCAGGTCAACTGTTTAACATGACGACAACTACCAATGGTAGTGATCGTGCAATGGTGCCAATCGGCAATTACGAACGTGTAATGCCATTAGATATGGAACCAACAATGTTACTACGTGATCTTTGTGCGGGTGATGTTGACAGTGCTGCACGTTTAGGTGCATTAGAATTAGATGAAGATGATCTAGGTCTATGTACGTATGTGTGCCCTGGTAAATATGAGTATGGTCCAATGCTTCGTGAGATCTTGGATACCATCGAGAAGGAAGGGTAATCGATGAGCCTTTTAAAGTTTATTGAAAAAATTGAACCTCATTTCGAACCTGGCGGAAAACATGAAAAATGGTTTGCTCTGTATGAAGCAGCAGCAACTCTTTTTTATACACCAGGTACGGTAACAAAAGGTGGTTCACATGTACGTGATAGTGTTGATTTAAAACGTATCATGATCATGGTTTGGTTTGCAGTATTCCCAGCAATGTTCTGGGGTATGTACAACGCTGGTAACCAAGCTATTGTAGCTCTTGACCATATGTATTCTGGCGCAGAATTGGCTGCTGTTATTTCAGGCGACTGGCACTACTGGTTGACTCAAATGCTTGGCGGTACAATAAGTGCTGATGCTGGTTGGGGCAGTAGCATGCTACTGGGTGCAACTTACTTCTTACCTATCTATGCAACAGTGTTTCTTGTTGGTGGATTCTGGGAAGTATTGTTCTGTATGGTGCGTAAGCATGAAGTAAATGAAGGCTTCTTCGTTACTTCTATTCTTTTCGCATTGATCGTTCCACCAACACTTCCACTATGGCAAGCAGCGCTAGGTATTACCTTCGGTGTTGTTGTAGCGAAAGAAATCTTTGGTGGTACTGGTCGTAACTTCCTAAACCCAGCGCTTGCGGGTCGTGCATTCTTATTCTTTGCATACCCAGCTCAAATTTCAGGTGATACAGTTTGGACTGCTGCTGATGGCTTCTCAGGTGCTACAGCACTTAGTCAATGGGCACAAGGCGGTCAAGGTGGCTTAGTTAATACTGTCACTGGTAACACTATCTCTTGGATGGACGCATTCATTGGTAATATTCCAGGTTCAATCGGTGAGGTTTCAACGCTTGCACTGATCCTTGGCGGCCTAATGATCGTTTACATGCGTATTGCATCTTGGCGTATTATTGCGGGTGTTATGATTGGTATGGTTGCAGTGTCTACACTGTTTAATCTTATTGGTTCTGATACAAACGCAATGTTTAGCATGCCTTGGCACTGGCACCTAGTTCTTGGTGGTTTTGCGTTTGGTATGATCTTTATGGCAACAGACCCAGTATCGGCTTCATTTACCAGCAAAGGTAAGTGGTGGTACGGTATTTTAATTGGTGGTATGGCTGTAATGATCCGTGTAGTTAACCCTGCATACCCAGAAGGTATGATGTTAGCTATTCTGTTTGCAAACCTATTTGCTCCACTGTTTGATAATCTTGTGGTTGAAGGCAATATTAAACGGAGACTAAAACGCTATGGCAAGTAATAACGATAGCATTAAAAAGACTCTTGGTGTTGTTATTGGTTTGAGCCTAGTGTGTTCAATCATTGTATCAACAGCAGCGGTTGGCCTGCGTGATAAGCAGAAAGCGAACGCAGTGCTTGATAAGCAAAGTAAAATTGTTGAAGTAGCTGGTGTAACTGGTGAAGGAACTATTCCTGAACTGTTTGCTGCAAACATTGAACCTCGCCTTGTTGATTTTACAACAGGTGAGTTTGTTGATGGCGATGCTGCTACTTATGATCAACGTAAAGCATCAAAAGATCCAAAACAATCGATCAAGCTTACTTCTGAGCAAGATAAAGCGAAGATCATTCGTCGTGCAAACCTAGGTGTTGTTTACCTAGTTAAAGACGGCGATGCAGTATCTAAGGTTATCTTACCTGTTCATGGTACTGGTTTATGGTCAATGATGTATGCGTTTGTTGCAGTTGAGACTGACGGTAACACAGTTGCTGGCATCACTTACTATGAGCAAGGTGAAACTCCTGGTCTTGGTGGTGAAGTTGAAAACCCAACATGGCGTGCGCAGTTTGTAGGAAAAACTCTGTTTGATGCAGATCATAACCCTGCAATTAAGATCGTTAAAGGCGGTGCTCCAGCTGGTTCTGAGCACGGTGTAGATGGTCTTTCTGGTGCAACGCTAACTGGTAACGGTGTTCAAAACACATTTGACTTCTGGTTAGGTAATGATGGTTTCGGCCCATTCTTAACTAAAGTTCGTGATGGAGGTCTGAACTAATGGCGAGCGTAAAAGACATTAAAAAGAGCGTTCTAGCACCGGTATTGGATAACAACCCAATCGCGCTGCAAGTTCTTGGTGTATGTTCAGCTTTGGCTGTAACAACTAAGCTTGAAACGGCTTTTGTTATGACAATTGCAGTAATGTTTGTTACTGCATTATCTAACTTATTCGTTTCGCTAATTCGTAACCACATGCCAAACAGTGTTCGTATCATCGTTCAGATGGCGATCATTGCCTCTTTGGTAATCGTTGTTGACCAAGTATTGAAAGCATATCTTTACGATATATCTAAACAGCTTTCTGTATTTGTTAGTTTGATCATTACAAACTGTATTGTAATGGGTCGTGCTGAAGCGTTCGCAATGAAGTCTGCACCACTTCCATCATTCATCGATGGTATTGGTAACGGTCTTGGTTACGGTTTTGTATTGATGACAGTTGCATTTTTCCGTGAACTTTTAGGTTCTGGTAAATTGTTTGGTGTTGAGGTTCTTCCACTTGTTTCTAACGGTGGCTGGTACCAACCAAATGGTCTAATGCTTCTAGCACCATCTGCATTCTTCTTAATTGGTTTTATGATTTGGGCTATCCGTATCATCAAGCCAGAACAAGTAGAAGCGAAGGAGTAGGGTCGAAATGGAACATTATATTAGTTTACTTGTTAAATCGATCTTCATTGAGAACATGGCACTTTCGTTCTTCTTGGGTATGTGTACTTTCTTAGCCGTGTCTAAGAAAGTAAAAACATCGTTTGGTCTTGGTGTTGCTGTAGTTGTTGTATTGACAATCGCAGTACCATTGAACAACCTTGTTTATACTTACTTATTGAAAGAAAATGCGATTGTTGCGGGTGTTGATTTAACATTCCTTAGCTTTATTACCTTTATTGGTGTTATCGCGGCACTTGTGCAAATTCTAGAAATGATCTTAGACCGTTTCTTCCCGCCTTTGTACAATGCGTTAGGTATTTTCCTTCCGTTAATCACAGTTAACTGTGCAATTTTCGGTGGTGTATCTTTCATGGTTCAACGTGACTATAACTTTGCTGAATCTGTGGTTTATGGATTTGGTTCTGGTGTTGGTTGGATGTTGGCTATCGTAGCGCTTGCTGGTATTCGTGAGAAAATGAAGTATTCAGATGTACCTCCAGGTCTTCGTGGCTTAGGTATTACTTTCATTACAGTAGGTTTGATGGCGTTAGGCTTTATGTCTTTCTCTGGTGTTCAACTGTAGGGTAAGCACCCAGTAATAAGGAATAACAAATGCAAAGCATTATTCTTGGTGTAGCGATGTTTACCATAATTGTACTGGCTTTAGTTTTAGTGATTTTATTCGCTAAATCTAAACTAGTGCCATCAGGTGACATTACTATCTCTGTAAACGGTGATCCTGAAAAAGCGATCATTACACAGCCTGGTAGCAAATTACTTAACGCTCTTGGTAGCGCTGGTATTTTTGTATCATCAGCTTGTGGTGGCGGTGGCTCTTGTGGTCAGTGTCGTGTGAAAGTAAAATCTGGCGGTGGTGATATTCTACCTACAGAACTTGATCACATTTCTAAAGGTGAGGCTCGTGAAGGTGAGCGTCTAGCATGTCAAGTTGCAATGAAAACTGACATGGATATTGAACTTCCTGAAGAAATCTTTGGTGTTAAAAAGTGGGAATGTACGGTTATCTCTAATGATAACGAAGCTACTTTCATCAAAGAACTTGCTCTTGCTATCCCAGATGGCGAAGAAGTTCCATTCCGTGCTGGTGGTTACATTCAAATTGAAGCTGAACCACATCACATTAAATACGCAGATTTCGATGTTCCTGACGAATATCGTGGTGATTGGGATAAGTTTAACTTGTTCCGTTACGAATCAATCGTTAAAGAGCATTCGATCCGTGCATACTCTATGGCTTCATACCCAGAAGAGAAAGGCATCATCAAGCTTAACGTACGTATTGCAACTCCGCCGCCAAATAACCCAGATGTAGCTCCTGGTGTTATGTCATCTTATATCTGGTCTTTAAAAGAAGGCGACAAATGTACTATTTCTGGTCCATTTGGTGAGTTCTTTGCAAAAGATACTGATAATGAAATGGTATTCATCGGTGGTGGTGCTGGTATGGCACCAATGCGCTCTCATATCTTTGACCAACTTTTACGTCTTAAATCAACACGTAAAATGTCTTACTGGTATGGTGCACGTTCTAAGCGTGAAATGTTCTACGTTGAAGATTTTGACGGCCTAGCAGCTAACAATGACAACTTCGTATGGCACTGTGCATTGTCTGATCCTATGCCAGAAGATAACTGGGATGGTTACACAGGCTTCATTCACAACGTTCTTTATGAAAACTACTTGAAAGATCATGAAGCACCTGAAGATTGTGAGTACTACATGTGTGGTCCACCAATGATGAACGCAGCTGTTATCGGCATGCTTAAAGATCTTGGTGTTGAAGATGAAAACATCTTACTAGATGACTTCGGTGGTTAATCTAACGAAGTAATAAATATTGGCTGACTCATCTTTGAGTCAGCCTTTTTTCGTATTAATGGTTTACATTTAACCAGACAAAGTACAGGGTTATAGGTTTTATCAAATTTATATTCCTGTGTATTGTTTGTTTTAAGGAGTTGACAGTGATTGTCAGTTGTACTCATATGGTAAATAAAGCAAAAAAAGTAGTCGTTGCACTATGTGCTTTAATATTAATTTCGGGTTGTAGTGAACAGCGTGAGCAAGTGTATTTAAATGGTCCAACTATGGGGACCAGTTATAATATCAAATTTATAGCTCAAGACGGTTTACCTACAGCTGAAGTTATTCAAGTAGAAGTAGATAGAAAGCTTGAACTTGTTAATGATCAAATGTCGACTTATCGTAAAGATTCAGAGCTAAGTCAATTTAATCAAAGTACTGCTTCAACACCATTCACAGTGTCTAAAGATACAGCAATGGTGATCAGAGAGGCGATCCGATTAAATGAATTAACGGAAGGTGCACTAGATGTAACCGTTGGTCCTCTGGTTAATTTATGGGGTTTTGGCCCAGAAGCTCGCCCTGAAGTTGTTCCAACAGAAGATGAATTAAATACTCGTCGTGCTATTGTTGGTATTCAGCACTTAAGTGTAACCGATACTACGGTAACTAAAGACATCCCTGAGTTGTATGTTGATTTATCGACTATAGCAAAAGGGTGGGGTGTTGATGTTGTGGCTAATTATTTAGAAGAATTAGGTATCACGAACTACATGGTTGAAGTTGGTGGTGAGATGCGTGTTAAAGGTAAGAATAAAGAGAAGGTTGCGTGGCGTATCGCGATTGAAAAACCATCAGTAGATGAACGTTCAATCCAAGAAATTATTGAACCAGGCCATCATGCAGTGGCAACATCTGGTGATTACCGTATATACTTTGAGAAAGAGGGGGTCCGTTACTCTCACATTATCAATCCAATTACGGGTAAACCAATTGCGAATAAAGTGGTCTCAGTAACAGTGCTTGATAAATCATCAATGACAGCAGATGGACTAGCAACTGGCCTTATGGTGTTAGGTGAAAAGAAAGGCATGGAAATCGCCAATATAAATAATATCCCTGTTTTCATGATTGTGAAAACAAAAGATGGCTTTAAAGAAATAGCTTCTGAAGCCTTTAAGCCTTTTTTGAAATAAGTGAGTAGATGATGAATACTTTTCTAATTACATTTGGTGTTTTTCTTGCGGTGATTGGTGCAATGGCTATTGGCTATATTGTCCAACGTAAAGTCGTTAAGGGAAGCTGTGGTGGCCTTGGTGCTGTTGGGATTGATAAGGTATGTAATTGCCCTGAGCCTTGCGATGCACGTAAAAAACGAGAAGCGAAGGAAGCGATTCGAGCTGAGAAGTTAGCCGCTTGGGAAAAAGACCGTATTGCTTAATCAGTAATAAACAAAGCCTGAGAGTTTTTCAGGCTTTGATCAATTATATTTCAGAAATTACTTTATTTCTTCCGCTATTCTTTGCTTGATATAGCTTTTCATCAGCATCTTTAATTTGCTCTTCTAATGTCCCTTCAATACCTGATACACCTGCACTGATAGTAATTGTTATTTCTTGATCGTGATAAGGGATTGATACGTTACCAAGCCGTTCTCGCATTTTGTTTAATCGAATAACAAAGTCACTTAATGGTAGTTCCGAATAAATTAAAAATTCCTCACCACCAAAGCGAGCAACAAGGCTATCAGAGAAGCAAACTTTCATAATATGAGCAACTGTAACGAGAGTTATATCCCCAGCATCATGACCATAAGTATCATTAACTTTTTTGAAAAAATCGATATCAAGCATAGCAATATGTCGACGTTTAATGCCTGTATTGGCTTTCTCCATTAAATAACGGCGATTCCATAAATTGGTCAAAGCATCTTGGTTTGCCATGATAAACAATGCATCATTTGCCTCTTTAATTTGCAGTATTTGATGAATACGGCAAAAAAACTCTTCAGGATGAAATGGTTTATACAAGAAATCATTTGCACCAGCTTTTAAAAAGCGAGCAGTGAGGGTTTTACTATCACTGGCAGAAATACCTAAAATAGCAAGTTGGCTATGACTATTATCGGATCTAATCTCATGAATCATAGATATCCCATCTTTTTCGGGCATATCATGATCAGTAATAATTAATGATATATCTTGATTTTCTTTTAGTATATCAATAGCTTGATTTCCATTTTCAGCTTGGAGAGTTTGAATGTAATATTGTTTTAATAATTGGTCGATATGCTTTCGTACTACGGAAGAGTCATCAACAATTAAGACTTTATGTTGATGATTTTTAGTCAGTCTTTGTATGAGGGGTAAAAGATATGAAATTGATACTAGACTTTCTTTTAAAATATAGTCAATAACACCTTTACTGAGTACTCTTTCTCTTAAATCGTCTTGGAATATAGCAGTTAGAACGATAACTCTTTGTTGCTTATCTAATGCGAGATCGATTACTTCACCATCTTGTCCATCTGGCAAACAATAATCTAATACAGCACAAAGGAAGTCAGTTTTCTTTTCGAGTATCTGTCTCGCTTCAGCAAGAGACTCAGCACTAATAACTTCATACCCTAAGTTGCTAATTTGTTGATGTAGGTAGTTTCTGAATGTCAGACTATCTTCAACAATTAAAATATTATTACTGCTCAAAAAAACCTCCCTGCTACATTTTTGAAACATTCATCTATGAATCATAGCTTTGAATAAGCTTGGCGTCATTTTAATATTTGCGATAATGAGAAATAAAATGATTGAGACTCGGAGTGATAATTGATATTGTTGCTGTATATATATACAGTCTTATCGGTGCTGATATGACCCTAAATAAAGTAAAAAAAATAATTCATATTGATATGGATTGCTTTTATGCAGCAGTAGAAATGCGAGATAATCCAGCACTGCGGAATGTTCCTTTAGCCGTTGGTGGTCATGAAAGACAGCGTGGTGTATTGAGCACTTGTAATTACGCCGCAAGAAAGTTTGGTATCCACTCAGCCATGCCGACAGGAAAAGCGTTGAAACTGTGCCCAAATCTCGTTGTTGTTCCTGGAAGAATGCAGGTATACAAAGAGGTCTCCCATCATATTAACCGTATTTTTCGTCGTTATACCGATAAAATTGAACCTCTCTCATTAGATGAAGCGTATTTAGATGTTAGTGATTGCTCACTTCTCTATGGTTCAGCGACGCTTATTGCTGAGCAGATCCGTAAAGATATTTTTAATGAGTTACAATTAACCGCTTCAGCAGGGATAGCTCCGCTTAAATTCTTAGCAAAGATAGCCTCAGATCTTAATAAGCCAAACGGACAATACGTGATCACTCCAGATACGGTAATGGATGAAATAAATAAATTGCCGTTAGAGAAAATACCAGGAGTTGGAAAGGTTAGCTTAGAGCGCTTACATCAATTTGGGTTGTATACTTGTAGTGATGTTAAAAAAAGTGAGCAGAGAGATCTGTTATTAAGGTTTGGTAAAATGGGCGCTTCGCTATGGAAACGATCTCATGGGATTGATGAGCGTGAAGTGATTACAGAGAGAAATAGGAAGTCAGTGGGAGTAGAGAGGACCTTTACTCATAACATAAGTTCTTTCGATGAGTGTTGGTCTGTTATCCAGACTCGACTATATCCTGAATTAGAGAAGCGACTGCTTAAAGCTAATGGTTCATCTAGCATTGCGAAACAAGGCATCAAAATTAAATTTGCCGATTTTCAGCAAACGACGATAGAGCATGTACATCCTAGTCTTACATTGCCTTTTTTCGAAGGGCTTCTTATTGAAGTATTAGAGAGACAAAAAGGACGAGAAATCCGATTAATAGGGGTTAGTGTGATGCTAAAAGAGAAAGAAGCTTTTCAGCAGTTAAGTTTAATTTAGAAGCAGAATACAGATAAAGGCTGTAGTGCTAATGATACTTATGTTTATAAAATGAGAGTTAAGTGTAGTCCATTCGTTTAGGTATGATCTCATGTTGTTGGTTGTAGTTTATGTAGTTGTAATATAAGCATTTTTCTCTAGAGCTTATAAAAGCAGCACTATATAATTATATTTCAAGATTTATAATATAATAATTATATAAAAACGAGTGTTTATGAAATTTACAAAATGTGCGTTGGCGTTAAGTTTAGTTTTTCCAGCAGTAGCAACTTCTGCACCGCTACTTTCTTTAGATACTTTGACAAATCAAGAGAAAATCCAGCAAACCAATGCATGGTTAGAAATTGATACTAAAGCTTTTCAACATAATATAGATACTTTAAAACAAACATTATCAGAAAGTACAAAAGTCTGTGCAATCATGAAAGCAGATGCTTATGGTAATGGTATTGAAGGATTAATGGCTTCTGTTATTGATCGTAATGTTGATTGTATTGGCATTACTAGTAATGAAGAAGCGCGCATTGTTCGAGCTAAAGGTTTTGAAGGTGAAATCATGCGTGTTCGTGCTGCTACACCTAATGAAATTCAATCAGGTTTAGATTACCAAATTGAAGAGTTAATTGGTTCAAGTGAGCAAGCAAATACCATTGCAAAATTAGCTAAAAAAAATAATACAATTATCCCTGTTCACTTAGCTATCAATGCAGGTGGTATGGGGCGTAATGGCTTAGATCTAACTCAATTAGAAGGTAAGAAAGAGGCGTTAAATATTGCCTTTAATGGTCATATCAATATTGTTGGTATCATGACCCACTTCCCAAATGAATCAGTTGAAGAGATCCGCACAAAGCTGAACTTATTCAAACAAGAAAGCCAATGGCTTATTGATGAAGCTCAGTTAAATCGTGAAAATATTACTCTTCATGTCGCCAATTCTTACACCACGATTAATCTACCAGAAGCGCACTTAGATATGGTTCGCCCTGGTGGCCTACTGTACGGTGATATGCCAAGTAACCCTGAATACAAACGTATTGTTCGTTTTAAGACTTCTGTTGCCTCTTTAAATTATCTACCAAAAGGCAGTACTATTGGTTACAGCAGCACTTACGTATTAGGTCGTGATTCAATTTTAGCTAATCTACCATTAGGCTATTCTGATGGTTATGTGCGCTCAATTGGTAATAACGGCTATGTATTAATTAATGGCCAGAAAGCAAATGTAGTGGGTGTGACATCTATGAATACAACGATGGTTGATGTTACCGATATTGCCGATGTTCAACCAGGTGATGAAGTAGTTCTTTTCGGCTCTCAAAATGAAGAGACGATTGAAACTAAAGAAATGGAAGCATTTAGTAGTCGTAGTATGCCTGAGCTATACGTAATCTGGGGCGCTACCAATCCGAAAGTATATTTCTAATAGCTGTTCTATTGGTATTATTGTATTGATATAAATAAAAACGGTCAGCATATGCTGTAATGCCGATCATTTAAGGTAAATATGATCGGTTGACCGATCCTTTTTAGATGTCAAAATCCAAGTGTATTTTATGCACTTGGATTTTTTATGGATGTTTCTCAAGCTCTAAACATAATCAATGACT
>Ga0316197_10000109_pt1 | contig 61991 bp, 54 predicted proteins | sample OudBiesiAoxic_MG_FD_204939 | JGI IMG/M metagenome (GOLD analysis project Ga0316197, IMG submission 204939) | Coastal sediment microbial communities from Oude Bieten Haven, Netherlands - site A oxic | ecosystem: Environmental > Aquatic > Marine > Coastal > Sediment | place: Netherlands... | reverse complement strand
GAGGTTCAAGAAAATATTGTTGAAAATGTCGGTGATTTTCTTCCCGATAAGGAAAAAAACCTACCGATTCCCGGTCTAGGTGGCAATGCATCCGCGTCTAGACTTCAGGGCTATGCAGTAAATGTGCTGGTGGATCGTAAAAATATCAAAGGCGCGCCGGTCATCTTTGAAACCAACCCAACCTATCAAAACGTGTTCGGCCGGATTGAAAAGCGGGCCTACATGGGAACCCTGACAACCGATTTTTCCCTGGTTCAGGCCGGTTCCTTATTAAGGGCCAATGGCGGCTATCTGATTATGGAAATCGAGTCGCTGCTCATGAATGCCCATGTCTATGAAGCCCTCAAGCGGGCCTTGCAGAACAAGATGCTCCTCATCGAAGATTTGCCCACCAGCCTTGGATTCGGCGCTATGTCGCTGCGGCCCCAGCCAATTCCCCTGGATGTGAAGGTCATTCTTATAGGGAGTTACCAGCTGTTTCATCTGCTTCAAAACCACGATTCCAAATTCAATAAGATTTTCAAGGTTCGAGCTGATTTCGATCATGAAACCAATCGAAATGAGGAAACCACGGTGCAATATGCCCAGTTTATATCCAGGGTTTGCAAGGAAGAAAAGCTATTGCCTTTAACCCCGACCGGGGTGGCCGCCATCGTGGAATTTGGTGAAAAGCAGGTTGCCGACAAAAATAAGCTGTCTCTAAGGTTCGGCCCGATTCATGGCGTTTTGAAAGAGGCCGATTATTGGGCAAGAAAATCCGGTGCCAAAACCGTATCCGATAAGTACGTGGTCAAGGCACTCAAGGAACATCGCTTCCGGTACAATCTTTACGAGGAAAAAACGCATGAATCCTATGCTAATGACACGATTTTGATCGATGTAAAAGGAAAGGTCGTCGGACAGGTAAACGCCCTGGCAGTGTATCAACTTGGGGACATCTCTTTTGGTCGGCCATCCCGGATTACCGCCGAAACATACATGGGAAAGGCTGGCGTGGTCAATATCGAGAGAGAATCCAAATTGAGCGGTAAGACCCATGACAAGGGTGTGCTCATCTTATCGGGATATCTAGGACGAACGTTTGCCCAGAAATATCCATTGAATCTATCTATCAGCATCACCTTTGAACAGAGCTACGGCGGCATCGACGGTGACAGTGCTTCATCCACCGAACTCTATGCCATTTTGTCTAGCCTGGCCGAGATCGGTATTGACCAGGGGATTGCCGTGACTGGTTCAGTTAATCAGAAAGGCGAGGTTCAGGCCATCGGTGGCGTCAATCAGAAAGTAGAGGGGTTTTTCGAGGTCTGTCGTACGAAAGGCATTACCGGTCGGCAGGGTGTCATGATTCCCCAGGCCAATGTGCAAAATCTGATGGTTAGCCGTGAGGTGTTAAAGGCCGTTAAAAGGGGCAAGTTCAATATCTGGTCCGTGGCATCCATTGAAGAGGGGATCGAGATCCTGACCGGCGTGGTGGCCGGTAAAGCGGATAAAAACGGCGATTATCCTGAAGAAAGCGTTTTTGGTAGAGTTCAAAACAAGCTGAAATGTTACCTGGAACAGCAATTCCGGTTAAAGAAAGAGTACGGTGGAGAAGAGAGTGAATAACGGAATTCGGAAAAAAATCTTCATCACAAATGACCATGGAAGGGAGATAACAGATGGAAGACTGCATCTTTTGCAAGATCGTCAAAGGCGACATACCCAGTATAAAGGTTTACGAAAATAAACGGGTGCTGGCCTTTGAAGATATCAATCCGATCAGCACCGGACACACGCTGATCATCCCAAAAACACACGCCGAAAATCTTTTTGAAATGAGCGAGGAAGACTTAAAGGCCGTGGTATTTGCATCGAAAAAAGTTGCCGGAGCGATCCGAACTGCTCTTTCCCCAGAAGGTATCGCGGTACTTCAATTAAACGGCCGGGGGGTCAATCAGGTGGTCATGCATTATCATATGCACCTGGTTCCGAGAACAGCGGGTGATTCAGATCTACCGATAACAGGCTGGGAGATCAAGCCCGGCGATATGGAAACTATAAAGACCATCGGAGAGAAGATCACTGCCGCCATCGAATAAACAAATTTTTTATAAGATTCCGGTCGCATAGGAAAATTCGTCTCCATCCGGATTTATTCAATTGCTGGCCGCGCGCTTTCCTATAAATTTTGGATACCAGATGAGAGGGATCGATGGTTCCCTTCGTCCTATCAGGTAATTGAGTAATACCAAAGGGAACCGATGTCTGAAAGGTGTCGGCTTTGTATTCGACTCTTTCGGGGAAAGCGGGTACGCAGATTCCGGTATCCGTTATGGGAGGGCCAATATTGTATCGCTCTCCGGGGCTTGCGAAATCGAACCGTTGATTGTTCCAATTAAATTTAACCTAAATTGAGCGATTTTTTAATCGCTCTGCACCAATCTATTGAGCGCTAGGCTCACAAAATTACTCGCCATAACCACTTGGTATGACTGCGTTTTTTGAAAGCCTGATCATCTCAATATCTCAGCACATAGCTTCATAAAAAATCGCTCAATTTAGGTTTAAAGGACAAGGAGGGGAGGGTGGATATTGACAACAGCGACCGAAATACAACCGGACGATCATTTAGGCCTGCTTCTTTTTGAAATGGAAACGGTCACGGCCCGGATGATCGGTCCGGGCGGTGAACCGATCGAACGGTCTATTCAGGTTCGCACCCATCCCATCACGGGTCGTAAATGCCGGGTCACTTTTGCACGCAAGGAGGAAAAAGAGGCGGGCACCGAAAATTTTCCGGCACCCCCACCCGACGCACATAACCGCCGGGATTGCCCGTTCTGTCGTCCTCAGTTGAATCGGCGAACACCGCGACTTACCGATAACTGGACATCGGGTGGCCGGCTTGTAAGGGGCGAATCAGTCCTTTTTCCGAACCTGTTTCCCTACGGGCGATATTCGGGCGTCAGCCTGTTCGATGACAACCACTTCGTCGAAATCGGCACCGCCAATCATGACAGCTACGCGGACAGCTTCCTCAATTGCCGACAATACCTGGGCGATATTATTTCCCGGGACCCGGAAGCGGTTTTCATGGCGATTACCCAAAACCATCTTCCATCGGCCGGTGGTTCTCTTGTTCACCCTCATCTTCAGGTCCATGCCGACCGGATTGCCGGAAATCACCATCGCTTTTTACGGCAACGAACCAGGCGATATTTCGATACCACCGGCCGGTATCTATTATCCGATTACCTGGCTCATGAGAAAAAGGCCGCTCAACGGTATATCGGTCGTACCGGACGTTGGGAATGGATGGCGGCTTTTGCGCCCGAGGGATTTTTTGAACTCTGGGGTGTCTTACCCGGCGCGGTATCGTTCAGAGAGTTATCCAATTCGGACTGGCATGATCTGGTCACGGGGATTTTTAATACCCAACGGTTTTATCGCAGCATCAACCGTAATGGATATAACCTCGGCCTGCTTTTGGACGAAGACGTTTGTAGTCAACTTGAACTGCGCATGGTAATCCTGGTTCGTTCAAACCATGCCCCCTGGGTGCGAAACGATCACACCGGTTATGAAATCATGCTGGGTGATATGGCGACCTTCACCGCACCCGAAGAAACAGCCCAGGCAGCCCGGCCGTTCTGGGGAATTCCGGATCATCCCTAAACCGTAGACGGCCCAAAGAATCTTATAATAGTAGCTCTAATAGGGCACTGCAGGGTTGTTTATATGCTCTTTTCTGAATTCCTGAAAAAAAGCTGAAATGCCCAAGTGGGCAAAGAGCCCGTCCGACCCGTCGGGCAGGCTCTTGACTTGCAATTATTGTGATGTTGCCAATGAGACCGTTTTCACTTTTTTTCTGCTGCTACGGAACCATCACCGGCCAATGGCTTGAACATCTTTTTGGTGGCGCCGCAAATTGGACATTTCCAGTCTTCGGGCAGGTCCTCAAACTTGGTGCCTTTGGGAATTTTTCCTTTTCGGTCGCCTTTGTCGGGATTGTAAATATAGCCGCAATTAACTGTTTGACACTGCCACATGTCTTCGGGGTTGGCCATTTATGAATCCTCCTTGACTTTTAAATAGTCAGTTTTCCATTCAATGCTGGGTTAAACACACTCAGGATCTTATCTGATGATCGACTATGTATGTCCTCGTGGCTGTTTATTCAAGTTCTCTTAATCATTAATCGGGTGTGGGGTTGTCAACGATTTAATAGAGACACAATCCATTTTTTGAACAAAAACCCTGAACTGATTACTGGTTGCATTCCCCAATTCTGTGGCCGCTCAGTTGCTGGAGCATTTCCATGCCTTGCATGTTCATCTTTATCGTGCCTTTAAATGTATCACCAGTGTAGGTGATCTCACCCGCCGCCTTAGCTTTGCCTTCCGGGGTATCGCATTCCATTTCCCAGGTGACAGTATCACCGTCGACATGATTGTTTACTATTTTGCAATCCTGATTCGGCTGGGAGCCATCGGGGACGGCGTTCTCTTTGGTGATACACTGGGTATGCGTCATGGCCGGCATTTGCATCGGCATTCCAGGCATTTCAACCTTTGTGGTGATTTCCCATAATCCGTCCTTCATGTTCGGCCCAGAACCGGCGAATGAGATCGAAAATGTACCTAATAGGATCGCTGAAGAGATAAATAGCCAAATAATAAGTGACTTTCGTTTTAATGTCATTTTTTATCCCCCATTTTTTTTTCGATTATTTCAGGCTGATCCATAGGTGTCAAGCCCGTCGGAAATGATGGGTTTACCCAATTTTAGGTGCCTGGACTTACATGGAAGGATTAGTCGATACATAAATTGTGCGAGGGGCTGAAATCCTACTAAACATGTTTATGTTAAGGGTAAATTTAAACCGACATTCGCATCCTATTTCAATCCTTTTTAACGAGACGGGGATAACCCCTATGATCAATGCCATTCTTTTAATTATCATTGCATTATGTTATATTATACTCAGACTGTACTTGAAAAAGCGGTTCGTCAAAACCCGTACTTTAAGTGATGAGGACTACCTGGTCAATTTGACGCTAAAGCGTGGCATGAGCGCATATGAAATATTTCATATTGCCGGAAAGCCCTGGAATCAGCCCGAAAGCAAAATAGAAGAAAATTTTATATATTATCTCAAAAGCGGCGATATTCCCCATTATGTAAGGGATTACGTTCGGAAAAATCTCGATTCAAATGACCTCGATTATGACTTGACATTAGCGGTGTTTTCGCCGGGCTGTTTGAGTAGATTCCACCTATATCGAGTTACCCGTGAAGAAATTCAGTTTACGTCACTCCGTATAATTTGAGGCGACGACGGAGTGTATTCAATCCGATATCCAACAGCCGGGCTGTTCGGGATTTATTCAAACCGGTTTGTTCATAGACGTTAAGTATATGCCGTTTTTCGATTTGAGCGAGCGGTGCGATGGGAGTGGGCTGGAGCCGGCTAGCGCATTTTAGAATCGATTTTCGTTTTAGGAGATGATCGGGTAGCGCGTCGGTTGAAATAGCTTTTCCCTGGGAAAGGTTGGCGGCTGATTGAATAACGGATTTCAACTCCCGGATATTGCCGGGCCAATGATGCTCCATAAGCAGGCAGATGGCTTCTTCCTCGATTCTGCAATATTTCCCTCCACCACAATGCTCTTGTAAAAATTGCTCCGCCAGCAGGGGAATATCCTCGTGTCGATCTCTTAATGGCGGCAGGTGAAGCCAGCCGCCCCTAATGCGATAGTACAGGTCTTGGCGGAAAACCCCCTTGTTCATCTGTTTGTCAAGGTCGGCATTGGTGGCGGCAATAAAGCGAATATCCGCTCTCCGATGGCTGTCAGTACCCAACTTGGTATATTCGCCGTCCTGCAAAACGCGGAGCATTTTTCCCTGCATCTCCGATGGCATGTTGCCGATCTCATCCAGGAACAAGGTGCCGCCGCTGGTATGCTCCAGGTACCCTGCCCGACGGTTCTCGGCACCGGTGAAGGCGCCCCGGGTGTGACCAAAAAATTCGGATTCGAATAGGCTGCCGGTCACACTGGCCATATTAACCGGCATGAACGGCCTATCTGATCTGGGGCTGGCCATATGGATGGCTCGGGCCAGAAGCTCCTTGCCGGTGCCGCTTTCACCGGTGATTAAGACAGGCACGTCGCTCCCCGCGTGAAGTTCGGCCTCCTTGAGGACCCTCAGTACGCTTCTAGACTGCGTCAGAATCGACTTGAAAGGGGTAGGATTTAAAAGTTGAGGAAGGATTTTACCCTTTTCAATATCCAGAATGTCCAATAGCCGTTTTTTTTCCATAGTCCGTCTCATGGAAAAGACAAGATCTTCTTCTGCAATCGGTTTAACCAGATAATCATAAGCTCCTTTTTTAAGACACTCCACAGCAATTCGAGCCTCGTTTATCGCTGTTACCATGATACACTCGGTTCTGGGACTGGCACTTTTAATGACTTCCAGCAGCGTGAGGCCATCCATTTCCGGCATGGTCATATCGATGAGGGCAATATCATAACACGCTTTTTTTTCCTTGACTAAGACCGCCGCTTTTAATGGATCATCCTTTGCGGTAATATTTCGAAAACCGGCATCCAGAAGTTTACCGCGCAAAAGTTCCAGATAATCCCTGTCATCGTCTACAATCAGAATGGTAGTATCCATATATTTATCTTTTCTCTCTTTAAAGCAGGCCGGCAAGTGTTCCAGAAAAGACTATTCCAGAATGGCATAGTCTTTTCCATGCCCTTGATATCTTTTCATAAACGCTATCACATATGCCAGAATGGCACAACACTTTAATTACATATTCCCTCTCGATAAATCTGAATTGATATACCGATAGGATTTTAACTATATGAAAAAATTGAATAATAAATTTATTTAGATCTGATAATCCAGGCCGGCATTAAAATTGCTCTTCCACCCATTAATGATTTGGAAAACTGATACTCCTGAACAAACGAGTGAAACGATTCCAGGAGATTCAGGATTACCCGGAGGGAGACATATGAAGCTGAAACAAAAATTTGACTCGGGTGAATTCGTTATCCTGGCGGAGATGGAACCACCCAAAGGGGTGGACGTAACGGCCATGGTGACCCATGCCAAGCGGGTCAAAGGCGACGTTGATGCCTTCGTGGTGCCGGAGATGAGCAATGCCGTTATGCGCATGAGTTCTCTGGGGGGCGCCATGATCATGCAGTCTAAAGGAATGGAAACGGTCATACAGGTCAATTGCCGGGACCGGAACCGGATTGCGTTGCAGGCCGACCTTCTGGCCGCCAACGGTTGCGGTATCGAAAATGTCATGGCGGTGACCGGCGAAGAGCCGAGTTTCGGCGATCATCATCAAGCCCGCTCCGTTTACGACATCGATCTTTATGAGCTTTTAGGGGTGATCAAAGGGTTGGCCAATGGCAGAGACATGGCTGGCATCGAACTAAACGGATCACCCCGATTTCTGGCTGGGACCACGTCCAATGTCGGTGCTAAGGGGCGATCCCCCGAAGTCGAACTGGAAGAAATAAATAAGAAGCGAGCGGCCGGGGCTGAATTTTTCACTACACCCCCTATTTTCGATCTGTCCGTCATCCAACCGTTTCTCAAGCGGATCGATCTGGGGGTAATAAAAATAATTCCTTCGATCCTTCTGCTCAAATCGGTGGGGATGGCTCGGTACATGTCCCGGAATGTGGACCATGTATATATTCCCGACGCCCTGATCCAGCGGCTTCAGACAGCAAGGGATAAAAAAAGGGAATGTGTTCGAGTTGCCTCCGAATTGATCAACGCTCTGAAAGCAGAAGGGTTTAGCGGCGTGTTGCTTGTCACTATCGGTTGGGAAGACATGCTGCCGGAGATTCTGGGCGGCGTCAACTAGTGAAGAATGTACAATAAACTATTATTGGAGGGCCAATATGCCTGCTAAAGAAGGCAAAAAAGAAAAGTTCGGTGCAGTCATGGTTGTCGGCGGCGGGATTGCCGGAATGCAGTCCGCATTGGATATCGCCAACGCCGGATATTATGTTTATCTGGTTGAAAAATCCTCGGCCATCGGCGGCTTGATGTCCCAGTTGGATAAAACCTTTCCGACCAACGATTGTGCCATGTGAATCATTTCACCCAAACTGGTCGAGGTCGGCCGGCATCTAAATATCGAACTTTTAACCAATACTGAACTGCTGGGGCTTGAAGGTGAACCGGGGCATTTCACGGCCAGCATCCGGCAAAAGCCACGTTTCGTGGATCTTGACAAATGCACCAGCTGCGGCGAATGTATCAACGTTTGTCCCATTTCGATCAGTGATGATTACAACGAAGGCCTTTCGGATCGAAAGGCGATCTACAAGCAGTATCCGCAGGCGATTCCGGGTGCCTTTGCCATTGAAAAAAAGGGAACGGCCCCGTGTCGGGCAACCTGCCCCGCCCATGTCAGTGTCCAAGGGTATATCGCCTTGATCGGTCAGGGTAAATATAGTGAAGCCTTAGCCCTGTTTAAAAAAGATCACCCCTTCCCCGGCGTGTGCGGCCGGGTGTGTCATCATCCCTGCGAAGGTGCTTGCACCCGCACCGACGTGGATCAGTCCTTGGCCATCATGCACCTGCACCGGTTTTTAGCCGATGAGGATATGGCCAGCGATCAACCCTTTATTCCGGAACAAAAAGCCCAAAGAGATGAGAAAGTCGCCATTATCGGCGCCGGCCCCGCGGGGCTGACCTGTGCCTATTTTTTGGCGGTTGAAGGGTATCAGGTAACCGTATTTGAAAAATTGCCGGTCCTGGGCGGGATGCTCACCGTGGGGATTCCTTCCTACCGACTGCCCCGGGAGATTATCGAAGCGGAAATTCAGGTGATCAAGGACCTGGGCGTCAAGTTCAAAACCGGTGTGGAAATCGGAAAAGACATCACCATCGCCCAGCTCAGGGACGAGGGTTTCAACGCTTTTTTCATGGGCATCGGCTCGCATGAATGTAAAGTCCTCGGGATCGAGGGCGAGGATTATGAAGGCGTTTACCCGGGGGTCGAATTTCTGCGGGAAGTGAATCTCGGTAATCGGATCTCCCTCGGTGATCGGGTAGCTGTGATCGGCGGCGGCAACGTCGCCATGGACTCGGTGCGGACGGCCCTTCGTACCGGATCATCCCAACCCTTTATTATCTACCGTCGCAGCGAAGCGGAAATGCCGGCCAACGAAGACGAGATCGAGGAGTGCCGGGAAGAGGGGATTGAAATCATGACCCTTACCAACCCGGTGCGCATTATTTCGGAAAACGGGAAAGTCACTGTGGTGGAATGCGTTCGAATGGAGCTGGGTGACCCGGACGAAAGCGGCCGCAGACGCCCGGTACCTGTGCCCGGATCTGAATTCAGTATCCCCGTCGATGCCGTGATTCCGGCTATCGGACAGGAATCCGATTGGGCCTGCCTGACCGATGAATGTGCCTGCACGCTCAGCGACTGGGGTACCCTGGAAGTCGATCCGGTGACATATCAGTCCCAAGATCCGGATATATTCGCCGGGGGTGATGCCGTCACCGGGCCGGCCACCGTGGTGGAAGCCATCGGCGCCGGGAAAGAAGCGGCCGTTTCCATCGACCGGTTTATCCGCGGCCAAGACCTCTGCGATGGTCGTCGGACCGATTGGCCGGCTGTTAAGGATGTTCCCATCGATGGCCGTGAGAAAATATCCAAAACAGTTATGAAACGTCTCGATCCCGAGATACGCATCACCCACTTCAACGAGGTCCAACTGGGATTTGATCAGGACGACTGCCTAATGGAAGCTAACCGATGCCTGGAATGCGGTATCTGTTCAGAATGCTACCAATGCGTGGAAGCCTGTCTGGCCGAGGCGGTTGTGCACGATCAAGAGGAAGAGAATAAGAAAATACAGGTCGGCTCCGTCGTATTATGTCCCGGCAGCAAACCCTTCGACCCGTCGGGTCTGGAAGCATTTTATCACCATCAGAGCAATCCCAATGTACTGACGAGTCTTGAATTTGAAAGGATCCTGAGCGCATCGGGACCGACGATGGGACATATGGTGCGACCGTCCGATGAAAAAGAACCTCAAAAAATTGCCTGGCTGCAATGCATCGGCTCCCGGGATACCAACAGGTGTGGCAACGGTTACTGCAGCTCGGTCTGCTGCATGTATGCCATCAAGGACGCCATGATCGCCAAGGAGCATGCCGAGAACGATCTGGACTGTGTCATCTTCAACATGGATATTCGCACCTTTGGCAAGGATTATGAAAAATACTACACCCGGGCCAAGGAAAAAGCGGGGGTTCGATTCGTCAAAGCCCGGATTCATACCATCGATGAGATTAGAGAAAATAAAGATCTTCGCATTCGCTATTCGGATCCCTCCGGTGAACTTCAGGAAGAAATCTTCGACATGGTGGTTCTGTCCGTCGGCCTGCAAATTCCCGAATCGGTAGCTGATTTGGCCAAACGGCTGGACGTCGAAATTAATGAATATAAGTTTGCCGTTACCGATCCGTTAAAACCCGTCGAAACTTCTCGGCCGGGTATCTACGCTTCGGGTGTGTTTCAGGAGCCCAAGGACATTCCCAGTTCCATTACCGAAGCCAGCGCCGCGGCATGCCTGGCCGGAAGAGAACTGGGTGACCAACGACATACCCTAACCAAAAGTCTGGATCTGCCTGAAGAGATCGACGTAACCGATCAGGAGCCGCGAACCGGCGTGTTTGTCTGTAATTGCGGAATCAATATCTCCGGGGTGGTAAATGTCACCGCCGTGGAAGCGTATGCCAAAACACTTCCCAACGTTGTCTATTCGGGCCAGAACCTGTTTACCTGTTCGGAAGATTCTCAGCAGCAGATGAAGGAGATCATTAAAGAGCACAACTTAAACCGGGTTGTGGTCGCCGCCTGTACGCCTAAAACGCACGAGGGCATTTTCATGGACACACTGGAGGCCTGTGGATTGAACAAGTATCTGTTTGAAATGGCCAATATCAGGAACCAGGGTTCCTGGGTCCATGCCGATGAGCCTTCCCAAGCCACGGAAAAGGCCAAATATCTGGTGCACATGGCGACGGCCAGAGCAGCCGTCCTGCATCCGTTAACGGAGGAAAAGATCCCGATAAACCAGCGCGCAGTAGTTATCGGCGGTGGAGTCGCTGGAATGAATGCAGCCTTAGGATTGGCGGACCAGGGGTTCGAAACCGTCATTATTGAAAAGGAAGATCGGCTGGGAGGCATGGCCAACCACTTAACGGCCACGATCGAAGGATCGGATGTGGCCGAATACCTGCACGGCCTTGTAGAGAAAGTAAGTACCCATGATAACATTCAGGTACTCACCCGATCATTGATTGTCGGTTTTTCCGGGTTCAAGGGAAATTTTACCACGGAAGTGCTTGTGGGACCCGGCATGTATGAAAGAAAAATCGATCACGGTGTGGTGATTCTCGCCACCGGCGCGGTGGAATATGCGCCCAAGGAGTATTTGTATGAAGAAAACGATCGCGTGGTGACCCAGCTGGAGCTTTCTCATCGTCTCAAAGAAAAAGGGGCCGATGATCTGCAACAGGTGGTGATGATTCAGTGCGTCGGGTCGCGAAATGAGGAAAACCCCAATTGTTCGCGGATCTGTTGCCAAAATGCCATTAAAAATGCGTTGCATATCAAGAAAATGAATGCGGATGCCCGCGTGTACATTCTGTATCGGGATATTCGCACCTACGGCTTGATGGAAGCGTATTACACCGAAGCCCGCAAACAGGGCGTCATGTTCTTCCGGTATGATCCGGACGATCCACCGGTGACCGAAGCGATCACCAACGGTGTGGCCGTAAATTTTACAGATCACGTTCTCGAGCAAAAGTTGGAAGTGGCAGCCGATCTTGTCGTGCTAAGCGCCGGCTTGGTGGCCACAGACACTGAAGAATTAGCTTCGATTGTCAAGCTGGCCCGAACCGCGGAAGGGCATTTCATGGAGGCCCATGTGAAGTTAAGACCGGTGGATATGGCCACCGAAGGTATTTTTCTCTGTGGCACGGCTCACAGCCCCAAGCTGCTTTCAGAAACCATCGCCCAAGCCTATGCGGCGGTTTCAAGGGCCACCACGCTTCTATCGCAACCTTACTTAACTTTATCGGCGGTGACCGCAACCGTGGAATCGGAGCAATGCGCCTCCTGTCTGATCTGTGTCCGTTCCTGCCCCTACAATGTACCCAAAATTAATGAGGAAGGTGTCAGTACCATTGATGCAGCATTGTGTCACGGTTGCGGTATCTGTGCGGCGGAGTGCCCGGCCAAGGCTATTGAATTAAACTGGTACGAGGATGATCAGATTATGTGCAAGCTCGATGCTTTGCTTGAAGAGGCGATTTGATTTTGGATCTGATATCAAGCCTAGATCGTGCTAATGAACCATGGTGTAAAACGGCCAGGTGTGATGACCGTTTGTAAAATCCGTGGTCGGATCTATTGAGGAGGAACGATGGTAGAAGATTTCGAACCGATTATTATCGCATTTTGCTGTAATTACTGAGGGTATACCGCCGCGGACCTGGCAGGTTCCATGCGATTGCAGTACCCGACCAGCATCAAAATTATTCGGGTACCATGCACGGGTAAAGTCGATCTGTTGCATATTCTTCGTGCATTTGAAAAAGGCGCTGATGGTGTCTACGTAGTGGGGTGTCTGGAAGGCGACTGCCATTTTAACAACGGCAACTTCCGGGCACGGAAAAGGGTTGAGCAGGCGCAAAATATTTTAAATACCATCGGCATCGAGGGAGAAAGGGCTCAAATGTACAATTTGTCCTCAAGCGAAGGGCCGAAGTTTGCCGAATATGCCAGCGAAATGGATGAGAAAATTCGAAAATTCGGGCCGAACCCCATCAAACAGGCCAAGCAAAAAGCGGCATAATATTGTTTAAAGTTGAATGCTAAAAAAGTAATTGAATAAAAAGAATTTCATTTAGCAATCCATTTTTTAGCTTTCAGCGCAACAAAAGGAGGTCATTTCTAATGATTGTTGCCGACAGGAAGCCGATTGAGGAAATAATCGGCGAAATAAAAGACAAAAAAAACATCCTCATTCTCGGCTGCAACGAGTGTGTGACGGTATGCGAGGCGGGGGGCAAAAAAGAAGTGGGCGTGCTGGCCTCGGCACTGAGAATGAACTTTCTCAAAGAGGGCAGGGAAGTCAAGATTAATGAAATCACCCTGGAGAGACAATGCGATCATGAATATTTAGAGGAGATTCGCGACGTGATCGACCAGTATGATGCCGTGGTTTCCCTTGCCTGCGGTGTCGGTGTTCAGTTCATGGCCGAAAAGTATTTTGAATTGCCGATTTATCCCGGCGTGAATACCTGTTTTATGGGTGTTACTGAAGAGCGAGGCGTGTGGACCGAAAGGTGCCAAGGGTGCGGGCAATGCATTCTGGCACGGACCGGAGGCTTATGCCCGGTTTCCAGGTGTGCCAAGCGCTTGTTCAACGGGCCCTGCGGCGGATCAAGCCAGGGAATATGTGAAGTGAGTAAAGAGACCGCTTGTGTCTGGCATTTGATCGTTGAACAACTCAAGGTATTGGGTCAAATGGATAATTATGAAGAGATAAGTCCCATTAAAGATTGGTCCACCGACAGGGCTGGCGGACCACGCAAGGTTGTCAGGGAGGATGTCAAGAAATGAAAACCAAAACACCGAGCAGACTTGAAAAAATTCTAACCGCCGGACATCTAGCCGTGACCTCAGAATGCGGCCCACCCCGCGGCAGTGACCCGGAAGTGATTGTCAAGAAAGCCGAGATGATCCGGGATTATGTGGACGCCGTCAATATCACCGATAACCAGACGTCGGTTACCCGTATGTGCAGCCTGGCCGCTTGTATTCGGCTTAAACTGATGGGTTTGGAGCCGGTCCTGCAGATGGTGACCCGGGATCGGAACCGAATCGCCCTCCAGAGCGACATTCTGGGGGCGGCCTCGTTTGATATTTACAATATTTTATGTCTCTCCGGGGATCACCAGAGTTTTGGAGACTGTGCCCAAGGCCAAAATGTGCATGATATCGATTCCATGCAATTGGCCCAAACCGTCCGGCGCATGCGCGATGAAGGTAAATTTTTGGGCGGCGATGAAATTAAACGCCCCCCCCAGATGTTTGTGGGGGCCGCTGCCAATCCATTTGCCGATCCCTTTGAAATTCGCGTGCCGCGGTTGGCAAAAAAAGTGGCCGCTGGGGCGGAATTCATTCAAACCCAGTGTATTTACAACCTCGAAAAATTCGAGGAATGGATGAAAATGGTCGTCGATCGGGGATTGCATGAAAAAGTCGCCATTCTGGCCGGCATGACACCCATGAAATCAGCCGGGATGGCGCGCTACATGAAAAACAGGGTGCCTGGAATGGATGTGCCTGACGAAGTAGTCAAGCGCCTGGCCGATATACCCAAAGAAAAACAGGCCGAAGAGGGTATTAACATTTGCGTAGAGGCGATGCAGCGTCTCAAGGAGGTGGAAGGTGTCAAGGGATTTCACGTCATGGCCATTGAATGGGAAGAAAAAGTACCCGAGATTGTGGAGCGCACCGGACTTTATCCGCGTCCTAACATAGATTAAGCCGGACTGCCTCAAAGCCAGCCTCGACGGCGGGCCAATTGAATTGAATGAATCAGATTAAAAACCAGGTATTCCCGTATTCACAATTAAGAAGACGGTAATGGAAAATCAACCGATAACTCATGTAAAGGAGGCATGCCATGAGTAATAAAAAAAGAATTCTAGTAGTGGATGACGAACCCGATTTCTGTTCCATTGTGCAGGGACAATTGGAAAAAGAGGGATTTGAAGTGGATGTGGCCTACAACGGTGTGGAGGGAATTGAAAAAGTTCAGGCTAACCCGCCGGACGCCATTGTGCTGGACGTAATGATGCCGGAGAAGGACGGCTACGAAATGTGTGCCGAGTTGAAAGGTGACGAAAATTGCTGTGATATTCCCGTAATTCTTCTGACCGCCGTGGCTTCCCATGTGACTTCGACCCGGTATACGCACGCCGACGGCATGAGCACCGAAGCCGATGACTACATCGCCAAACCAGCCTCGGCCGAGGAGATTACCGATAGCGTCAAACGATTGCTTAATATGGCTTGATCAAGACCTGGCCAGAACTAATAAAGGGCCTAATTGGATTAGCCCAATACAGACTTAGGGAGGAAGTATGTCATCCCAGGTGTTGAAGATTAAACGAAAACCGGAAAAAACGTTTATGGATAGGGTCAAAGACATGCTGCCCGACGAAGGTAATTTAAACCTTTGCCTCACCTGCGGTTTGTGTGCTTCCGGCTGCCCGGCTGCCGGGCTTGAAAATATGGATCCGAGAAAGTTTTTGCGCATGGCGGCTTTGGGAATGGATGAAGAAGTCATGACGGCTGAATGGGCCTGGTGGTGCACCATGTGCATGCGCTGTGTCTATGCCTGCCCGATGAAAATTGATATTCCGGCCCTGGTAGCCAACGTGCGCAAAAACTGGCCCAAAGAAAGCCAACCCAAAGGTATTCGGGGTTCCTGTGATATGGCCCTGCGCAATGACACCTGTTCCGCCATGGGGGCTACGGAAGAAGACTGGCAATTTGTGGTGGAAGATGTGGCCGAAGAAGTTCGGGAAACCCAGGCCGGCTTTGAAAATCTACAGGCGCCCATGGATAAGCAGGGAGCCTACTTCTATCTGAATCAGAATTCCAGGGAACCAGTCACCGAGCCCGACGAGATGATCCCCTTGTGGAAAATATTAGATGAAGTTGGTGCCGACTGGACCTACGGATCGAAAGGTTGGGCGGCTGAGAACTACTGCCTGTTTTGTCAGGATTTTGATGGTTGGGAGCATATTGTCCGGGTCAAGGCAAAGGCGGTGGATGATCTGGGCTGCAAGGTCTGGCTTAATACCGAGTGAGGGCACGAATTTTTCGCAGTCCGGGTCGGACTGACAAAATTCAACATTGAGCATAAATTTGAAATCAAAAGCATCATCGAATACTACGCCAAATGGATCCGGGAAGGGAAGCTGAAGGTTAACTCTGATTGGAACAAAGATCTGAAAATCAAGTTTACCGTGCAGGATCCCTGTCAGATCGTGCGAAAGTCCCTGGGAGACCCTATCGCCGAAGACCTTCGGTTTGTTGTCAAAACCGTGGTGGGCGCAGAAAACTATATCGATATGCAGCCCAATCGATCCAACAACTATTGTTGTGGCGGCGGCGGTGGGTTTCTACAGTCCGGCTATCCCGAAGCTCGTAGATATTATGGGCGCTTGAAGTTTGAACAAGTGATGGAGACAGGCGCAGATTACTGCATCACCCCTTGCCATAATTGCCATGCCCAAATTCACGACTTAAAAGAACACTTCGAAGGAAAGTATCATACGCTTCACTTGTGGACCGTCATCTGCCTGGCCATGGGTATTCTGGGAGAAAACGAACGGACTTACCTGGGACCGGATCTGGCTGAACTGGGTCTGTGATACATCGCTCATTTTAGGATTTTTTTACCCCTGAAGCTCATCTGAACGGCAGGAAAAACCAAATATAGTGTTAGGCCGCATGCCATGAAAGTCTACTGCATTCTCGGTGATGAACGGGCCTTTCGGACCAAATCGCCGGCCATGTTTTCCAGGGTGATGAGAAAGGTTGGTCTACGGGCCGCCTATGTGCCCTTCAAGGTGAGGCCGGATTGTGTCGGGCAGGCCATTCAAAGCCTTCGGATTTTGAATATTGCCGGCGCCAATGTGACCGTTCCGTACAAGGAAGCAGTGGTCACTCATATGGATATTTTATCCGAAGGAGCCAACATTATTGGTGCCATTAACACCATCGTTCGTGACGGTGACACCCTCAAGGGGTACAACACCAATGCAATCGGGATCATGGATGCGCTCGCAGAATCCGGGTTTGAGGCGGAAGGAAAATCGGCGTTGATCTTTGGGACGGGTGGAGCTGCCATGGCGGCGGCGTTTATTTTTAATTGGCTGAGAACAGGGACCATATACCTAACGGGCCGCAATCAAACAAAGTGCCGGAACCTAGTCGAACGGTTCGGTGGAAAAGCCATTCCATTGAACGAAGTTGCCGACGATTCCCCACCGGTTCATATTGTAGTGAATGCCACGTCGGTTTCCAGCGACGACGAATCTTCCACGATGTCTGCCTTGGTTAGCAAGTTGGACCTGCCGGACGGTGAGCTGGTGCTTGATTTGAATTACGGGCGGGATCAAAATTTTTGGCGAAATCTGGCACAAAAAAATAAGATTCGTTTTATCGATGGGCTAACACCCCTGGCGTATCAGGCCCGGCGGACCTTTGCCTTGTGGACGGGACTCCAAGTCCCGCCGGAGGAGTTTACCAAGGCGTTGGATCAATCAGAATAAGTAGAATAGGCACCTGACTTCACAGGATACTGAATCACTAAAAACAACGCCAACTCACTCTTTGACCGGCAGTAAAACGGTGAACGTACTCCCTTTACTCGGGATACTTTCCACGTCAATGAAACCACCCAGAGAATCCGCCAGCCCCTTGACGATGGGCAATCCTAACCCGGTACCGGTAATATAGCGGGTCTTATCATCCTTGACCCGGTAGAATCTTTCAAAGATTTTTTCCAAGTGTTTATCGGCAATTCCAAAACCGTTGTCAATCACCTTTACCCGCGCGTTAATACCGGCCCGGTCAATTACTACCTGGATTTTCCCGCCATTCTGAGTGTAGTTGATCGCATTGGTGATCAGGTTGCCAAAGATACTTTCAATGGCAATGGGGTCGGCTGAAAGATCAGGTAGTGCCTTTTCAGGGAGTACCATTTCCAATGATTGATTTTTATTCTTGGCTTTTGTCTCAAGGAAATCAACGATGTTTCTAATAATTTCTTCGAGACGCACCGGTTGGGGTTCATGACAGATCAACCCTTCCTCGATGCGGGAAAGATCAAGCAAGTCACCTATCAGAGAGATCAGCCCCTGTGTCTTGTCCTTGGCACGGGAGAGGATATGGTGGTCATGCGCGGTCGTCTCCCCAACCATGTCTTTGATTACTAAAGCCAACTGCTCGTGGATGGTCGAGAGTGGTGAACGAAGTTCATGGGAAACTTTAGCCACGAATTCGGATTTAAGGCGATCCAGAACTTTCATGTCCGAAATATCCACAAAATTGATCACTGCGCCCAAACACTCTCTTTTCTCGCCTAGGACAGGCTGTCCCCGGACTAGAAGATATCTCTCTTCCGAAACCCTCATCTCCTGATCGGGAATATCCTCATAGTCGATGTGCTTTCCAGTAGAAATCTCCCGGATAAGCCGACACAAGGCTTCATCCGGCACATAATCCTCAATAACCGAGCCGGGTTTGATTGGGGTGTTTTCACCCAGGTGGGACCGAAAGGCCGGATTCATCAGAACGACGACACCATCGGTATTTGTAACCAGAACCCCGTTCGGGAGGGATTTTACGATCGTATGAAGACGACTTTTTTCTGTGCCAAGATCAGACAGAGTCCTTCTTTTTTCCATCTCCAGGTTTTCAGTTTTCCGGGCGAGTAAAACCCTGTCTGCAGCGCGTTTTGCCGTGATTCGCATTTGATCCGGCTCAAAAGGTTTCGGGATAAAGTCATAAGCCCCTTTTTTCATGGCCTCAATGGCCGTTTCAACGGTGGCAAAACCGGTAACCACAATCACAATGATGGACCTGTCCAATTGCATGATACGTTCCAAAACTTCCATTCCGTCCATTCCAGGCATCTTTAAATCAAGAAACACGATGGCAACTTTTTCTTTGGACAGAATATCAAGCGCATCCAATCCGCGGGAGGTCTTTAAAACCTGAAACCCAAGACGATTTAAAATCCGTTCAGATCCGTCCCGGATGTCTTTTTCATCGTCAACAACCAATATGCGGATGGTGCTAAACATTTTATCCACGATTGTCCCCTCCTTTGGCCTTTCCCCTTAAGGGGAGTTCGATAGTAAATGCAGCACCCTGATCGGGATTGTTTTTTGCATTGATATAGCCACCGTGTTTTTCAACAATACTGTACGCCAGGCTAAGTCCCAAACCGGTACCCTCACCTTCTTGCTTGGTAGTGAAAAAGGGATCGAAAATGTGTGGAAGGATATGATCGGGTATTCCCGGCCCTGTATCAGAAATCTCAATACAGACCCAATCCTTATCCGGTAATCGATAACTTTTAACTGTAAGTCTTCCTTTGCCCGCCATGGCCTGGGCCGCATTTAAAATGATATTCATTAAAATATGGTTGAGTTGTTGGATATCAACTGAAACTAGCGGAATTGATGATAGTTCTTTTTTGATTTCAATATTATGAAAAAGGGTCTGGTTTTCAAGCAAGAAAAGGGTCCGTGAAACAGCTCTATTAATATCGTGGGGCTGAACGAAATGTCGAGTCTGACGGGAAAATTCAAGTAATTCTTTAACCGTGTCGCGACATCTTTCCGCATCCTTTAAAATGCGGTGGAGGTCGTCTTTAATTCCCGCTTCAAGTTCGTATTCTTCCAGGATCAGCTTGGTAAAAAGGGTAATTCCTCCCAGGGGATTGTTTAGCTGATGGGCGACCCCGGCCGCCAGTTTTCCCAATGATGCCATCTTTTCGGCCTGCAAAAGCTGAAGCTGGGTTCTTTCGAGTTCCTTTTGCATCTTTAGTTTTTCACGTAAATCACGAAAGAATCCGATTGTGGCTACTTCTTCTCCTTGGTCATAAAGAATTGAGGCATTTAGGCTGATGGGGATTCGTTTTTTGGATTTATTTATGACTTCGACCCGGTATGATCTGAGCTTTCCCTTCCCATCAAGCTTGTTGCTTCTTAGCTGCCGCATGACTTCGTATTGCTTTTGGTCAGGATAAACTTGGTGGATACTCAGGTTGTTAAGCGCTTCTTCAGCCGTGTAGCCAAAAACTTTTTCGGCCGCATCATTAAAAATGAGAATATGGCCGTGCATATCCGCCGCAATGACGCCGTCCGGAGCACTCAAAAGCAGATTGTGTAATAGCGCATTGGCCCGTTTAATTTTACCTTCAACCACGCTCTGATTGGGAAAACTAAAATCCATACTGACAATTGCTTCGATATGGCCGCCCTTAAAAATCGGATAAGCATAGTAGCATGGTATCCTAATAAGGTCCGGTGATTCATCCTGCTGGGGTCGCAGTGCCGGTTGACCGTTTTCAAGGACTTCTTTGACAGCGCAGTTCAGACAAGGGGATTCCCGATCATAATAAATTTCATGACAGTGCCTACCGATAAGGATCGGATGAGTAGTTTTTGCGAGCGAGAAGCTTGCGGCTAGTATTTTAAAATCCGGTGAGACGACAATCATTCTTTTTCGAAATGCATCGACAGCTTTTAATAAATATTCATTTTCCGCTTCGGTTCGCATACGGCCCTCCGCGATGGCATTTAAATGCTTATCTTCATATTCATGCTGTCAAACTGAGCGTGGCATGACTCCTTCGGCCTGAAAAAAATAACCGTTACAACCTTTTAAGTAGTTGATTGGCCGCGGTAAGCACCGGATCCCAGGTGGGACCGAAGGGAGGGGCATAGGCCAGGTCCGACTGGCTGAATTCATCCACGGTCAATCCGGCGTGAAGCGCCACGGCCGGCGCATTGATGCGGTGGGCCACACCGTCTTGTCCCACCATTTGAACACCGAGAAGCCTTCCTGACTTTTGGTCTCCTACCATTTGGACAAAGATGGGGGACGATCCAGGATGGCCATGGGCGCGGGAGCGTGATGTAATCATCACTTCCACGGGGCTGAATCCGGCTGCCGTGGACGATTTGAGATTCAGACCTGTCCGCGCCACTTCTAGATTAAATACCTTAAATACGGCGGTACCGGCAATGCCCGGTAGCGCTCTATCTTTACCGCAGACATTATCGGCTACGGCCCAGCCGGCTCGATTGGCACGCAAAGCCAGGGGAATCCAAGTTTTCTGATTGGTTACCACATCGAATGCATCGGCGCAATCACCGGCGGCAAAGATATCATTTTCCGAAGTGCGTAGTTTTTTATCCACCGCAATGGCATTGCCAACGCTCAGTTCAATACCGGCGGTTTCGGCCAGCATGTTATTGGGCGTCACCCCGACGGCCACCAGCACCATATCCGTTGGATATTCCCCGTCTTCACCAACAATGGTAAGACCATCATTTCGTTTCTCGATTCGTCGGAGGGCATGACCGGTTATTACTCCCACTCCGTTTTTTTCAATTTCTTCACGAACCACGATGGACAGTTCCGGATGCATCCAGGGTAAAAAGGTTGGCCGGGGCTTGATCATATCCACCGCGATACCGAGGCCGCGCAATGCTTCACACATCTCAAGGGCGATATATCCCATGCCGATAATCACTGTTTTCTTAACCTTTTTTTCGCTGATATAGTTTTTAATCCGTCGGCCCTCTTCCAGACTTTTAAGCGCCATAACACCGGGCAACCCGGTTCCCGGCAGATCCGGTATAATGGCGGAAGCCCCGGTGGCGATGAGCAATTTGTCATAATGAAATACAAATGAATCCCCCGAAAGCGTTGTTCCTTTAACACTTCGGTTTTCCGGATCGATTGTTTGGACCGTATGATTTGTAAGAAGATCGATCCCTTGCTTTTTCCGGAAAACGTCAGCCGCCCGCACAATCAGCCCATCCATTTGCCGCTGGGGATCGCCAATGGCATACGGCATACCGCAGGCGCTGTAAGAGACATCCCCGGTCTTTTCCAATACGATCACATCCATATCCGGCTGGTGCCGCTTGGCCCGGCTGGCTGCACTCATGCCGGCGGCATCGCCACCAATAACGACAAATCTCATATTAATCTCCTTGCCATATCAATTCGTTCGGTTTGTTGGCCCATTGACCGGTTTTCCGCAGAAAAAGGTCTGTTTTGATTGAGAGGTATATCATTCATTGGTCTGATCCGATTGGGCGCTGTCATTAGATGACTCTTTTCTTTACACCGATTCTCCCTTGATGCCAACCATTGACTCGAGACATTTGAAAACCGTCTCCTTTTAGCCAATTTTTTACTGCGTACGTTCGCTTACAGCATTGATTAAACATATATAATAATTTTATAAATATTAAATATATTCATATGGTTATAGTTACCGCCCGCTTCTGGTTTGGAAATAACTGGACATTTTTCAAGGGCCTCTACCCGTATCTTCAACGCGCCGTCTTAAATTGTTCGGTCATTCTGATTTCCATGTCCAATCCCATGCTTTGTTTATCGGCAATATTCTGATAATAAAGATAGAATCGTTTATTACAAGACCCGGATAGCGCTTATATGAGCACCTCGTTGTATCAAAAAGTGGGCCTGGCCACGCTAATAATGACGGCATCGATATTTGCCAGCCGGGTTATTGGCCTGGTGCGGGAAATGGTCATTGCTCATACCGCCGGCGCCACCGGCGCCGTGGATGCCTACCAGATTTCGTTTATCCTTCCCGAAATACTCAATCACATTGTTGCCAGCGGGTTTCTCTCCATTACCTTTATCCCCATTTTTTCGCGTTACCTAGCTGAAAATAGAGAATCGGAAGGGTGGCGAGTGTTTAATATTATCCTCACCGGCCTTGGTACGTTTTTGCTGGGTTTAATTGCCATTGCCGTTTATCTGGCACCCACTCTGGTGGCCGTTTTTGCTCCTGGCATCGATGATCCTGTTTTAAAATCAGAGGCCGTTAAGATGACCCGGATTATCCTACCGGCGCAGTTTTTCTTTTTTATCGGCGGTCTGTTCACTGCCGTTCAATTTGCCAAGGAACGGTTTACCCTGCCAGCCCTGGCTCCTTTGATATATAATCTGGGGATCATTGCCGGCGGGGTTTTATTCAGCCCTCGTCTGGGGATGCAAGGATTTTCCTGGGGTGTTTTAGGCGGTGCCTTTATTGGAAATTTCTTACTTCAGTACCTGGGTGCTCGTCGCGTCGGAATGAGACTGGTAATTAATTGGAACCTGGGGCACCCTGATTTCAGGGCCTACATTTATTTGACGCTTCCCCTTATGGTGGGATTGACCATGACTTTTTCAACGGAGATTTTTCTGAAATTCTTCGGGTCCTTCCTGCCCAATGGCAGCATCGCTGGGCTGAACTATGCACTCCGAATTATGCTGCTACTAGTCGGCTTTTTTGGCCAGGCCGTGGGGGTCGCGTCTTTTCCGTTCATGGCCCGCCTTGCCGCCGAAAAAAAAATAGACGAAATGAACCGGCTGCTCAACAACACCATGCGATATCTGGCCCTGGTCATCCCATTTACGGCATTGATCATGGTTTTGCGACACGAGGTCGTGTTCCTTTTGTTTGAAAGAGGAAGATTTGACGCAGCCGCCACCGAATCGACGGCCGGTATTCTTGGTTTTATGATGGTCGGTGCATTCGCATTTGCCGCCCAGACCGTGGTGGTTCGAGGGTTTTACGCCATTCAAAATACATTGTTTCCGGCTGTTTTTGGCACGATTGCGGTGGTGGTTAGCATCCCTCTCTATATGATTGGAATGCGGGTAATGGGTGCCCAAGGAGTCGCCCTGGCCATTTCCGTATCGGTCACGCTGCAGGTGATGCTATTGTTCATTATCTGGAATCGGAAGCATAATAATAAAAACAGCACTTCCGTTATCATCTTTCTTCTAAAAACGGCCTTTCTAAGTATTCCTCTGGGAATCGGAATGACTTGGATTCGAACCTATCTGGCCGGTTGGGTTGATACGACTACTTTTGAAGGATGTTTGCTGGTCCTAGCGATCGTCGTTAGCGCGTTTATTGCCGTTCTTTTGGTCGGCGCATTTCTGCTCAGGATAGAGGAAATCCGGGGATTGATCAAAGGCATCAACAACAAAAATAATTGATTTCTTTTCAGAATCAGATCCCTAAAAAATGTATATTTTTTATTGACTAAACCGTCAATATAATTTATTATAATATTTAAAAAAATAAATATTATTCATTATCATGCGGGAGAATATTGTGGGCATACGTGAGCGGAAGGCACGGGAGAAGGAACGGCGGCGGCAGCAAATCATCGTGGCGGCCAAAAGGGTCTTTTCCCAAAAAGGATTCAACAAAGCAACCATGGAAGATATCGCTGATGAGGCGGAACTCAGTCCGGGAACTCTTTATTTGTATTTCAAAAACAAAGAGGAGCTTTACGCGTCGTTGTCGTTGCGCATTCTCCAGTATCTAAGAATCCGAGTGGAACATGTCCATAAGGATGCGGGACCCGGGCCGGAAGAGAAGCTCGAAGCGTTGATCGAGGCCATGTACGATGTTTACGATTTCGACCCATTGACCATTATCAATATGTTTCATCTGCAGTCCAGCGAAACCTTGAAGAATCTGTCACCCGAACTGATGTCGCAAATTAAAGATCTGTCAAAGCAATCGATAAATGATATCGCCCGAATTTTCGAAGAGGGCATAAAAGCGGGACTTTTCATCAAAGCACTTCCGATCGCTCTTGCAGATATTTTCTGGTCTTTATTTTCCGGGGTTATTCTATGGGAAGCCAGTAAAAAGGTCATTAATAAAGAAAAGGATTACCTTAAAGAAACCCTTGAGTCCGCTTTTATCGTTTTTTCCAAGGGAATACGGGTGGAGCAGAGTGAGTAGAATTATATTGTCCCACTCGGGGAATGGGAGCAAAACCCTCGCCTTTAGGCGAAGACTTTAGTTTAATTGTGGATACTGCCGTAAGGATTCAAGGGGTCAAGGGTTCAAAGATTCAAGCAAAGGCTTGGATGGTCTTTTCACTTGACCCCTCGAACCCTTGGATCCTTGGACCCCAAGCCTTCGGTTTTAGTCGAAGGGTGTTGACTTTTTATTCATGGTCAGGACAATGACGAAAAAAGCAATGATCGCCCCGAACCAGGTAGCGAAAATATCATTGATATCAAAACTTCCCTGGCCAAAATAGGATCTGGTATTTTCCAAAAATAAAATGCCGCTGAACCATTCCGGGACCAATCGATTGACAATATGGTGATATTTCTGGCCCATTTCGAAAAGGATATCGACCAGCATCCAGGTCAGGCAAATAGAGATTGCACCTCGAATCCGGCAAGTCAAGATACCGGCACTGATGAGAGAAAAGGAAAAAACATGAACAAATGCCGGCAGGTTGCCCCCCAGGCGTCCAAAAATAGCCGGCCACATGTCGAACCGACTGAGATTATTTCCGAAATGCCTGACAAAATAGACGTCGTTGGGTGAACGATCCACGAAATATAAAATCGTTCCAACCAAGAGAACGACCATTCCGATGATTATCTGCTTTATATTGATCGTGTCTCGTATTGATCGAAGCGGCATGGGGACTCGATTAAAGAGTTAAAAATGGGGACCGGAGCGATATCCAAAAACCGTCAATTTTCAATCATTAATTATGATCCATGTCAATACAGATGGTCATCATTCTTTTATTGAAGATAATACCTGTTACCCTTTCAGCATAGGAGGCATCGCGATGACGAAAAAGTGGGTTTATCAATTTGAGGAAGTGGAAGCAGCGGAAAGATACATGGGGGGTGACTGGGAAAACGTCCGTGGCTTGATGGGCGGTAAAGGGGCCAATCTGGCCGAAATGGTTCGCATCAGAGTTCCGGTTCCGCCCGGTTTTACCATCACGACCGAGGCCTGCCTGGCCTATCTGGCTGAAGGGGGACATTTTCCTGATCAAATGTGGGAACAGACCCTAGAGGCCCTGAAGACTGTTGAGACAGCTTCGGGCAAGATTTTCGGAGATCCGGGCAACCCGCTGCTGGTTTCTTGCCGTTCAGGAGGCAAGTTTTCCATGCCCGGCATGATGGATACGGTGCTCAACATCGGCTTGAACAAAGAAACCGCTCGCGGGATGGTGGCGTTAACCGGTGATGAGCGGTTTGTATACGATGCCTACCGGCGTCTGGTGCAGATGTTTGGTAGTGTCGTTATGGGGATTGATGATGAACCCTTCGAGGAAGTCATTGCCTCAACCCGCCAGAAAAAGGGGGTAGTGTCGGACGCTGATTTAACCGCCAAGGACTGGAAAGAGGTGACGGAAAAATTCAAATCCATCTATTGGCGCAAGGTTCAAAAAGGTTTTCCCGATGATCCCTACGAACAGCTCCAACTGGCCACCGAGGCGGTATTCAAAAGCTGGAATGGCAAACGGGCCATCGATTATCGCAATGCGGCCGGAATTTCACATGACCTGGGTACGGCGGTCAATATCGTTACCATGGTTTTTGGGAATATGGGCAACGATAGCGCCACCGGCGTGGCTTTAACCCGTAACGGTACCACCGGTGAAAACCAGATTGAGGGGGACTACCTTACGAACGCTCAAGGTGAAGACGTCGTGGCAGGTATCCGGATCACTAAAGATCTTGCTATTATGAAAGCAGAGATGCCGGCGGCCTATGAAGAATTTGCCCATATTGCCAAAAAATTGGAAAATCACTACCGCGAGATGCAGGATGTGGAATTTACGGTTGAGAAAGGTAAATTGTGGATGCTGCAAACCCGGGATGGCAAACGAACGGCCCAGGCGGCGGTACGGATTGCCGTGGATATGGTCGAAGAAGGTCTGATCAGCCGCGAAGAAGCAGTGCTACGTGTCACACCTGAGCAAGTCGATTTTTTTCTACACCCCCAATTCGATCGTCAAGCAGTGATGGTGGCCAAAAACGAAGGCACGATGCTGGCCTCGGGTTTAAATGTATCGCCTGGAGCCGCGTGTGGGGTTGTCGCTCTGGATGCGGACCTGGCCGAAACCTGGGCCAAGGATGAAGGCCGGAAGGTGATTATGGTCCGTCCGGAAACCAAGCCGGATGATGTCCACGGCATGTTGGCCGCGGAAGGTATTCTGACCAGCCGGGGGGGACGCACCAGCCATGCTGCCCTCGTGGCCCGGCAATTCGGCAAGCCGGCTGTGGTGGGTGTGTCCGAGCTTAGCATCGATATGGCCAAGCGGCTGATCAGGGTCGGAGGGCATGTTGTTCACGAGGGGGATCAGATTTCAATTGACGGTACCGTGGGAGAGGTTTTCCTGGGAGAATTGGACACGATGGTGCCGGATATTAAGGACGAATGGCTTTTGAAGCTCCTTTCGTGGGCCGACGATTTCCGGCGGTTGGGCGTCTGGACCAATGCCGACTACCCCAGCGATGCCGAACGTGGCCGGGAATACGGCGCCGAAGGGATCGGTCTGTGTCGAACCGAGCACATGTTTTTTGAGACCCAGCGCCTGCCTTTTCTGCACAAGATGATTATGACCGAGTTGCCTATTGAACGGCGTGAGGCCCTGGATGCGTTGCTGCCCTTTCAACGGGATGATTTCGCCGGCTTATTCAGGGCGATGGACGGGCTGCCGGTCATCACCCGCTTGATCGATCCACCTCTGCATGAGTTTTTGCCCAATCAGGAGGAACTGCTACATGATCTGACCGATCTTAAGATCCGTCTAAGACATGCCGGTACCCTCCAGGAAGTTGATACGCTTTTAAAACAAATTGAGGAAAAAAGCCATATCCTACAACGGGTCGAGAGCCTGCATGAAAGCAATCCGATGCTGGGGTTGCGCGGCGTCCGTCTCGGTATCCAAATTCCGGAACTGACCATTATGCAGGTTCGGGCGATCTTTGAGGCGGCCTGTATCGTGAAAAAAGAAGGAGGAGAGGTTCACCCGGAGGTTATGATTCCCTTGACCTGCCACGTGAATGAATTAAAGGTACAGCGTGAACTACTTGAGGCCGAAGCTAAAAAAGTGATGGAAGAACAGGCCGTGAAGGTCGATTATAAATTCGGAACCATGATCGAAATTCCACGGGCGGCCCTGACGGCAGACCAGGTGGCCGGACAGGCTGAGTTCTTTTCCTTTGGCACCAATGATCTGACCCAGACCACTTTCGGCATATCGAGGGACGACGCCGAGGCCGGGTTCCTCATCGCCTATATGGAAAAAGGTATTTTACCGGATAATCCTTTCGCCACTTTGGACAAGGACGGCGTGGGTCAGCTGATGAAAACAGCTGTCGAAAAGGGCCGCTCGGTCAATCCGGACCTCGAATGCGGCATTTGCGGCGAACATGGCGGTGATCCGGAGTCGATCCGCCTCTGCCATGAATTGGGGCTGAACTATGTCTCCTGCTCGCCGTTTCGGGTGCCCATTGCCCGATTGGCTGCCGCCCATGCAGCCCTGAATGAAAAAGTCGAATAACATTAGGAATTGGAAACGCTATTCATCTTCATAAAAAGAAATCCGAGGGGTGTCATTGAGGCGAGATACGGGATACTGGTGACTGGATATTTGTAAGGATTCAAGACTTTTTTATCCAGCATCCGGCAGATAGGATCAATCTGGTAACGCCCCCGTAAACACTATAGCGTTAGGGAATAGCCACCCCAAAATATTCTTCTTAAAAACGATACGATGCCGAATACATTAGTCCATATGGGTGTGGCTCGCCTCACCAGCCCGGTGCTGTTTCGGGATGCGGATGCCAAGTGGATTTATATCGGCTGTGTCATCCCCGACATCCCGTGGATCATCCAGCGACTGGCTGTCTCTGTCCTGCCGGGAACCCATCTTTTGGATCTTCGGCTTTACGCGATCATTCAGGCATCGTTGTTTTTCAGCTTGGTTTTTAGCGCGGCCGTCTCCCTGATATTCAAACGCACCCTGCGGATTTTTCTTTTGCTGGGGTTCAATTGCCTCATTCACCTTCTTTTGGACGCCGTGCAAATTAAATGGGCCAACGGAGTTCATTTGCTTGCACCGCTGTCATGGCAAATGACGGGTTTTGGTGTTTTTTGGCCGGAAAGCCTATTTTCCTATTTTCTCACTGGGTTTGGGCTGATCATGGTCCTTTGGTATTGGCAACCCACCTGGCGCCGGCCGATCTTTTTTTTCCCGACGTCTTTCATCCGCATCATGGCCAGTACCGGATTATTAATCGTTTATTTCAGTCTGCCGTTTTTCTTTTTTGACGGTCCGGAACAGTTGGACAACCATTATATCTCCACATTAAGACACCGCCATGTCCGACCCGACCGGTCTATCGCCTTTGATCGATGTGATTACGACCCTGACACCCAGGCAATCCGTATCTTTTCCGGTGAAGTCATCAAGGTAACGGGGATCAAATCGTCCCGTGCCGCCACGGTTTCCATCAAGGGACGATTTGTCACGACAGACCGGATTCAGGTCCAGGTTTTTCATATCCACTATCCGTTTCGCGATGCGGCTTCATTGCTAGGCCTTGCGCTAATCACTATTCTCTGGTTTACTGCTGGATGGAAAAGGCAAATCACCCGGCATTCTTGGTCCTGGTGATGATCGGTGGCGGGATTACCTGTCAAAAATCCATGGGCCTCACTAAATGACCCCATCCGGATCTGACCATGGCGCTTGATCAATTTATTTACCGATGCATTAGCGATACCCTGGACGGACTCCAGGATGGCCTGTCGCACTTTTCCCAGCCAAGCCGGGTCGCACTTATTTACTCCGTTTCACACCAAGGCCCGATCCGGGTCCACGACCCCCAGCGATTATTGAGCGGACACGAACCGATCATCAAAGAACTTTACCTGGATTCCGGGATCTGTAAAAAACAGGCGGCGAATATCTCCCGAATGGATCAACCCGGATTTCTTGACCGTGAGAAAAACCTCCAGCTGGCAGGATTAATCTCCTTCGGAGGACGCTCTCGATCCATGTATTACCAAATGTGGTTCACCGAGCATCACCCAGATATGTGCAGTATTGGTCCCACGGAACGATGGCTGGAACAGGCCGCCTGGCGGCTGGCTCATGATGTGGCCAATGAGGATTCACTCTATACGGGGATTTCAGGTGCCTTTCTGCGTGAGTATGCTACCCATGCGGTGCGCGATCATATCATCGACGAAATGAATATCCGGTTGGGATGGGATACCAGACTTCGGATTTACCCGGTGTTGGACGCTGTTTTGGGGATTTCAAGAACCTTTGAAGAGGGTGCCTGGCCCAGGGGAGAGCTGGTTTTTATCGAACCGGGTTTCGTTTCGGAAATCGATTTCGTGGTCCAGTTTCCCAGGCTGGAACAGCCGAATATTGAAAACCACAAGCACGTCCGAAAATTGTTACAGGCCGTTGAAAATTCAAACCGCCAGCTCATTTCCAATGAAAATTATGTCTTGGGAATTGCCCATGGTCATCCTTCCCGGTTCTGTATTTCGGCGGAGTATCGAGGCCAACACGGGTTTTTAAAAATCGACGGCGAAGCGATTTGTAGTTTTGCCGATGGTCGTTTTTGTTCGACCACCCACCGGGTCAAACTGGTGGAAGTGGAAGAAATCCTGCTTGAAACGAATTTGACCAGTGAAAGGCAAAGTGAGCTGTTTCAGGTCGTGGCAGACGTCGTTCACAGCGCCCAAGAGCAAAAATACGGCTGTACCGTCATCCTTGATTTTAATAAACCATCCCTCAAGCTTCAGGGACAACAACTCACAAGTCCTCTGGATCTTTCCCTGGAGAAGAACGTTTCCTTAGCCAAGTCTCTGGCAAAGGTCGATGGCGCCCTGCAGATAGGTGCCGATTTAAAATTGCACCGCTTTGCCTGTCTTATGGATGGACCGTCCATCACTGGAGAAGACCGGGCCCGCGGCGCCCGGTATAACTCGGCCCTTAGATTTACCGCTGCTCAAAAGGACCTCATCGTGGTGGTCGTCTCATCGGACCGGCCTGTTTCGATTATCCAGGACGGCATGGCCCTCAACGCCCAGTGTCGGTTCGATCCGATTTCACTTTCGACCGACCTGCCACCGGACCTTGATTCATGGCTGGCCGAAAAATGACTCCACTAGGTGCGCATTCAGATTTATACCGATTTCGATTCCGATAGTTTATTCAATCGGAACGTTTTTGTGAAAGCTGCTATAGATGACTGATCCTTCTCGCAACGCAATATTATGTCCCCGCTGTCGACGATTGATCGGGTCGGATGATCGCCCGTGCCCTCATTGCGGTTTGGCACGTCCGGCTTCCCCCTTTAAAAATTACCTCTTGGGCCGTACGCTGCTTGGGGAGAACTGGGTATTCAAATCTTTGATTTGGATCAATATCGCCATGTTTATCATTTCCATTCTGCTGAATCCCCGAACCATCGGTCTGAACTTCAACCCACTTTCTTTTCTGGCACCCGATAACCGCAGTTTATTGCTTCTCGGTGCTACCGGGACCGTTCCCATTGACCGGTTCGGCCGGTGGTGGAGTCTCGTGGCGGCTAACTATCTGCATGGCGGTATCCTCCATATTTTTTTCAACCTGATGGCTTTAAGTCAGATTGCCCCGCTGGTCCAGCGCGAGTATGGTCGTTATCGCTTTATCATAATCTATACCATTGGTGGGATCGGTGGTTTTTACGCCTCGTACCTGGCCGGTGTCTCCTTTACCATCGGTGCTTCGGCCGCCCTGTGTGCCTTACTTGGTGCGGCCGTTTACTATGGAAAAAGCCGCGGCGGAATTTATGGTCGGGCCGTTTATCGGCAGATCGGCGGCTGGGCCCTGGCGATCCTGGCTTTCGGTTTAATTGTTCCCGGGATCAACAACTGGGGCCATGGTGGTGGCTTTATCGCCGGCGCGATTTTAGGGATGACTCTCGGTTACAATGAAAACCGGTCGGAAAGCCGGACCCATGGACAGCTGGCCGCGTTGTGTATCGGTCTCACTTTGCTGGTGCTTCTGTGGGCATTAGTGACGGCGATTTACTATCGCTTTGCATAGATTGATTGGATCGAATATCTCGGATGTTTAACGAAGTGGGGCCTAATTTTAATAAGTCTCGAAATTCCATTCGGACTTCAAGAAGATTTCCTCAAATTAGAATAACCTCATCCAAGCAATGAAAACGGCTATTTTTAATGTGGATCCGTGGCAGGATAAAACTGTCCGGCTGTTAGAACAAGGTTATTGACAAATTTTGGCCTTTTTGCTATTTTTCAATGTAAGAGGGAAGTTCCCGCCTTAGAACTGACGGTTAAATCCAAGGAAATTGACCCATATGCCGGAATACGATTTCAGCGACGGGTTCAACCAATTAGAAAGCACCTACAATGGATCGGGTGACAGGGTCCCGGTATTTGCTCAACTCCATGAATTTGCAATGCAATGGAACGGAATATCCGGCAAACAATTCTATTCTTCACCACGGCTGTATGTTAAGGGTATTCTCGATACCGTCAAGGCGTTTCAATTAGATATCCCGGATATCGTCTGGGATGCATATAACTTGGAAGCAGAAGCCATGGGGGTTAAGGTTTTCTTCCACGAGGGACAATCCCCGGCCCTTGATCAATCCCGTCCGTTGATAGAAACCGAAAAAGATCTGGCCCGGTTAAAGCCGCCGGATCCCTATACATCTGCCCGGATGCCGTTCGCAATCGAATGTCTGCATATCTTCAGAGAGTTAACGGGGGTGGCTTCACCATTGGGTTTCTGCGCCCCGTTTAGCATGGCCGTGCTGCTGATGGGTTATGATAAGTTGGTCATGGCCATTTATGAAAAACGCGCCTTTGTCAAGCAAGTGTTAGATTTTGTCACGGAAGCTGTCATCGCGCCCTATATACAGGCGGCTTTCAAGGAGAATGACAATTGTCCGGGCGCTGATGGTGCGGATGCCCTTTCGTCTCTTCCCTTTCTAACCCAGGAGATGCTAGAGGAATTCAGCATTCCCTACATCCTCCGGCTTAGGGAACTATGCGGCGAGCGGGTGGTCGTCAGGAACTGGTGGGGAGATGCTTATACCAAAGATGTGGAAAGCTTCTGGGATCAGAAGCTAAAAATATCGGGGGGCGTTCTTGAAGTTCAGGATCCGGACCTGAATAAGGTCAGTCCTGAAAGGGTAATGGCCTACGCTGAGCCCAAACACCTTCCGGTAATTTTGGGTGTCGATCAAACCCTTCTGGCTGAAGGTGATGTGCAGCAAGTTGCCCAGCGAGTGCAACACTATCTGAAGGTCGGCGGCCGGCAAAAACGATTGGTGCTTTATTTGTGTAACCTAAACCGCGAGACACCGGTTGAAAATATCCGTGCCGCCGTTAAAACGGTCGAACGTTATGGGCAGTACGATAGTTAAGGCATGTCGCAGGGCGGTTACGCAAGCATTATTGTAGTCGCAAGTAGGGAGTACATTTGTTACACCCCAGGCAGTTTTGAGAAATACGCGCAGGGGGTGTTCTGTCCTTGAGATTTATTGGAAATCTAACACTACATCCATATGGATCAAGCCCATGTTAACAGAGGTTTTTTCTGTAGATCGGACCGCAATGACGCGGATAATGGCAAGTCGCTGTGTTACTTGAAACCATCACGAAAAGGAGATCTATTATGCCAAAAAGTAAATCATTGAAAGAAGCTGCCCATGCCGGGCAAGGTGTCACCCGGCGTCGTTTTATCAAGCAGACCGCGACCGGCGCGGCGGTGTTCGCTACGGCCAGCATTGGTCCGTGGTTCATCAAGAATGCGCTCTCCTCTTCAGGTGAACTCAAGCTGTTTACCTGGCCTGACTACTCTAAACCCGAGGTTATCCAGGCATTTGAGAAAGCTACCGGAATTAAAGTCAAAGTCACCAACTACAGCTCCAATCAAGAGTGTATGAATAAGCTGCGTGCGGCCCGAGCCAGTGGGTTTGACATTGCCCAGCCGTCAATTACAGAAGTGCAGCTTCAAATGGATTTTGATCTTTACAGAGAGATTGATGAGAGCAAAATTCCAAATTTGAAGAACATGGAAAAATCATTTTACGAAAATTCCGGAAAATTAGGAGGCATCGTGCGCGGCAAACGCGTCAGCCTACCCTATGACTGGGGCACTGAGGCATGTGCCTGGAATACCGACGAATTGAGCTTTAAATATGGAGAGCTTTCTTTCGGTTCCATGTGGGATCCTAAATATGAACAGAAAGTTACCTGCAGACCCCATTCGGTATTTATCGGTACCGGCCTCTACCTGGATGCCACGGGAAAAGTCCCGTCTAACCGTATGTACGATACATACGAAACCGAAGAAAAGATGCGCAAAGTCTACGATGAGATTTTTAAATTTCTAGTCGAACACAAAAAGAATATCAAGATGTTTTGGAATAATGCCCAGGACCACCAGTTGGCATTTCTCCAGAATGGCTGCGTTCTGGGACAAACCTGGGACGGTCCCATCATGACCCTGAAAAAAGAGGGAAAACCCGTCTCATACATGGCCCCCAAAGAAGGGGCCATGACCTGGATCGATACGGTCAGCATCGTCAAGAATGCCGAAAATGTCGATCAGGCCTATGCCTACATTAACTGGGCGTATACACCTGAAGCCGGTGCCATTATGGCAAAAGCCACCGGCTACAACAGCGTGGTGAAAGGGGCTGCCGATCTTCTGGATGATGCCACCAAAAAAGTTTTTGCGGAGGCATACCCTGAAAACGCGCTGGATAACCTCTGGTGGTACCCCAATGAACCGACTTGGTTCGTGCCGGCAAGAACGGAGTACCGTGATAAATTCCAGGCAGCCTGATTACTTGCACAGCAGTTTGGGTTCAAACACCCCCATACCGGCGCATATCGCGGTATAGGGGTTATCAAATGGAGGGAATATGGGCCAGGCCAACGGCCAGGACGTTGAAATTGCCGATGTCAGCATGCGTTATCCGGGGTCCAAAAGATATGCCGTGACGGACGTCAGTGTCCACATTCAGGCCGGAGAGTTTTTCAGTTTTCTAGGGCCATCCGGTTGTGGTAAGACAACGCTGTTACGCTTGGTTTCCGGGTTTATTGAGCCCACCAAGGGTGAGGTGCTAATCGGGGGGCAAAACATGCGTGGGATCGGACCGAACAAGCGGCCGACAGCGATGATTTTTCAGAACCTGGCCCTGTTCCCATTGATGTCTGTAGCGGACAATATCGGTTTTGGTCTGGAAGTTCGGGGCGTATCCCGTGCCGAGCGTATGAAAAAGGCGACGGAGCTTCTCGAACTGGTGGACCTGCCCGGTGTGGAAAAAAAGAAAGTCAGCGATTTATCCGGTGGTCAAATGCAACGCGTGGCCATTGCTCGAGGACTCGCCGTACAACCGGCTGTCCTGCTTCTCGATGAGCCATTATCCGCACTTGATCTTAATCTAAGGCAGCATATGCGATCTGAATTGAGGAAAATCCAGAAACGCACCGGCGTTACCTTTGTTTATATTACCCACGATCAGGGCGAAGCCCTTACCATGTCCGATCGGATCGCAGTGATGACGGATAAAGGGATTATCGACCAAGTTGCAACTGCCAATACACTGTACAATAACCCAAAGACTGCGTTTGTTGCCGATTTTGTTGGTGAGAACAATGCGTTTTTGGCCAATGTAAAGGAAATCATTAATGGTTATGCTTTGGCCGAAACCTCCTTCGGATTACTTAAAGGAAGAAATCCCCAGAATCTTAATCCGGGCCAGCGAACCCTTGCTTTTATCCGACCGGAAGCATTGACACTTAGAGAAGGCGCAGAGACGGCGGAAAATGTGGTGAAATGCATTGTGAAAAATTTAAGTTTTGAAGGGGCCTTTATTACTGTTTTTCTAAAAGTCGGTAACGATAATTCCGTTATTATGCGGCAAAGCAACGATGGGTCTACCCCACTTTTAAAAATTGGCGCCGATGTCGATGTCTGTTTCAGCGCAGAAAACACGCTTTTGTTGGCCTATGGAGAGGTGGCCGATGCGTAAGCTTTGGAAAGATGCTTTACGAAATTTTGGCGGTATCGGTGTCATATTTATTCTGTTGACTGTGGGTGGTTGGCTCATTTTCATGATTATACTGCCGCAGCTAATTATGCTGGATTTTTCGTTTCGGCCCCTTCTTCCGTTGCGAAAGCTCGGCGGGCCTGAAGATGTTTATACATTGAAAAATTACATTTTACTTTTTACGACACCCTTACACCGAGCGATATTTTTTAAAACCATCTGGGCCAGTGTTATTGTCACCGGTGTTGCCCTCGCCATCTGTTACCCCATCTCCTTTTACCTGGCCAAGGTTGCCAAAGGGGCTCGATTGGGCTGGATTCTGATGGGATTGATTATCCCCTATTGGATCAACGAACTGCTGCGCCTATTTGCCTGGCAATTAATTCTGGCCGATTCAGGGATTTTAAACCAATTCCTGATGTTTTTAGGAATCGTCAGTGATCCGATCAATTTTCGCGCCGGCAACGGGGCGGTGATCATGGGAATGGCCTATGCTTACATTCTTTTTATGGTTTTTCCCTTATACAATGCCATGGAAAGCCTGGACCGAAACCAGATTGACGCCGCCCGGGACTTGGGATCTTCCTGGCTTCGGATTCACTGGCGGATCGTTATTCCATACGCCAAACCCGGGATTGCCGTAGGATGCATCATGACATTCATGCTGGCCGCCGGATCCATCGCCGCTCCGCAGCTTTTGGGCAGCCCCAGCAGTTTCTGGTTTACCCAGATCATTTACACCAATTTCGAAACCGCCAACTGGAACCAGGGTGCGGCCTACGCCATGATCCTGGCGGCGCTGTGTCTTGTTTTTATCATGATTATGCTCAAGGTGTTTCGCGTCAGTCTGAAAGAGCTTGCCAAATGAACTCAAAGACCGTCCTACAATTCGTCACCGGTGGTTATATTGTTCTGTTTTTTATCTACCTTTTCCTGCCATTGGTATTCATGGGGATCGTGGCCTTCAATACCAGCAGCATTCCACAAGTTACGCCCTGGGAGGGGTTCACCTTTAAATGGTTTGGAGAATTATTCGCCGATAAGCAGATGTGGGAGGGCCTTTTCAACAGCCTTATTGTGGCCTTCTTCGTAGTGATCATTTCAGTTCCCATCGGCCTCGGGGCAACTCTATTTCTGACCCGGTTACAAATTAAAGGACGAGATGGTTTTTATGCTCTCTTGGTATCACCCATTCTTACGCCGGGGATCATTCTCGGAATTTCCACTTTTCTATTTTGGGACAAGGCCTTTCATCTTTCAGGTGGACTTTGGACGGCCATCATGGGGCAATCAACCTTTATCAGCGGCTATTGCATGCTGATGATCATGGCCAGAGCCCAGCGCTTTGACCGCACCCAAGAAGATGCCGCCTTTGATCTAGGCGCCACCCATCGACAAGTCTTTTGGAAAATCACGCTCCCTTTTTTAAAACCGGCGCTACTCTCCGCTGCCGCCCTGGCTTTCATGCAATCCTTTGAAAATTATAATACGACCCTGTTTGCCATTGGATTTAAACAGACCCTACCTATTTATATCGGGACGAAATTACGACAGTTCATCAGTCCCGCCATGAACGCGCTAGCGCTGATTTTTATCTTGTTAACCATCACCGGTGCCGCTGTTTATGAGATCATTAGGCGCCGTGAGGGCCGCCGATCTTAAGAAAACCATCTCCGGATTTCCAACACCTGTATTCGTTCTTGGCTAGGTTGGCGCAAAAGTCAGCCACGATTTTTCTTTCAACCCCGATTGAGCGAAAGTCGAGGATGCCCCAGATACAAGGCATCAAGGGTGACGCTGTAGTGTACTACCGCAAACCCTTGATAACGCCGTAGGTGGGGTATGATCGGCTTTCCTACCGGACCGCTATCGCGGAGGCCGAAAGGCCAACAAAATGAGATTGTTTTATGATTAACTATCTCATTCATTGAAGCATTATCGAAATTTAACTGAATTGAAGATTTATACCACAAATCTAAATGCTTAAATTGAGCTTCTCATTTTGTTTACGCTCATTTGGGGTTCAACAGTCCCCAGCCTGGCTATCAACAGGTATGCCATCTAGCTTGATATTAAAGAACAGGTTGGTGTATATATTGAAGCCGACTTTGACGACACCCCATTATAGGCTGTCGGACAAAATACACCCTCCGGACATTTGCCCTTGTTTGAGTTACAAATTTCGCACCGGAACCGATGCGCCATGGCTTCTGAAAACACCCATATATATATAGCCGATCGGATCAGAGCGGAAATAAATGACGATATGTTGAAACGAATTATTTCCGGTCACCTGGATTATTATTTTATTGGATCGATATTTCTGGATATTTTATTCTTTAGCAAAGATAAGCAGATAGTGGATGTTGCCTACAATCTTCATGGTGAAGATGGTTTGCCGACCAACCGGATTGTTTTTGATTTGTTGGACAGGATTAAAGCTGGGAAAGATGATACAAATTTTTCGTTTGTCTCTGGCTTTTTAACCCATTATGCCGTTGATATCACCCTTCATCCGATGGTTTTCTATTTTTCAGGGTATAAAGCCAATGGGAGTAGACGGGAAAATGACAGGAGTGCATACTTGCATTGGCATTATGAAACAAGTATCGATAGACAGGTAAATGATCGCTTTTATCTTGATAAAATAATCAACCCGGAAACGATTAAAGGCCTCGTCATTCCACAAATACTCGGCATCGACCAATCGATTATTTGCGATGCGTTGAAAAGACAGATGAAATATTACAGTCTGACTCGCAGCCGGCTTTATTTTGTAGTATTTCAAGTATTGTGTAAATTGGGCTTTTTTCCTGCCCGGATGGTTGCGGGCTTCCATGAGAATCTGAAAAAGGATAAAACGCGACTTCCCGATCCGCTTCAGTATAAGGACATTATCACTGGGGAATCCATAAAAATAACCGTAAGCGACTTGATGGAGAAAGCCATTCATTTCGGTTGCCGGATGATAGAATCCGCTTACCATTGCTACAAGGGACAGATCAATAACGATGAATGCCAGAAAGCCATCGCCGGTCAAAGTCTGGAAACCGGTCGGTTAGGCAAGCGGATAACAGATATTCGATTTTCGGCAGGATTAACATAGCCGTACAAAGCAGATCTGTATTGCTTTGGTTAATCAAATTGGGCCGGCGCGAGCCAACGATTTTTTTTTATGTTCAAGGAGCCATTCATGATAGCGAAACAGTTAACCGTTTTAACCGAGAATTCAGCGCGGCGGATGGGTAGCGTGATATCCCATCTCAGTAGTGAAGGGATCGACATTCGCGCCCATTGTTTTGTGGATAATGGGGATGCAGATTGCAAGTTGAGAATGATCGTTTCTCAGTCGGATAAGGCGACAGCCATTTTACAAGATCAGCGCTTCGCTGTGGTTGCAAACGATGTCGTGGTTGTCGAAGTGGACGACAAACCTGGTGGGTTGAGCCGAATCCTGTCTATGCTTGCGACAGAGGATATTCGAATTGCTTATTCCTATATCGCAGTCAGTGAAACACCTGACACCGCCTTGATGGTTTTTCATTTTTCCGACAATGCCAAAGCTGCCCGTTTATTGGAAGAAAACGGGCTTAAATCGCCTGCCGAAACTGTTGGCTAAATCAGTTTTTACGGACCCTGGACCTTGAATGAGGGGATCGACTCCACTGATAGCAGAACAAGTACCATGCCAGTTGATTGGTTTTGTAATGGCCTTTATTAGCCCGGCAATTAAATATGTGAAATTCCGTCATGCCGGACTTGATCCGGCATCCAGAAAATACTGGATTCCGGCTTTCGCCGGAATGACATTCGTATTGCGTATTTATTCGCCGAAACAATATATACAGGAGTATTGATAGGTTACTATAGCGTAAGGTGTAAAAAGGTAGCGGGGATGTGCTAATACACAATTGTAAAGGATATCAGTATAATCAGAAAAGGAAACCGAATAACAGGTGAAAGAGAGGTTAAAACATGTCGAAATTTGTATTTGTATTGACGCGAGGATTGGAAGACCCGACACGTGTCACGCGGACTTTTCAACTGGCAAAGGCAGCCCACGAAACCGGTCACGAGGTTAGCCTTTTCCTCACGGATGATGCCGTGGTTGTTGCCAAAGATGGCATGGTCGACAACATCGTCGCCCCTACCGGTGATGAGGCCGGACCGCACCTGTTCTATTTAGTGGAGAACAAGGTGCCCATTTTCGTCTGAATTCCCTGTGCCGAGAGTCGCCAGGTTGGCGAAAAAGACGTCATCGGTTCGGTGACCTTTGCTGGTGCACCCAAACTGTTTGAAATTTCAGAAGGGGCCAATATATTAACATTTTAGGTTCTTATCCAGCTTAGTTGGAGAAAGGGATCCAAGGGTTCAAGGGATCAGGGATTCTGGTGTTTGATTTCTAATGTTTTTATTAGCGATTGGCTTCCATCTGGATCCTTCGGCTATATGGGAGGGAACAGATACGGCAGATCTTCTGATCTGTCACGTTAGACCGCGTTGTTCTTCCTAAGGAAATGTTGCTGTTATTTCTTATACCTTTAAACAGAGATCATACAACTTCTGCCAGGCAACACTGAATGATCCTTTTTCTTTTCGTATACTTAAGTATATACGGCGGTGTACATCTATACGCTTTTTTGAAACTGAAGCGGGGGCTTGCCCTGGGAGCCTCGGCATACCCGATCCTTGCCATATTTATGATCCTAATGGTGGTTGCACCCATTGCTGTGCGCATTTCCGAGCGTTACGGGTATGAAGCTTTTGCACGCTGTTTGGCTTACGTCGGATTTATATGGATGGGGATGCTTTTTATCTTTATCTCCGCTTCATTTTTCTTTGACATCTATAGACTGCTCCATTTCCTGGCAAGGATGTTGACCCAGAGCCCCCTCACGGGCATTACTCTTTCTCCTAGAAATTTTTGCACCCTCGCTATTCTACTCTCATTTACCGTGGTGATCTATGGTTATTTCGAGGCACGTCACATCCGGACAGAATACGTGACCGTGAAAACGAGCAAAATACCTGAAAAAATCGGACGGCTGCGAGTTGTGCAGATATCCGACGTCCACCTTGGCCTTATCGTCGGGAAATCTCGGCTCAACCGGATCCTTAGGCAGGTCAAGGATGCCCGCCCGGATATTCTTGTATCAACAGGTGATCTCGTGGATGGTCAGATGGAGAATGTTGAGACGCTGACAGATATGTTTCAGCGTATACCAACAAAGTATGGGAAATATGCAATCACTGGTAATCATGAATTTTATTCAGGACTTGATCGTGCCCTAATATTTACCGAAAAAGCGGGCTTTACCATCCTCAGAGGAGAGGGAATATCCGTACCCAATGTTATCAATGTTGCGGGTGTAGACGACCCTGCCCGGGGACATTTTGACCCAAAGCGTGCAGTCTCTGAAAAGGCACTGCTGGGAAAACTGCCCCGGGATAGATTCACCCTCTTTTTGAAGCATCAGCCGGTGATCAGTGATGAATCTCTTGGAATGTTTGATCTCCAGCTTTCAGGTCACACCCACAAAGGTCAGATTTTTCCCTTTAATCTGGTTACAAAGCACTATTACCGGATTCACGCCGGCCTATCAGAGGTCAAGGGTAATGCCCTGCTCTATGTCAGCAGGGGTTCCGGAACCTGGGGGCCGCCGGTTCGATTTTTGTCACCACCCGAGGTGACCGTCATCGACATAACTCACAGGCGCAGCCAATTGGTAGTGCCCATCCATTAATTGTTTTTTTTAAAGATGGGCACCTTGTGACGTTTCCAATCCAGAAATGAGGATTTTTGTTCAAGGTCATGAAAATATAGGGATTGCGCGGAGGCGTACATGTGGTACGCCGCACAGGCGATCCCGCCGATCGACACCGAGATTGGGCAAAAAAACCACTTATGGATGGAAACTAGGTAAGTGTGTTCAGTATAGATTTATGTGCATTGACCGGGATTTAATCCTTCAAAAATAAAGGTAACGGTGCGACCAAACCAGACAAATTCTGATATCAGATACGGTATCCGTATTACCGGCCACCAACTTCTTAACGATTTAATGTTAACACAATATTTTCGCTTGCAGTAGTATCTGATTTCTGGCAGGATATTTGCGTGTGTTATGGGCAAGGCGTTCTCAATAGATGGTTCCAAACCTGAGGTTTACAAACAGATTGCCACTATCTTGCGGTTGCTGGATGTTATTTGATAACAGAACCCTTCTCTGAAGATCCTCTATTAAAACAGGAAGCGGGTACTCCCAGCCTTTTTTATATGATATTTACCGAAACAGTTGGAATTTATATATTCTTCATTTCTCTTATTTTATCCTTCCAGATGAATTGGATCGTATGGCATTCAAACTTTTACGGATTTCCAATTCGAGAAATTACAGCAGTTGTTGCTGGCTGTCTCTTTGCTTTTCTTACCATTAAAATAGTCCAGCATGCGCTCCCCGAGCAAGCGCGAACGATTTTGAAAAAACTCTCGCTCCTACTTATGCCTGGAGTTCTTTTTATATTTTTTCCATTTCATGCTCGAACAGCTTGTCTGTGGAAAGCGGATTGTTTTTACCTGAATGATAAATATATTCTGCTTAGTGTCGCCTTGATCACAATTGTTGCTTGCAGTATATTTTCAACCAGGCTTTCATTTAGTGGATTGAATACAAGATTTGTCAGCCATTTCAAAAGCAACAATTTTTTCCGGAAGAATGCATTTCCAATCATGTGCATTATCTGTTTTATCATTATCGCTTACCGTGGCTGGGATCGACTGACACACCCCGAATTATTCGCCGAAGGTGGGCTCCAATTTGTCAGTGGTGCCCTGCATTATGGGTGGAAAAGTCTGTTTGCTATGTATGATGGTTACATGCATGTTTTTCCACGTCTTATCGCCAACCTTGCAGTAAGCTTTGCCCCAGTCCCTTATATTCCGGCCTTCACAGTTACAGCCTGTTATATGCTCGCTGCCTTAGTTGCTGCTAATTTCACTCGCCCTTGCTACAGATGGCTGGTTCCTTCAGATATGGCAAGGATCATGTTGAGTGTATTGTTTTGCCTGCTACCCGGAATGAATGAGATGCTTGGGAACCTGCCAAATACTCATTATTTTCTATTTATGCTGCTTAGCATGCTGGTCTTGAAGGACCCGGAGATTCCCTATCATTTTTGGGAATTGCTCGGAACAGGACTGATTGTATTATCTTCAGGTCTTGTGGTGATTTTTATACCAGCCGTTTGTGTACGAATTGGATACAACCTCATTTCCGGCCCTAAACTTACATCCAACCGCGTTCTCAGCACCCTCAAGAGACACAGTGGTGATATCATCTTGTTATTTTTGATACTCATTCCTAGCCTGTATTTGATAGTCAATAGGCTCTTGTTCACCTCTCCGGAAGAAAATTCTTTTCATATAGCGACAATCAGTCTTAATTTAAGCGACTTACTCGCCGGCTTGATGAACACGATCAACATCTATATTTTCCTTCATCCATTTGGAGGAACTATCACGACAACAGAGATAGTTAGATTTATCCCTGGAACTATCCTCTTCCTCTGCGCCCTGTGCGTCTTTATCTTCAGCTTCCAAAAGTTAGCAGAAGAGAAACCACTTCAACTCTTCTCAATCGGTGCCTGCATACTGGGAATTCTCATTATTCCGATTATGATCTATTTCTTCAGACCCCAAGGATTCCCCTTCTTTATGCTTGATCAAACATGGTTTTACTATAAATGGTGGATGCGATATAATTATATTTTCTCAATGGCAGGCCTCCTGTTATGGATTGTGATTATCAGACCAGAGAGGCTTTGGCCGTTGGACAATTTGAGAAGTATTTTTGCGCTTATTCTTATTACAGCCAGTCTGTCACAGGCGCCATACTACTTTCTGATCAATCGCTATGGAAACGAGGCCAAATGGTCAAAAACAAGTACGCTCCTTAAAAGTTCCATCCTTACCGGAAAGCCTAAATATATAAAAATCGAATCATATCCGACTTCAGGCTGGAATTTCGGCTATCGCAGCCCCAAAGCACTTGAAGAGATAGACAAATAAACTTCTGAAATAGTCAGATTTTCAGCCGTGTACACCATTGTTGAACCTCGGAGGAAACGCCAATGTCCAAGTCAGCTTTCACCGTCAAAGCTTTTGGCTACTACTTGATCGCCCTCGGTGTGGTCCTTATCCTCGCACCGAACATGTTGCTGGCAATATTCCAGATGCCTGCCACCACCGAGGTATGGATTCGCATAGTTGGGGTCTTGGCTCTCAACATTGGTGTCTATTACCTATATGCCGCAAAGTGCGAAGCGAAGGCGTTTTTTCAGGCGTCAGCATACACCCGCACGTTTGTCCTGGTTTCCTTCGTTGCCTTCGCCGCAGTCGGTCTCTCAAGCCCAATACTTGTGTTCTTCGGGGCTACGGACTTCGTTGGTGGTCTCTGGACTCACCTCGCATTGAAGGCCGAAAGAAAAGTCTAACCCATTGTTCAACGCGATCTGCCTACAGCAGGTATTATGCCACTTGGGGAGGAGATATGAAATAAATAAAACCCCCAACATGTCTGGGTTTTGATGTTTTTCATATTATTTCGCTTGGATTCAACTCATAAGTGCAGCAGTACGATGGTCTCTCCCCTGCCGTGAATCTCATAATAGGTCCGCAATCCATATTCATTCTGACTCTATACATTCAGGTCTTCAGGAACGCAATCAGGTACATGAATCTGAAATGGTTTCATTTTATTACTTCCAGGAAAGCATTAAAGAATTTAAATCGTTTAGTATCGTGGCGAGCAGGAATCTACAGAAAGGAAAGGTTGCTTTTGGATAGGATTTAGGCGCCCAGCAAATCTTCGATACAGCTAATCATTTCCTGTGCTTTGACCGGTTTCGCCAGAACAGCATATCCGGAAATATTGTTGACACTGCCGGATTCAATCTCTCCTTTGGTAACAATTCCGGTCAAGAACACGATTTTAATATGCTTTAGCTCTTCATCTTCTTCAATTTGGGCGGCCACTTCATTGCCATCCATCTCCGGCATCATAAAATCTAGAAAAATCAGATCGGGTTTAAATTTTCGGGCTGTTTCCAAGGCTCGCTGACCCAAATTTTCCTCCCTGGTTACATACCTGTCCGTGGCTTCAAGAATGAGGCTTAAGGGCCGGGTAATGTCCGGATTATCATCCACAAGAAGAATTTTTTTCTTTTCCATAATCAACATCCTGCCACGAATTACAGTGATGAAGAGGGAGCTGAAAAAATATTTGCAATTTTGATGCCAAAAATGGACTATTTCACTATTTTATAATTTTTCAAATAATACCGTTTAGATACACCAAAAAGGTGATAGCGTCAATACCGGCGGTTACTATAAAATATACAAAATTTTGATATAAGTTACTAAAAACAGTTTGACCTCATATTATGAACATCCTATGATAATGGTCATTTATGTTTCCGGTTTTGAGATCGGTAGGGAGAAGGGAATGGCACCTAAACTACAGGCCGGTGTGATTGGGCTGGGAAAATTCGGCCTGAAATTTGCCGAGACATTGGTGGAACTGGGCCATGACGTGATCGGAGTGGACAAAAATGAAAAAAATATAAAGCAGGCGCAGCAGATATTGCCACATGTTTACAAAGCCGATGCCTCGAATAAAAAGGCCTTGATTCAGATTGGCATAGGTGATTGTACCCATACTCTCGTAAGCACCGGGCAGTCCATTTCGGCCAGCACCATGATATCCATGTATTTAAAGGAGATAGGTGTCCCGGTGGTATGGGTTAAGGCGCTTCATGCAGACCATAAGAAATTGCTTGAAATGCTCAAAGTTGATAAGGTGATCATCCCCGAGCACAGTGCGGCGAGGGAGTTTGCCAACCGGATGGCCGTCCCCGGCTTTATTAAATATCTACCATTTGGTGATGATATTGCCTTAAAGAAACTGGATGTGAAAGAATGGGCCGGCAGTACCCTCCGGGAACTCGATCTAACCAATCGGTTCCGAGTCCAGATTTTATCCCTCAAGAAGGCGGGTAGCGATAGCTACGTTTTCATTCCCCGGGCGGACCTTCGGTTGAAGGAAGGCGATACACTGGTGGCCATCGGTCGCAACGAGGCCTTTAGTGAAATTACCTCTTAACCTGGCTGGGATGAAAGTTTACTCGATGTCACGACACAATATTGCAAATATTCTGGCCTGGATAATTCTATCTTTCCTGATCCCGGCTGCCATTGCTCAAGCTGATATTTACAAATATCAAGACAAAAACGGCGTCATTCATTTCACCAATACACCACCACCCGCCCGAAAAAAATTTCAAATCTACATCAAGGAACCCCGACCGAAAAAGACCCGCGGATTTTCCAACACCCGATACGATAAAATTATCACCAAAGCGGCCAAACGTCACGGGTTGATGTTTTCTCTAATAAAATCGGTTATATCTGTTGAGTCGGCTTTTAATCCGCAAGCGATTTCGATAAAAGGGGCGAGAGGGTTAATGCAAATCATGCCACAGAATTTCCGCACCCTGGCGATCACCGATCCGTTTGATCCCTACCAGAATATTATGGGGGGCACCCTTTACTTGAAACGGATGATGAAACGGTATGATGGTCAATTGACCTGGGCCCTGGCTGCGTATAACGCCGGTCCGGAGGCGGTGGATCGGTATGGAGGGATCCCCCCTTACCAGGAAACCCAGGCGTATGTGAAACGGGTACTTAAATATTTTTCAAAATATCAAAAAGGTAAGGCTGCATAGATGACCCGTTGTTCGGTGAACCGGTAATGTTGAAGTCGCTTAACCAAATTATCAAATGGTACCCACCCATTAATTGTTTTTTTAAAGATGGGCACCTTGTGACAATTCCAATTCAGAAATGAGGATTCTTGTCCAAGATCAGGGAAATCAGAGGATTGCCTGGAAGCAGTCCGTGGTCCGCCGCACAAGCGATCCCGCGGATTGACGCCGAGATTGGGCTAAAAGACCATTTATGGATGGAAACTAAATTGCCATAGACCCACATAGACAAATGCAGACGGTCTTAACCCTTTGAATGTGTCTGGTATTTCAAAATTTTCGTTTGCTCAATGTAAGCTCAATTAAAATGATTCTGATTTGATACCAATTGGTTATAATGAAAATATCGAGGTCTAAGTTCGGTTATTTTACATGCTGCCTGGAAAATCGAAGGAGAACCACATGAATCCCAACAAACCCTTGTATCGTTCTTATCTGAACCCCTTGCTGATTTCTCCAAACCGACCCCTGCCCAGGGAAATTGCCATCATCGGTGCCGGAACGATCGGTCCGGATATCGGGTATTATTTGAAAAGCGCCTTGCCGGATATTTGCCTCTATCTGGTGGATGTGGCTGAAAAACCCCTTCAGGCAGCAGAAAAAAGGATTAAGGGATACCTTCAAAAGGCGATTGACCGAAGAAAAATGAAACCGGCCAAAGCCGATCGGGTCGGCCAAAATATTGTCTACACGACGGTGTATGAAAAGATCAAAAATTGTGACCTTATCATCGAAGCGGCCACGGAGAATATACCCTTAAAACAAAAAATTTTCAGTGATATAGAAGCATTGGTAGGCAAAGATGCCATCATCACTTCCAATACCAGCTCCATTCCCGCCGATCGGCTGTTTAACAACATGCGATACCCGGCTAGAACGACCGTCACTCATTTTTTTGCGCCAGCCTGGCGCAGCCTGCCGGTCGAAGTGATCGCCTGGGAGGGCGGCAGCCAGGAAACCCTCGATTATCTTTTCTGGTTTTTCGCCGCAACGGGCAAGGTGCCAATTATCACCGACAATGCCATCTGCTTCATGCTGGACCGGATCTTCGATAACTGGTGCAACGAAGCAGCTTACCTGCTGGCGCATGCAACGGCCGCCCAGGTGGATTCAGTGGCGAGCGAATTCGTCTTTGCTGGGCCCTTTTTTGTCCTGAACATGGCCCATGGCAATCCGATCATCGTGGAAACGAATACCCTTCAAATGGAGGAGGGCGCTCATTATCAACCGGCGGAAATCTTCAACTCGGTTGACCGGTGGCAAACCCTTCGACCGGGAAAAACCTGTGATGTTCCTGATAAAATCGATGCCACGATTAGGGATCGGTTGCTGGGGATTCTATTTTCGCAGTCCTTTGATATCATTGACCGGGATATCGGCACCCGGGCCGATCTGAATTTCGGCTGCCAGGTGGCCCTGGGTTTTAGAAAGGGGCCGCTGGATATCATGGATACTCTGGGTGAATCTGAAGTTGATCGGATTATGGCTCGCTTCGAAAGCGAACGGTCCGGCTTTCCGCAGGCACAGCAATCCCTTGATTATTACCAGGCGTTTAATCGTCATATTCTGGTGGATGATAAAGACGGGGTTAAGGTCATTACCCTGCGGCGGCCCCAGGCGATGAACGCCTTAAACGATGAAGTTGCTGATGAAATTCTGGATGTGCTAAAAGCCCATGCCGACGATCCGGCGGTGACGGGATTTATCATTACTGGGTATGGGTCCAGCGCCTTTTCCGCCGGAGCCGATATCGGTAAATTTCCGGAAATGCTGGGAGATCGGATGGCTTCGACCCAATATGCGAAAGATTGCGCCAAAGTGCAGGTCTTTATGGATCAAATCCAAAAACCGGTGGTGGCCGCCGTGAATGGCCTCGCCTTGGGCGGCGGCCTGGAAATCGCCATCCGTTGCCATCAAATCGTTGCGGTCCGCACTGCCCGTTTTCAGTTCCCCGAGATTACTCTGGGGATTCTCCCGGGGATCGGTGGATGTATCGTTCCCTACCGAAAATGGCCCCGGGGAGCCGCACTTTTCCATGAAATGATCTGCGTGGGTCGGTCTCTTTCCGCCGAGGAGGCAGCGGACATCGGAATGATCGATGACATTGCCGAGGATTATTCCGGTATGATCGGCGCGGCCCTTGCGGCTGTAAAAAAGATGGAAGGCCGGATTTCGCCTCTTTCAGAAGGGGCTGTGGAAATTCCACCCATCGTCGTTTCCGATCAACACTTCACGGGCGACGCCCCTTTGAGCCGGGAGGCTGTGGCTGTTACCACCCGAACCATTGAAAAAGGCGCGGCTGCCGAAAATTTAAGTGAGGCCCTTGAGATCGGCTATAGCGGCTTTGCCGAGATCGCCTGCACGGAAGCGGCCCGGGAAGGGATTGCCGCCTTTCTGGAAAAACGGAGCCCCCGGTTTATAAATTAAGAAGGGGTACAAAATAAAACCCCAATTGAGCGAAAGTCGAGGATGCCCCAGATACAAGGCATCAAGGGTGACGCTGTAGTGTACTACCGCAAACCCTTGATAACGCCTTAGGTGGGGCATGATCGGCTTTCCTACCGGACCGCTATCGCGGGGGCCGAAAGGCCAACAAAATGAGATTGTTTTGTGATTAACTATCTCATTCATTGAAGCATTATGAAAATTTAACCGAATTGAAAATTTATACCACAAATTAATATACTTAAGTTAAGTTTCTCATTTTGTTTACGCTCGTTTGGGGTAAAAGTTAGTATTGGTCTAAATCCTCCACCTCTGGGGGAAGACCCGGATAGGTTCATTTTCTTTTGCGAAAAAGAAAACGAACCAAAAGAAATCGCTCTTGCGACGCGACCCTTCGGGTTGCCCGGTGCTTCAAAGAATCGGGCGGTCGCTGTGGAACTCGCTAGCGCTCAGACAGCCACAGCGCCTATTCGCCCGTTTCTGCGATGCTCGGTGCGTCACAAAGGGGAAGGTCAAACCCCCTGCGGTTGTCAGCCCCCTTTGAGGGGGCTTGCTGAGGCCTCCCGCTAGGCGGGAGGAGAAACACTTAGGGCCGATTTAGTCATGAGGATTTTTATCCAAGGTCAGGGAAATCATGGGATTGTGCGAAGGCGGTCCGTGGTGCGCCGCAAAAGCGATCCCGCCAATTGAGGCCGAGATTGGGCCAAAAGACCTTTCTGGATGGGAACTATTTGCAAAAAAACCAATTGAACCGGTGAGCTGATGATCCAAAATATGGAACGATATAAAAGGCAGGTGCTTTTCAGCGGGATCGGTGAAAAAGGCCAGAACCGTATTTCCAAGTCTACCCTACTAATTATCGGATGCGGCGCACTGGGATCGAACATGGCCAACCTCTTGGTCCGGGCCGGCGTCGGGACCGTTAAAATCGTTGATCGCGATTATGTCGAGCTCAGTAATTTGCAGCGGCAGATGTTGTTCGATGAAGTAGATGTCGAAAAGCGCTTGCCTAAAGCGGTGGCCGCAGCGGAGAAACTCAAACAGATCAATTCGAATATCCGGATTGAAGCATTCATCCATGATGTCAATCCCCGCAATATCGAGAAGATGCTTGCCGGAGTCGATCTAGCGCTGGATGCTACCGATAATATGGAGACCCGCTATCTGGTAAATGACGTCTGCGTCAAGCATCAAATTCCCTGGATTTACGGCGGGGTAATCGGTGCCACGGGTATGACCATGAATATTATTCCCGGTCAATCGGCCTGTTTGCGCTGCCTGTCCGATACGCCCCCGGGGCCTGGATCCATGCCCACTTGTGAGACCGAGGGTGTTTTGGGGGGAACACCCGCGCTAATCGCTTCGATCCAGGTGACGGAAGCTCTAAAAATCATTGTGGGACATCATCCAACCGGTGGGAGCCTGATTCACATCGACCTTTGGGAAAACGAGTTTAACCGCTTTCAGGTCAACCAGCATCCGGATTGTCCCGCCTGTGTGGGGAAGCGGTTCGATTTTTTAGAGGGAGAACTTGTCTCCGAAGCTTTTTCTCTTTGTGGAAGAAATGCCGTCCAGATCACCGCTTCCCGAGAAGATCGACTCGACCTAAAACAATTGAAAGCACGGCTGTCGACTCTGGGAGAAGTGGTCGACAATGATTTCTTTCTAACGTTTAAAGTGAATCAATACGAGCTGATCATTTTTCCCGAGGTCCGCGCAATCATCAAGGGGACGACCGATGAAACCGTGGCGCGCGGCCTCTTTTCAAAATATGTCGGTAACTGACAGCTGGCGGACTGAAAAAACACATAATAATGCAACCAATCGCGGCAATAGAAAAATACGATCATCTCAAACGTATCATCACCGAATCCAAAAGTGCCGTAGTGGCCTTTTCCGGAGGTGTGGACAGCACCTTTTTATTAGCCGTCTGCGTGGATCAATTGAAAGATAAAGTACTGGCGGTCACGGCGGATTCGGAGATTCTTCCGCGGCATGAACTCGGCCAGGCCAGGGATCTGGCCCGGCAATTGGGTGCCGAACATCTCGTCATCGAGTCAAAGGATTTGGAAACCGACGGCTTTAAGGACAATTCGTCTGTGCGGTGTTATTTATGTAAAAAGGAACGGTTTATTAAAATAAAACAGATCGCCAAAGCAAAAGGCTTTGACCGGGTGTATGACGGCAGCAATACCGATGATGCCGAAGATTTCCGGCCTGGCCGGAAAGCTGTTTACGAACTCGGCATTCGCAGCCCCTTAGCAGAAGCGGGTCTTGGGAAATCAGAAATTCGGACCCTTTCAAAATCATTGGGCCTGGTCACATGGGACCGACCGTCCGCGGCGTGTTTGGCCAGTCGCATCCCCTACGATACTATAATCACCCGCCTGGCCCTCGAGCAGATCGAAAACGCCGAAAATTTTCTGCGGCAACTGGGAATGCGGGTGTTTCGGGTTAGACATCACGACACCATGGCTCGACTGGAATTGGGAGAAAAGGAGATGCAATTTTTATTTGAAAATAATCTTTTTGACCGGATTGTCCATCATTTGGAATCTGTGGGGTATCAATACGTGACCATGGATCTGAAGGGCTATCGATCCGGCAGTATGAATGAAGTGCTGCCTGAATCGGTCTTAAATGACACGCATCGCTAACATCACCTTTTATTTAAGCCCAAGAAATTATATGCAGCGATCTGATAAAGGGCAGGGGGTATTGGTTATAACGTATTAATATAGAAAGGGCACTCGGTTTGGCCTTTTAACTTGCGGTACCAGGTCGATCGTTGCCGATTGTTTGTTTCATTCTCTCCAGGGCTTCCCTCAGCCGGTCGTCAGGCAAGGTCAATGAGAGACGGAAATAGCCCTCACCGTATTGACCGTATGCCGTACCTGCCGTTACCAGTACGCAAACGTCATCCAGAAGTTTTGCGGTAAATTCCATCGAAGATTGACCATTTGGGACCGGCAGCCACAGGTAAAACGTTCCCATGCCGGGATTCACAAAAATACCCATTTGATCGAAAGCTTTTAACGCCATTTCTCGCCGTCGACGGTAGATGCCTAATATGTCTTGGATGTCCTTGTCCCCTTCATCCATGGCCTTTATACTAGCCAGTTGGATAGCGTTGAATACGCCTGAAGTCACATTCTCTTTGAATTTACACATGGCCTCAATGATTTTATCGTTGCCCACGGCCATCCCGATGCGCCAGCCGGTCATGCTATAGTACTTGCTCAAAGAGTTGAATTCGACACAGATATCTTTAGCTCCAGGTATTTGAAGCAAGCTTAGCTTTTCACAGCCTGGAAAGACTATTTCACTGTAAGGGTTATCATGAACCAGAATGATTTGTCGCTTTTTTGCCCATGCGACTAAACGCGAAAAAAAAATTCGATTGGCACATGCACCGGTGGGATTGTTTGGATAGTTGAGGAAGAAGGCTTTTGTTTTATGACAAATATCGTCTGGAATATCTTCTATATCGGGAAGAAAGCCATTTTCTTCCAACAGCGGAATCTCATATGGCTGGCCGCCGGCGATGAGGATGTTTGCGCGGTAGCCTGGATAACCGGGGTTGGTGATCAACACAATATCTCCAGGGTTCACCACCGCCATCATAAAATTATGTATACCCTCCTTTGAGCCGCCCAGCGCAAGAACTTCGTTTTCCGGGTCCAGCGGCACGCCGTATTTCCTTTGATACCAACGGGAAACGGCTTCTCGAAAGGCCAGCATACCCTTCTGCTCATCGGTGGGATATTGATGATTGTCCGGATCTAAAACAGCTTCTCTGAGCGTTTCGATAATATACGCGGGCGTCGGTTTATCCGGATCGCCAATGGACAGGGAGATGCAGTCAACGCCGTTGGCCTCTATTCTTTTTATCTTATTGCGCAATTGCATAAACAGATAGGTTGGAATATTTCTCAGGCGATCAGCTATTATGTCCATGCGTTTGTATCTTTTTTTTTGCGGTTAAAATGTATGGGGTTTTATGATGAACGGTGTCTTTTTATAATTGCGTCGGTAATAGTACTTTCAAAAGTCTGTTTATGGTCGTTTTACCCAAGATTGAATGACTCGGGCCAGCCGCCGAATACTACTTTCAGATATCACCGGATACACGCATATTTCCAGAATGGATGCCTCTCGTGGGCCGCTTCGGTTTTTTTCGATGCTGTTGTCATGGAATTGTTTCAGCAATGAGCAATCCGACATATCGGTAATTTTGGTATCGAAACCATTTTTTAACAGGTAGCGACGAAGGTCATCCCGTCGGGTCGGATCGACCGTTAAGGGGTAGTAAACATAAATATGTTCGCCGTCGGCTGAGCTGGGAACACCGATGCCGGATATATCGGCCAAGGTGTCGATCAGGGTTTCGGTCAGGATGCGGGCATTCTGGCGGGCACCCTCGTTAAACACATCTATTCTTTTAATTTGGCGCAGACCGATTTCTGCCTGAAGATTGTTCATTCGGACTACCTGAGGATTCGTTGCGGCAAATGATTCCAGCAGTTCTTCTCCCACGGCCGAATCCATAAGCGGTTGGCCCATTAACAGTTTGATGCGTAGGGCCGGGTACACTGTTAACCCGAATATTTCCGGGCGGGTCAGCAGCCATTTCAACCAGATATCGATTCCCTTTTTCAGCGCGGCCCCTTTATCAGGAATGTTCGCTTTTGACAGTATTTCGGCCGCTCGGCGCGCAATCTCTTCATCAGCCGTTGCGATGGCGCCACCACCATAGCATGGCATGTTTTTCCCCTCGGCGAAGCTAAATATTCCGACATCGCTAAAAGTTCCGACAAGGCGACCTTTCACCCGCACACCGCAGGCGTGAGCGCAATCCTCCATCAGGCGAATGCCTCTCTCCCGTGTAAGGATGGCAATTTCTTTTATCGGACACGGCTGCCCGAAAAGATGTGTCGCCAAGACCGCACCGGTATTTTCATTGATTATTGGTTGGATGTGTTCGGGTCCGGCGTTAAAGGACACCGGGTCCACTTCACAGAAGACTGGTTTATAGCCAAGCATCTTGGCTACCATGGGCATAACCGGAAAGGTGAAAATCGGAAAAATGATCTCTTTTCCTTTTTCCAGGTCCAGAGCTTCAAGGGCTAGCTGAAAGGCCGACCTACCCGAAGCCGCTCCGTAGACATGCGCGCCCCCCAGCCAGTCGCCGAATGCTTGGCAGAATTTCTTGATCGCCGGCCCATCCTGCAGCCTACCGCCGATCGTGCAACTGATAAGAGAACGCAGTGAACCTGGCGGAAGATTTACACATCGCCGCGGTATACTACCGATTATCGCCATGCTTTCCTCTCTTTGAGTTAAGTAAAAAATTTTCCGAATAACCAACTAGTGTCTATCCATTAATGGCATCTTTCGGCCCAGAGCTGCGTTTTCGCTTTTTTGCAATCCTCGGAATAGCTCACTATGCCTGCGGTTGCAAAAACGCTCAGACCTCGCTCTGAACCAAAATCTACCATCTCTGGATGGACACCAACTAGTTTCCATCCACAAATAGTCTTTAGGCCCAATATCGGCGTTAGTCCGCGGGATCGCTTGGGCGGCGTACCACGGACCGCTATCGCGGGGGCCGAATGGCCAACAAAATGAGATTGTTTTATGATTATGTTTCTCATTCATTGAAGCATATTGGAACTTTAACCGAATTGAAGATTTATGCCACAAATTAAAATACTTAAGTTGAATTTCTCATATTGTTTACGCTCGTTTGGGGTAACACTTTCCGGCGGTACATCCCTCCAGGTACGAAGGCCGATATGTTTTCGCAGGGTCCAGGTCAATGCGCCCAAAAAAATGTGCAGCCAGTAATCGATAAACCGGTTTACGACTGTCACAGAAACAGCCAGCGGAGAGGATACGCCGATGACACGTAGGCAGGTGAAAAGTGTCAGGTCGACAACCCCGGCTCCGGCAGGGGTGATGGGAAAGGCACTGGCAATCAAGGGGATCATTGTCAGAAAAACAATCTCCACAGTATTGAATCGTAAATTAAAAGCCCGAACCAGAAGAAATATCCACAATATCTCCAATATCCAAATAACCACGGTCAGAGCCGATATGGGTATCAGTTCTTTTGGCTTGGGCCACATTCCGGACCGAAATGCCTCTATCATTTTACGAATCGCTTCGGGAAACCAGCCTGGTACTTTGCGTTTTAGTAGAACGAAGAGCAGCATGGCGACCGTCGCAACGACGGCAAATATACAGCCAATCACCAATGCCCAGATAACCGATGCCGGCATGGATCCCTTAAAAAGGTACCAGGAGGCTAGCGCGGCCAGTACAAATACCACCCAGGCATCCAGAGTGCGGAGAAAAAGGATCGATCCAAGGGCGGATGAGCGCCTGATTCCGCAGTTGATTCGGGCCAGGTGACCGGCATAAAGGTCACCTAATTTGGCAGGAACCAGGTTGTCAACGAAATTGTAGAAAAATACGAGCAAACCAAAGCGGGCTTTGCTGCATCGTACCGGCAGGTGCCGCAGACTATACTTCCAGCGCATGCCTCGAACCGGATAGGTGGCGTAATGCGCTAACCCGGCCAGTAGCAGGAGCCATTTGTTGCTGGCGTTCAATTCCTGCCAGAGGTGCTCTATATCAACGTAAGCCGCCAGTACGATAAACACCGCAACGGTGATTCCGAGACTCAAGAGGGTGTGCCAGCCCCACAAGGCCGGTGCTTTTTCCCCCCTCTCAGGAGGTATGTATGTATGGTTAGTTTCAGTCATTGCAAGCGGGGTCGTTCAAATAGGACTAATCTTTAGCATTATCCCCTCTGGTTAGAAATTAGCACCATGAGCCTGTGGCCAATTTTTTTTTGATAGATTAATGGGTACTTCGCTTTAAGACTTTCATTTAACTTCTGGTATTCTTTGTCTCGCATGGCGACGATCGACTGGTTGGGCTGATTTAAAAAACGATTCAACTCCTCTTCCGTGTTGAGCACCTTAGTAAAACTGTCAGTATAATAGACATATGCTGCTCGATAAAACTGATACATGGCCCAATCCGCACCCTTTTCCACACGCTTGGTGATTTCTTCACAGAAAGGTCGCGGGGATTTGTATTCTTCCATCATAGGTATAAGAAAATGAACGGCATAGATGGTAAATGCCAGCACAAACCCAGCGGGGAGGAGCATGAGCTGCTGCGCTTGTTTTTTTCGCCAGGCAAACCATAGCATTAAAGCGAATATTCCCGTAATGGCACTCATTCCGATTGCCAGGCTGAACTCGTGCTTTAAATAAACTCCCACAGCCACAGGCACGGCAACAGTTAATAGCGCTAATATACCAAAGAAAACAAGGGAAGGAATAATTATTGCTTTTTGATAATACCTGTCCTCCCAAAACTGCACGGCCCGGTCTCCCAGATAGCCTACTAAAAGCGCCAAGGCAGGGTAGATTGAAAAGATATACTGCGGTCTCTTACCCACGGATATTGAAAAGAACACAAACAGGACGATAATCCAGACCAAAATAAACCTTAATGACTTATCGTCTTCTTTTGATCGGCTGGAAAAAGCAAGCAGGAAGGCACTTGGCAGAAAAAGGGACCATGGGAAAAAGGCCCAGGGAAGATCTTTAAAGTAATAATAAAAAGGTTGCGCGTGGTGCAGAGGGGTAAAATATCGCAAAATATTTGTTGAAATTAATAGCTCCGAACCATACTCGCTTTTCGCGCTCACCAAAACATACCATGGAAGGGTAATTGCCGAAAAGATGAGAATTCCCAAGACAACTTTCATATTGAATATATGTCTCAGATCTTTCATTACGATGAGATAAAAAAAAATTACCAGGCCGGGAATCGCAAGATTCACCGGTCCCATAGTGAGAACACCCAATGCGACAGCGGCATACATCAGAAGATAGGAAATCGTCCTTTTTTCTGCAGCACAATATCCTCGAAAAAACAGATAAATGGCCAGCGCCGCAAAAAAGGTTGATAGCATGTAGGTTTGGGACCACCGGGCATGCTGCAGAAAGAGGAGGTTGGTTGCCAGGACAAGCGCACTTAGAAAGCCTGTCAGGGGGGTAAATGCCATTTTACCCAGATGGAAGGTGACCAAGACGGTACCCAGGGCGGCTAAGGAAGAAAATATCCGGGCCCGGAACTCATCCACGTCTCCCCATGGCAGCGAAATAGCTGAAATCAGCCAGTTATACAGGACCGGTTTTATGGTCCAGGGTTCGCCGTTAACCGTAGGAAAAATCCAATTTTGGGTTCGAATCATTTCACGGCTTATCTGGGCATACTCATCCTCATCAGGCGCCCAGAGGTCCCGGTCGCCTACTCTATAAACAAAGAGTATAAAACCGACTACTAGGAGTAACGATATTAGGGTTTTACTTTGCAAATGTGTTAGTTTTTTCATTTAAACAAATTTGGTGCGACAGGCTAAAAAGCCACCCTCCATGAGGCCAGGATGGGTGAAATGTGATTGTGATGAGCCAGAATATTTCGAATATATTGGCTCCAACGCACTGCTGTCATATACCAGATTAAATCATGAGTGTCATCTATATTTCGATTTGAGCAAATGTCCGGTAAATATTTTGGTACGGTTGTCCTTAACGCTCACGGGCGGGGGTTTCTGAAGTCATCCCCCACGCGCTGATAGTATCAACGAACTCAGTCTAAGAGCCTGCGGCCAACGATGATGATGGGGGGCGGGTGTTTGTTGGTGTCCATGTTGAGGCGGGCCACCTCTTCCCAGGCGAACGGTAAATCGCCGATTTTGACCATTGAGGGATTAATGGCGAAGTACACCACCGCTTCGGGAAGATCTTCGGCGTGGTTGGGAATTGGAAGCACCGGGATGTTCTCGGAGTACCAGTAGATGAAGTGATGGTGTAGGGTTCCGAAGCTGACCAACTGGGCATCCGGCGGCAGGCTGTCCCTAAGGGCGATTACCTCCGGGCCAACATGGGTTCGCTTGGCGGCCTGACCGTTCAGGACAGGTCCGTTGAAGACGATGGCCACCATCGCCGCTAGTGCCACGGTGCGCACCACGGCCGATACAGTTTGCTCCACGGAACGGGGCAGGAAGGCTGCGATAAGCACGGCCGCCGCACCCAATATGAGAATGGTCATCATTGGCCATGGCTGGGCCAGCTTCGTCGCCCAAGCGGCGCCGAAAGTGTCTACGGCGATGGTTGCGGCCAGGATGAAAACCGTGCCAACCGCCAGAAGCACGGCGAACGTAACGAAAAACCCCTGCCACAGACGCTTGAGACCCCGCGAGGCATCCGGCGCCAGACAGCGATAGGCGACGAAGCCGCAGAGCACGGCCACCAGCGGTTCGAGGGGCATGGTGTAACGCGGCTTACCGCCGATGTTGATCCAGACCGGAACGAGAATAGTCATGATAGAGATTCCAAGAAACAGAACCGCGGACTTCAGCTTCTCATCGAGCCGCCAAAAGCCGGGCAGCAGCATCCCAAATATCAGTAACGACCACGGCAGGGTCGCGCCCAGCACCTCAAAAGGGAACGACAACAGATGGAAAACCAAATCAGCAAAATCAATTCCGAGTCGGCCGACACCCGGATTGAACCACGAGTCATAGGTTCCCTGCCAGCCGGCCACTTTCCAGAAGGGCACCTGCCATACCGTGATCAATGCGACAAATAGGAAAAGGCCGATCCAGTGTGACCCATGCCGGAGGCTCCGCCAGTCGCGCCTGATCAGCAAGAATAGGTATACCGATCCGAAAAATGCCACAATGGCCTGGGTACCCTTGGTGAGCGCCGCCAGGGCCGCGAGGACGCAGCCTCCGGCCCAGGCGCTCGCAGGGGATCGGTGGCGGTTGTAGGCCGCGTGCCACACGAGCAGGGACGCGGCCACCAGCAAGGCGAAGAGAGCGTCGGTCTCGGCGCGGCGGCCCAGGTCGAAGACGTGCCCCATGGTCGGGTAGGCGATCCCGGCGACCGTAGCGGCCACCGGCGAGGTAAACCTCCGAGCATACCACCACACCAGAAGTGCGGTTACCAGAGTGATGACGAGCTGGGTGAGGCGGATTGTGAGCGGGTCCAGCGGGTGGATCCACCCGTGAATGATTCCGAAGGACCAATATTGAAGCGGCGGACGGTCTAAGATCGGTACGCCCTGCAGTGTCGCCACCAGCCAGTCTCCGCTCTCGAACATCTCGATGCCGTGGCGCACACGGCAGGTCTCCTCGCTGATCAGCGGCAGACGGGTCGGTCCGATGCCGTAACCGATAATCACGATCAGGATGATTAGAATCGGTCCCAACCAGTTCAGTTTGGATTCACTCATTCTCGCGGTGGTCTTTCGTGATGACATTTGAAATCGACATCCCTCCAGCACCCTAAATGTGTAGGGAATAAGTTAGTATTGGTCTAAACCCTCACCTCTGGTGAAGGACCCGGATAGGTTCTACCGATCCGGTGAGAGAAAAAATAGCCGTTTAACTAAATCTTGACACGCTAATGAAGCCGCCGGGTATGATTAAGCGGTTGTGTTCATTTTCTTTTACGAAAAAGAAAACGAACCAAAAGAAATCGCTCATGCGACGCGGCCCTTCGGGTTTCCCTGTGCTTCAAAGAATCGGGCGGTCGCTGTGGAACTCGCTGGCGCTCAGACAGCCACAGCGCCTATTCGCCCGCTTCTGCGATGCTCGGCGCGTCACAAAGGGGAAGGTCAAACTCCCTGCGGTGGTCAGCTCCCTTTGAGGGGGCTTCCTGAGGTCTCCCGCTATGCGGCAGGAGAATCACTTTTGTTTTGCCCTGGGATGATACCCAACGTGCCGTAGCATGCCTTATCAACTCGGTATTTCTTCTTGGCGCCGCAAAGTTGACTACGTACCTCCCATTTGGGCGATACCTGGTGGTGCTCAAATATCGGGGTCCGGTTGTATTGTCAAGCCGATTTTTCCCGCAATAACAGATGAATGCGGTTATTGTCCCACTCGGGGAATGGGAGCAAAACCCTCGCCTTCAGGCGAAGACTTTAGTTTAATTGTTGATGCTGCCGCAAGGATTCAAGGGGTAAATGGTTCAAGGACTCAAGCAAAGGCTTGGATGGTCTTTTCACTTGACCCCTCGAACCCTTGGATCCTTGGACCCCAAGCCTTCGGCTTTAGCCGAAGGGTGTTGACTTATAAAGCCCAAGCGTGAAGGATTCTGAAATAGGATCAAGGTTTCATTTGATTTCATTCGATTGAACCGAAACCCATATAAATCCAAGCAGTTTTGAAGGCATTTTGATTCGAAACGGCCTTTAAAACTCCCCGAATCCGTCTTTTAATAGGGGTGCGATCAGATAGACCTCGAATAGACATTCTTGTCGATTATCGGATTTTAGATTTCCGTCCCAAGCCATTTGGATCTGTAACTGAGATTGTTTGACCAGATTTGCATGATGGTGACCATTTTGGTATGCCATAGCCCTTGATTGAGTTACCTAACCTGGGATACTTTGGGATCCGAATATGCGAATTGATACTCAGCGAAAAATAGATCAGATCTTCGGGACTTTCATCTGCCGGGTCCTTTCTTTATTCTATTATCCTTTTGCGAATCGAGCAGATAAAGCCAGCGCGGATAAGATTCTTATCATTCTATTATCTGAAATGGGCAGCCTGGTCGTATCGTGGCAGATGTTTGAGTATTTAAAAGTGCAGTATCCCAAATCATCCCTCTATCTTTTGACCCTGGAAAGGAATAAGGAAGTTGTCCATATCTTGGATCATGTCCCCAAGGAGAATTTGTTTACAATCAATGATACCTCTCTTGTAAAATTCTGCCTGGGCTGCCTGCAAATACTCAGGAGCTTGCGGAAGGAAAATATCGATACCGTTATTGATTGTGAGCTTTTCTCACGGATCAGCAGCCTGTTTTCATTCTTATCGGGGGCGAAAACTCGTGTCGGTTTCCACCGCTACACGCAGGAGGGGTTATACCGCGGCAATTTTATCAACAGAAAAGTAATGTATAACCCTTACTGCCATATTTCCAGACAATTCATTACGTTGGCGGACGCTATCCACTCTCCAAGCATTCCCAAAGTAAAGAAGCCGGCAACAAATCATACGAATTACCTGCCCCAGCTGAAATTCAGCGAGGATGACGGCAAAAAAATGTTGGACCGATTAAAAAATGATTACGGTTACTCAACAAAAAAGAAGATGGTTCTCATTTACCCAAGCGGCGGGCTTCTTTCCATCCGCGCCTGGCCAAGAGAAAATTTTGTGCAAGTTACCCAAATGTTTTTAAATAAAGGACATGCCGTTGGTGTGATCGGCCTCAAGCAGGACAAGCCGCTGGGTGATTGGATCACCGCACGATGCGATTCAGCGGATTGCATGAACCTGGCGGGGTATACCAAAACCATTGAGGAACTGTTAATGATACTAAATATCGCTTCCCTGTTAATAACCAATGATGGGGGTCCCAGCCACTTTGCCGCGCTCACCCGTATCCCGACGATCACCCTCTTTGGCCCCGAAACGCCCGTTTTATACGGCCCTTTGAGCCCTAATGCTGTTAACATGTTCAGTCAGCTCAATTGCTCACCCTGCGTCACAGCGTACAATCACCGAAACACACCCTGCGATGGTGATAATGTTTGCCTGAAGTTAATTACACCGGAAGATGTCATTGCCAGCGCGTTGGATCTGTTGACCGACGCGTAATTTTGCCCCTGCCTGTACCGGCATAATTATTCCAAAGTTTTTGGGTTACTGTTTGTTGAGAACAGGGTCTATGCCGACGCGGCGTGCCAGGTCGGATGTAAACAGGCCGTCTGGATCCAATCGTCGCTTGATCACCAGGAGATCCCGATAGCGAGGAAAGACGCGGTAGAACTGTTCGGGTGTCAGGACCTGGTCCTTGGCAAGGTGGATTTTGCCGCCGCGTCGGACGGTTGCATC
>Ga0316197_10000108_pt1 | contig 62062 bp, 64 predicted proteins | sample OudBiesiAoxic_MG_FD_204939 | JGI IMG/M metagenome (GOLD analysis project Ga0316197, IMG submission 204939) | Coastal sediment microbial communities from Oude Bieten Haven, Netherlands - site A oxic | ecosystem: Environmental > Aquatic > Marine > Coastal > Sediment | place: Netherlands... | reverse complement strand
TTTTGCCAATTTTTTCTACCTCTAAATATCTTTCTAAAATTATATCCATATCTAAGATCTTTAGATGATCCTCTAATCTATCATCTATTGAAGTTCTTTCTTTTAAAAGATCTATATAATCTTCCCTATATATATTAAGAATTTCACCATCTAATATCCCTGTTTCTATATATCTTCCATAAAAAATAATAAGATCTTGAAAATCTCCTTGTAACCTTGACTTATTATATTTATTTTTATATTTTCTTAGTTGTTTCTCAAAATTTTCAGATAATTGATTAAATTCAACTGCTGAATAATGAACTACCTCTATATCTTTATCTTCCAATCCCTTTTTTAAAACCCTTACCCTTACCCCTATATCCTGAGGCTTAAATTTTGTTATAAACTCTTTTTTTTCATCGACACCTTTAATATTCATAGTATCTATAGCACTTACTAATTTAAGTTCCTCTTTAATATCTAGATCGGTTAAAAGTTTTTTTTCCTCTAAATATTTTTCAAAATCAAACACGTCCTCTACTATTTTAAAACTATTTTTTCTAATGAAAGCTAGATCTATTAAATACAGAAAGATCCCAATAAAGGGTATTGCTATGGTCAAACTACTATAAATAAAAGCATACCTCTTATTATATAGATTTGAAAATAATAATACCATCCCTACTAACCCATGTAGAATTAAAAATTTAGAGAAATCTAAACTTTCTTTATAAAAAGTTAAATAGGTTATCTCTGCCTCTAATATAGTCAATAATAATATTGTTAATTTATACATCTGATCACCTACTTTAAATGAATTGATATTTTATTTTCATTTACCTCTAATAAATAAAGGGTATTTCCATTACTAGAGGAGATCATATCTGCTTTTCCTCCTATGACCTCTTCTATTTTTTTATCTCTTATTCTAAAATAATGATAGGTTTTCCCTGGAAAATTTTCAAAGTAAACACTTACTGTGTTATCTTTTGAAAAGATATGAACCTTTAATTCCTCTAATTTTAAAGTTTCTTTAAAGCCATCATAAGCTGTCTGAGCTCTTAAAAAACCAAATTTATCATTTACATTTTTAAAGTATAAAGAAAATCCTTCTTTTAATTCCTCCCAGTTTTTTCCTTGTCCCCTCTCTTCATCTAAGATATCATCTGGATGGATAAAATGATGGAAGATACCATAAAGAGCTATCCCTTTATATATATTGAACATCATTACCCTCTCATACACAACTCCTGAACTAAATCTTGGAAAATTATAAAGACTCGGTTCATCTAGATCCCATCCTATATTAGTTGTTAAAACTCCTTTTTCTGGAGTTGCACTATAAAGTCCTGATAAAACTTCTAAAGATGGTAGATTTTCTCTTAGTACTCTTTTCCCCATAAGACTAATCATATTTGAAGGTGGTACATAGACTCTAGCTTCTAAACCTCCATACATCTCCTTTAAACTTTTTCTTATAGCTATGACACCAGTCGCCATATCTTCTTTTGATTCCCAACCATTATACCCGTGATCCTTAAGAAAATCTTTAGAATTTCCAAGGGGCTGATGGTTATAACCATGGATCCCTATCTCCCCATTTAAAGAGAGTAATTCCCTCCCCAAATAGATCTTATCTTGGAGATCATTTGCATCAAATTCATTGAATTTTTCTGAGTCTGTAATATCATTATAAGTCCCTATAATATATCCTGTATAGATGAGATTTTTTTCTTTTGCCAACTTTTTCATATCTGTCCACCATACTTCACGAAAAAATTTCCTTGAATCCATATTGTATATAGGATAGATAAGTTTATTCTTTCCCCGTGGTAAGGGAGCTGGAAAATCATCTATATCCACTATCTTTGTATTCACTATATTTTGAATAAAAATATTATTTCCATAAGAGATAAGTTGAATAAGGATACCATTTACAGATGGGTCTCCAAAAAAAGTTGTATTTGAGTAGACTATCCTTCCCTTACCTACCTTCCTTTGAAAGATCATTGGCTTACCATTAGAACTTTTAGCTATTACTTCAACATCTTTTTTTAAATCAATATCTAAAAGAGAGTTGGTTATATTATCTGCTTCCTCTCCTACTATTTTTGTTTCATATATCCCTGGAAAGATATCTTTTTCAAATTCAATTCCACTTCCCTCAGTAAATCCATTTAATTTTTCAACTCCTGCGATTTTATTAAAAGGATTGAAATAGGAGTTCATTAAAATAATTAAATTTCCACCATTTTCTACATAGTTTATTATCTCTTCATATACTTCTTTCTCTAGGTATTTATAGTTATTTGTAGCTATAATTATACTTTCATATCGATAGATCTCCTTTTTACCTAGATCTTTTAAATACTTAGTATCATAAAAGGTTTTTGAATATCCAAAAACTTCTTTTAAACTATCATATAGATCTTCTTGAGATTTAGAATTCATATGGGAGATTAAAACTAGATGTTTCATCTCTCCTGTTGGTATATCTTCTGCACTGCTATAAACAACCTCTTCATTAGAATATTCTTTCTTTACATCAATTATTTCATCTAATCTATTTATCCTAAAAAATTGAAACCCTAGACCTATAACAAATATTATAACTATCAAATATTTAATTTTCATAATATTCCTCCAAAATACCAATATTCCCCTCTAATATCTTAGATTTCAAAAGATTTTTATGCTCTGATGGAGTTGCAGAAAATATAATATAAAGGATCTTTTCCTCCTCAGAATATCCTGCTATATCTCCACTTCTTACCATTAATTTTATTTTTTTTAGATCCTCTGTTAAAACTTTAAATTTAAACAAGATATTAGAAAGTTTAAACATCTCCTCTCTCTTTTTCTCCTCTACCATCCTTTTTTTCAAGAACTTTTCATACATAATCTCTGTTCCCTCATAATAGATCTCATCCTTTATTTTTTCAGAATAGGATATAGCATTAGAGATAGCCTTGTTTGTCCATGAAGCTAAGATCTCAAACATTTTTTCAGTATAATCAGTATAAGTTTCATAGGAGAGTCTTTCAATATTTAGTAGAGCTATAACTTCACCATTATTTAGAATTGGAGCATAAAAAACTGGAATTTTTAAATTAGTTCCATCTCTCTTCCCATACCTTTTATCATCTATAACCTTTAAAAATTCTGGATATTCATCTAATTTTAAAGATCCAGGTAATTTTCTATTTTTTCCTACTGCCACCTTTAGTCTCATATATTTTTTTGAGCTATCAACAGTGTATAAAGAGATTGCCTCTGCACTTATATATGTTTTAAAAACTCCTATTAAGTTAGTAATTACTTCCTCAAAACTTAAGGTATCTAGGGTATTAGAGATATTATAAAGGGATATTATACTTTCCTCCGACTTGATTATCTGATCTTTCATCCTATTATTTATATATGTTAACTTATTATTTTTTTCATATAAATTTTTATAATTTTTATGTATTATAGATATCTCTTCCTTAAATTCATTTATTGTTTCTTTCTGGTTATCCTTTATCCTCCCTAAAATAAAAGATATTATATAAAACATCAAGATAAATTTATAATATTTAAAATCATAAAAAAATACTACAATATCATGCCCTACTTCTATATAACTATAGATATATACAGCCATGGCCATGGTTGCACTAATTATTCCTAAATGCACCCCATACCTATAAGCCATTATCCCAGTTAAGATAAATAATGGATGGATATTTAGCTGTAGAAACTCCTCCCCTTGTCCCATTAAGTTTTTATAAACAAAAATAATCATAGTATAGTAAAAAATATTTTCTAAGAAAAAAATAATTTTATTTCTTCTTTTTTCCATACTTATTCTCCCTCCTCAAAACTTTGATAGGTATCTATTGTATCTAAAAATACCCCATCAAATCCAGATTTAATCTGAGTTCCCAACATATCCTCTATTATTTCTTGCCATTCTTTAGACCAATATTTCACAATATAATTTCCTTCCCAGTTTTCATTTTCATGGGATATCCAATTAGGTAGTTTTTTATCCCATTCATCCTTCCAGTATTTTCTATATTTTTCTGCTTCACCCACACTAAAATAACTTATAATTAATCTTTTTCCCCCTTGAGGTTTTTCTTTTAACTTATTTATATCTTCAAGGGTTAATTTAATTTTTTTAAAATACGGATCGATTATCAATATATCATAGGTCGTTTGAGATAAGATATCTAAATACTCAGCCTTATGTTTAAATTTTTCTGGATTCAATAGGTATAAAAAATTCTTACCATCTGAAAGTGAAACTATATCTGCATTATTTTCAAAAGATACCCTTTTTTCTATTTCAGTAACTTCACGATCCTTTGGTGAGTAATTTAAAAAATTATTGTTCTCTGATAATTTTTTACTTCTCCATTTTCCATAGATGCTATTTGTATAATTTACAGTCATTATAATTTTCCCTAAACTTTTTAATATCCTTAAATTATCTAAAAGATCCTCTTTTTCTTGGGAAGGGGTTCTTTTACCATATTTAGGATAACCATAAAACAATGATTCTTGAGTTACCCCATCTATAGCCTCTATCATCTCCTTATCTATCTCTTTATTTTCCTGAAAATATATATCAGTTCCATTCTGTGGGATTATAATAAAGTTTTTCGGACTCTTATCTCTTATCTTTAATATTAATTTTTTCATCTCTATTTTTTTATCTATACCAAACAAATTAATTCCTAATATTATAAAACTAATCAAAAATATTAATTTTTTCATCTTTTTTTTATGGATAAGTATATAGACCCTTACCATGTCCTCCTTTATTTTTATTTTTTCTATAACTATTTTTTATCTAAAATATAAAGTATACTAATATTATAAAGTTTTTTATCCCCCTTAACTAAACAGTGTGAATAATTTAAGTATAATATATAATCTCCATTTATCCAAAATATCAAATATTTTTTTACCATATATATTCGTTGATTAATCTAGTTAATTATATAATATTAAAAAATTTTAGGAGGAATACCCATGAAAAAAATAATTTTTCTTTCATTTTTAGTTATACAATTTACATTTTCTCAAGTAAAAGAAAATACGTTTTATGATTTTAACATTATTAAGGAAGATTTTTCATACAAAACAAATTTACGATATGAAAATATTTTAAATTTTTCAAAATCTACTAATAAACTAAATCTTTATTCAACTTATGTAGATCTGAGACAATACAATGATTATTCTAAAATTTATTGGAACTTAGGTCAAGGATATATATATCTTTCAAATACTTGGGACTTAGAGTATAGTATAGAAAAAAACTTTGTTATCTATGAGCAAGAAGGTGAAGATGGTACAAACTTTAATGGATGGGAATTAGATTTTTTATTGAGAAATCACTTAGAAAAAGCTGACTGGGTTGGACACAGGTGGTCTCGATCATGGGGGTTTGGAACTAGCTATTCTGATGGTGGAGACTTAGAGTATGATCTTTTTGATGAAAAGGTTACAGATATATTTCTTACTTATAGAATGTCTACAAACTTTGATAATGTTGGATTAGGAGGCAGCTATCTAAGTCTTACTACCAATCTTGGAGGGGTCTTAAGTTCTGTAAAAGATGATGGATACAGATTGAATCTTATAGTCGATACTTTTACCAACTGGGGATATGGATTTCAAACTGCTAACTCCCTCACCAATGAACTTCGAAGTTATGGAAATTATTCAAATTCCTATATGTTAGATCTTGCTTCTACTACATCTTGGACCTATGAACTTTCCCATGACTTTGCATTTATTACTGAAGTTTATTTTGAAAGTGAAAATTTTTTTAATAAAACTGATAGAGCAAATAAGATAGAATTTAGTGTTTTTCCTCACATCAGTTACAATAAAAAATTAAATAATTCCACTCGTTTATTTGCTAAATTAGGAGTTGCTCCTGTATCTATAGTAAAATATTCAAATGGCTTTGATGATAGTGGAGTCTATTATAAAGGTGTTTTAGGAATAACTTATAGGTGGTAAAAAAATTAAAAAACAGGAATCTATAGATACAGATTCCTGTTTTTAATTTATTTTATTAATATGTTACCGTCCATCTCTTTAGGTACTTCTATTCCTAAAACACTTAGGATTGTAGGAGCAAAGTCGGCCAATTTTCCGTTGTCTAATTTCGCATATTTATATCTATTAGAGACTAAGATAAAAGGAACATCATTAGTTGTATGAGCAGTAAATGGAATATGAGTTATTGGGTCTTCCATGAGATCTACATTTCCATGATCTGCTGTAACCATGAGTACACCATCTAACTCCAACATCTTATCTGAAATTTTACCTACACACTCATCTACTACTGCTACAGCTTTTTTAGCTGCTTCAAAATTTCCAGTATGTCCAACCATATCAGGGTTAGCAAAATTTAATATGATTACATCATATCTATTTTCTCCTAATGCTTCTAGAACACCATCGGTTACTTCATATGCACTCATCTCAGGTTGTAGATCATAGGTCGCAATCTTAGGAGAAGCAACTAATTTTCTATCTTCCCCATCATATGGAGTTTCCTTTCCCCCATTAAAGAAGAAAGTAACATGAGCATATTTTTCAGTTTCTGCTGTCCTCAATTGTTTAAGATTATTTTTAGCTAATACCTCTCCTAAGGTATTTTTTATCTCATCATCTTTGTATATTATCTCAGCATCTATAGTTGAATCATATTGCCTCATACATAGTACTTCTATTTCTTTATATTCCCTTTCAAATCCTTTAAATACTTTATCATTTATAGCTCTAGTAATCTGTCTAGCTCTATCTGGTCTAAAATTAAAATTAATAAATACATCCTTTTCTTTTAATTTACCATCTACACCCTCTATAACTGTTGGAACTACAAATTCGTCATCTATTTTATTTACATATGATTTTTTAATTGCTGTGATTGGATCCTTTGCAGTGTTTCCAACTTTATTAGCTATAGCTTCATATGCTAACTTTGTTCTATCGTAGTTACTATCCCTATCCATTGCATAGTATCTACCACTTATAGTAGCTATCTTTCCTACACCAATCTCAAATATTTTAGCTTCTAACTCTCCTATATATCCAGCTGCTGATTGAGGAGGAGTATCTCTTCCATCGAGGAAAGCATGGACATATACTTTTTCTACACCTACTTTTTTAGCCATCTCTAACAACCCATAGATATGAGTTATATGAGAATGAACACCACCGTCAGAAACTAGTCCACCTAGATGCACTGCACTGTTATTTTCCTTTGCATAATTAAATGCTTTTTTCAATGTTTCTATCTCAAAAAAATCACCTTCTTTAATATCTTTTGATATCTTAACTAAGGGTTGATAGATTACCCTTCCCGATCCTATATTAAGATGTCCTACCTCTGAGTTACCCATTTGACCATCTGGAAGTCCCACTGCTTCCCCTGATGCTTTAATTCTAGAATTAGGATAATCTTTCATTAACTTACATATATTTTTTGGATGAACATCTGCAATTGCATTTTTTTGTTCCTTATGATCATTTATTCCCCAACCGTCTAATATCATCAACATAACTGGTTTCTTTGCCATATTATTTCCTCCTAATTTATATTATTTTTATCTTTTTTAAAACAAGACACGGAGAGATCCGTGTCTTGTTTTGTGAAACATCACGTTTCTTATATTTTATTTTCCTGCTGCGATTATACCAAAGAATACCTCTGCATCTAATGCAGCTCCTCCAACTAATCCACCATCTATATTTTTTTGTGCTAATAGTTCCTTTGCATTTCCTGGTTTCATAGATCCACCATACTGAATAGTAACTTCCTCAGCCACATCATTTCCGTATAATTCTACCAATACACTTCTTATAAATGCATGAGTTTCTTCAGCCATCTCAGGAGTTGCTGTCACTCCAGTTCCAATAGCCCATACTGGTTCATATGCTATTATTACATCTTTCATATCTTCTGCTGTTACTCCAACTAATCCTTCCCTTAATTGAGTTCCGTTAACTTCAGTTGTTTTTCCAGATTCTCTATCTTCTAATTGTTCACCTATACATAGGATTGGTTTTAATCCAGCTTTTAATGCTGCTAATACTTTTGCATTTACAATTGCATCTGTTTCACCATACATTGCTCTTCTCTCAGAGTGTCCTAAGATTACATATTCTACTTTTAATTCCTTTAACATAGTTGCAGATATCTCCCCTGTAAATGCTCCAGATTCATTGGCATTCATATTTTCTGCTGCAATGGCAATAGGTGTATTTTCTGTAGCTCTTACTGCTGATTCAAGTGCTGTAAAGGGAGCTCCTATTATTACTTCTACCTTCCCTAAATTTTCTCTATCTATTACTAATTCAGCTAATTTTGTCAAAGTTTCAGCTGCTTCTTTATGTGTTTTGTTCATCTTCCAGTTTCCTGCAATTATAGTTTTTCTCATCTTGTGCCTCCTAATATTATTTTACTTTTATCCCTATCCAACTTTTCTTTATCCAAGAAAAATTAAGTAGAAGTAAATTTGTTTTCTATTAAAATTTTAGCATATAAGATTCCGTATTTCAAATATTAAATAGTACACATTTTAATCATAGATGTTTAAGTTATTAATCAAAATCTATCCTTCTATATAAAACCAGGTATCCATAGCCTTCTAATTCCACTCTAATACTATCTCCCTCTAGATCATATCTTTTTCCAGAATAATAATCGGTATATCCTTTTTCTCCATTTACCGGTAATTTTATTGTTTCCTTTAGGTTGGATCTATTTATTAATATAATTGCACTTCTACCCTTATATTCCCTCTTATATGAAAGTATATTTGTCTTTGATATTTTTTCTGTTTTTTTATCACCTTGATTTAATACCTCTAAATCACCATTTTTAAATAGATCTATATCAAAATTTCTAAATTCAGAGATCTGCTTATACCATCCTTCTAAAGTTTTTTCTGTAGTTACCCCATAAGATATATCATCTTTCATCAAGTCTGTTTTAAATATCTTACCTATCTTATCCCTATTTTTATCATATTTTTTTAAGCTATCAGTTTCATTTTCAAATTTTATATCATCCCAAATCATTGGTTTTCTACTGTCAGGAGAATCGGCACCCCACATTGCTTTTTCATTTCCATAGTATACAACTGGACTTTCCCCTATGGTCAATTGAATTAAAGTAGCTAATTTTAATTTTTTTATAGCATCTTTATCAATTAGATCAGGTCTAATATTTATATAATCATCTCTACCATAACTATTTAATCTATCAAATTCTCTATTTGGATTTATTAGACTAGAATAAAATCTATCGGTATCATAGGACTCTATAAAATTCCATTTAGGAATTTTGACACTATAAAGATTCATCTCACCTTTTATTGCTTCTGTACTCTTATCCTTTTCAAATAAATTTTGCATCCAAATACCTAGTTCATATGATCCTATAATATCAAATCCATCCTTACCTAAATTATCTTTATTTTTTTCTGTGGATTCTCCTACTAAGATAAACTCACTATCTATCTCTAAAAGACTCTTTTTCCATCTAGCTAAAAACTTTTTGTTGGTCAGATCATTTTTTATATAATATCCATCTATTCCCTTGTTTTTATATCCTTTTACCCATTTTGTTGTTGCTGTAATTATATAATCTTGTAGTGATCTATCTTCTAAGTTTAAAAATATTTTTTTATCTTTAGATTCCACAGATAATTGATCTAAATCTAAAATAAACCAATTTTTATATTTTGAACTATCTTTATTTTTTAACAAATCCTTGTAGGCAAAAAATTCCGACGACACATATAAAAGATTTATATCTAAAACCAATCTCATATTTTTTTTATGGATCTCATCTACTAAATTCTGAAATAATTTATCTGATTCAGTCCATATTTTACTATTTAAAATAACCTCTAATTCTTTATACGAATTTTTTTCTGTAATCCCATAATCTGGGGAGATATGTCCATAGTCTATAGTATCTAATTTATGACTTGAACTTGAATAGTATATGGGAGATAATTTAATTCCGCCAACTCCTATTCCTTTTAGATAATCTAGTTTATCTATTATCCCTTGTAAATCTCCACCATACCTTCTAGTGTTCTTTACTGCATAGGAAAAATATTTATTTTCAGCTTCAATTTCTGAATATGGTGGCGTATTCCAGTCGTCTTTCCAATCTGTTATTTCAAACCCTTGTAAAGTACCCTTGGTCTGCCATTTTTCTTGTGAAATTAATTCCGATCTTAAAGTTCCATCACTGAGTCTTCCCCTTGCCCTAAAATAATATTCAGGACCAAATTCTGAATAGATTGGGCTATTATCTTTATCTTTATCTCGAAAACTATCTACATAGATGGAATACCAAACCATCCCTTTACTCCAACTTGGAAGTTCCCTTTGTTTATCCCCTATCATATATGTAAATAAATCTATATCTTTTAGATAATATGCTGATTTTTTTCCATAAAAATATTTAAATTTTCCATCTATTACCTCAAAATAATAATCTATATTTTTCTTATCTACTACCTCTATATCTATTGAAAAAAATTCATATTCCCCACGAAATCCTATAGAGTCCATATTTTTTATCTCTTTATCTAATACTATATTTATTTTTTCTACGTCATTTTTTCGTGCTTTAATTAATATTTTAACTTGAGTTTCATCACCACCATAGATCATATACTCAGTTGTAGGTCGATGCTCTAAATCATCTAAAAATATATAACTATCTCCTTTTTTTGTAACTACAGGGATTGGCGTTTCTTCTTTTATCCTTAATATTTCATCATTAGAACACCCTATAAATAGAGTTATTCCAATTATAAGCAGTAATCTTTTCATAATTTTATCTCCTTTATTCTGTATATAAACTAAGAGTGGTTTCCCACTCTTTTAGTTATATTTATATTCATTTATCTCTTCCTCTACAATATCTTTCATATAGGTATCTAAATTTTCTTGAACAGTTATCAAAACCCCACTCAAATCTATCTCTAAAAAAGTTAAAGCTCCAATATAATCATCGTTTTCTTGACATTCGTCTATCTTTTCTAAGATGGTTTTATACTCTGTAAGTAAAGTATTAAATTCAGGATATTTAAAATCTATAGCTGTATTTGCCTTTATAGATTCCAAAACATTGTATACCCATTCCAATCCATCTTCTACCTCTAAAAGAATTTCTATACCTTCTACTATCTTATTACTATTAAAATTAATAGCCATTACCATAAGAGCATCAAAATATTTTGAGATGAAATTGCTTATCTCCCCTAAAGATTCTAATATAATTACCCTAGGAGACTTACTAACAAATTCTACTGTTCCTATCTGTTCCTTACTAAAAGATTCATAATAATCCATATCTTTCCCATCGATATAAACATCAAACAACATCCTTCCATCTCTCTCTAAAAGATCTGATACCTCCCCTAATACCCAAGAAAAACTTTTGTCATCTACATCATTCATCGTTATCTCTCTATTATCTAATATGATTTTCATTTTATTTCCCTCATTTTTAAATTTATTTTCTTAGCTGTTTTAGATAAAGTCAAGGTAAATACTACTATCTGTATAGTATTATTTTTATTCCTAATCTCAGTTATAAATTCCTCCATAGTTGATCCTGTAGTTATTATATCATCTATTATTAAAATTTTTTTTAAACCTTTTAACCTCTCTACTTTAAAGGCTGATTTTATATTTTTTCTCCTAGCCTCTATATTCAGCAGTTTATACATATGATTAGTTTCCTTAATTCTACTAGTTTTTATATAGGAATATCCACCAAATTTAAGTAGTTCCTCTACTTGATTAAATCCTCTCTCACTAAGTCTTTTATAGTTTATAGGTATCGGAATTATTTTATCTATCTTCTCTTTTTTTAATAATTTATTTAATTCCTCACCTATCAAATTAAAGAGTAGTTCACCTATATAGAGCTTATTTTTAAACTTATATTCCTCTATTATTTTCTTTAATCTATTGTCATAGTTCCAAAGGTAATATATATCGTTAAATCTTTTCAACTTCCCTATATCCTTTAAACTTTTATAGCAATTATAACATATATAATGAAGGTTGTCATGGGCTTTCTCAGGACAAAGAACACAGTTATTTTTAAAAAATAACTCTCTAATACTGTGGTTTAGGCTCTTCATCTTTATCTAATATCTTGGCTGAATACATCTCTGTGTACCCGCAATTTGAACATATTTTTAAATAATATGTCCCTAATTCTAGCCTCAATCCTGGTGTTTTTTCTGCCATAAATGTAGTTTTTACTGTATAATCTTCCCCTTCACATTTTAAACATCTGAAATTCATAAACAATCCCCCCAAATCGCATTCTTAATATGCTCTATATCTCCTCCTAGTATAGATATTATATCAAATCTATAGGGATTATCCTTTATTTTTTTCTCTTTTAAATAAATTGTAGCTGTTTTTATTAATTTCTTTTGTTTAGATATTGTAATAGATTCCATCCCATTTCCATATTTTAAATTTTTTCTATATTTTACCTCTACAAAGACTATCTCACCTTTTTTTTTATCTTTGCATATGAGATCTATCTCTCCATATCTAGAATAATAATTTTTTGCCAGTTGACAATAGCCTTTTTTTATTAGGTATTCCATAGCTATCCCCTCATATTTTGTACCAATAGCTCTATTGTTCATCTTTTTCTTCCCTTTCCATCTCAACTTTTTTTTCATTTAACGCACACATACACATAAAACTTACATATAATAAAGCAACTATAGCTATACTCTGTAATATTATTATCATCATATTTCTCGCCCCCCGACTCAGAATTATTTGTATTATAATATTACTACATATTTTTTATTTTTAAAATAAAAAATCCTTAAAAAAGTTTCAATACTTTCTAAGGATCTCTATTCAATTATAATTTAATTTTTTTATATTATTGTTTCAAAATACTGTAGGAGCTAATATTTTAATTAAAAACTATTTCTATGACAGCATTACTATCTCTTAAAAAATAATAGCTATAAATTCCCATTTTTATTTAATTATCTAGTTCTGCACATGCCTTTTCAAAAATTCTTTGACTTTCTTGTATTTGTTTTTTCTTTGGTGGAAATAAACTATCAAATTTATCTATTTCATCTTGTGAAGTTTCAATTTCAAATACATCAGTAAATTCTGCATAACCTGATACTCCTTCTAAAGCTTTTTCATATAAAGGTAATACTAATAATCCTTTGTAAAAATTCCCATCAGCCATAGCTACATTATACTTTTTACCTCCTTTAAATCCGTATGGTTCATAATGATAAGGATAACCTAAAGTTAAGATAGCATTAAAACCTAATTCTTTAGCTTTTTCTATAGAATGAGTAATTAATTTTCTTCCTAACCCTTTTCTATGATATTTAGGATGTATAGATACTGGCCCAAAAGATATTGTTTTTGTTTCGACTCCATCCCATCCTATTATTTTAGCATGGGTGTAAAAAATACTTCCTGCAACTTCTCCATCTACCTCGATAATATATGAAAGCTCCTTTATATAATCTTTACTATCTCTTAGGTTGTGTATAACTAAATGCTCTACACACCCAGGAACGTATAGGTTATAAAAAGCTTCCCTTGCAACTTCTTCTACTTTTCTAAAATCTTTTGACTCTTCATGTCTTATTATTATTTTCATTTCATTTCCCCTCCGATTTTTCTATCTTAGAAATTAATCTATAAAGGTATTTTATCACTCTATAATAAATTTTTATTGTAAAAAAACGTCATTTTTCTCAAATAAGTCACCTAACAAGTCTCTATTTTTTAGATATTCTCTTGGTGATCTCCCCAAATATTTTTTTAATTCTTTTATCATGTGTGGTTGATCATAAAAACCATATTTCACAGAAAGTTCTCCCCAATGGATATTATTAATCATATAAATGTCTTCTAAAAGTTTATTAAGCTTAGAAATAAGCTTATATTTTTTTAAAGTCATCCCTGTATTTCTCTTAAATTTTCTTTCTAAACTTCTTGAACTTACCTTTAAATCAACAACAATATCTTTAATCAAAATATTCGTAGTGGATATTTTTTTCAAAACGCTATCTATCAATAATAGGTCCTTATCAAAAAAATACTTTTCAAATTTTTGGTTGAAATAATCATTTAAAATACTAAAATTTTCTTTAAGAAGATCTTCTTTATTATCACCTATAATTTTATAAAGTTTTTCATCTTCTACATTAAGATATGAGATACTATTTAAATTAACATTTGATTTTCCTTTATTTAGATAGTATAAACCTTGAGGTGAAAACTCTATTCCTACAAGACAAGTCTTAGTTTTATAGATCACATCTAATGTTTTAGTAGACGGATAAAAAACTAAGTGATCTTCTATATCTAAAACTTTTTCACCATCTTTAATAGTATATCCATCTCCAAAATTTATTATAATATGACCACTTGTCAGAGGAAATAACTTTGGCTTTTCTTTTCTATTCCATGTGTGTTTTAATATAGAATAACTATGTATAAATTTCTTCATATTTTCATCTATAACTAAGAACTGCTTTAAATAGTTTTCCATGATTTTCTCCTCTGGTCTTTCTCATATTATATATAATTTTGACTAAAATAGTGTAGGAGCTAATATTTTAGTTAAAAAACTTTCCCTATGGCAACCTACTTTTCCATTTTTTAAAAGTGCTTCACGATGCTGTTTTGTCCCATATCCCTTATGTTTTGCAAATCCATATTCAGGATAAAGCTCATCGTATTTAATCATGATCCTATCTCGACTTACCTTAGCAACAATACTTGCAGCTGCAATAGCAAGACTCTTTCCATCTCCCTTAATTACAAATTCTTGGGGAAGATCATATTTACGAATCTTATGATTTCCATCAATTAAAGCCAGATCAAATTCTGTTCCTCCAGCCTCTAAATCTTCTATGGCTCTCCTCATAGCAAGAAATGTAGCATTTAATATATTTATCTCATCGATCTCTTTTTCATTGGCTAATCCCACCCCTACTTCACAGTTTGCTAAGATCAGATCAAATAAAAATTCCCTCTTCTTCTCAGTAAGTTTTTTAGAGTCATTTATCATATCAAACTCTTTTACATAGTTAACTATTTTTACAGCACAAGCTACTACTGGTCCTGCAAGGGGACCACGTCCAGCCTCATCTATCCCAATAATACTATCTCCATATTTTTTATCGAATTTTAACATTATATTTTCATTTTTTTCCATAAGATATTTCCCTTCCTTCTATAATTTAAATCAACTTTATCCCTTAAACTCCAATCCTAAATTTTTCATTACTTTTTTAAAGTCTTCAGGGAGGGGACCTACTACTTGGATCTTTTCCCCTGTAACAGGGTGATCAAATTCTAATTTATATGCATGTAACATCTGTCGGTTTGCTTTTTTAGAAGGTTTTCCATATACGTCATCTCCTAATATTGAGTGATTTAAATATCTCATATGTACCCTTATTTGGTGGGTCCTTCCAGTTTCTAAATCTATCTCTAAAAGACTAAAATATTCAACTTCATCTATTACTTTATAGTTAGTTATAGCAGTTCTACCATTATCTCTCACAACTGTCATCTTCTTCCTATCTTTACTATCTCTACCTATTTGATTTTCTATCCTATCCTCTTTATTCTTTAAATTTCCTTTACAGATTGCAAGGTAAGTTTTTTTTATGGTTTTGTCTTTAAACATCTCTGTTAATTTAAGGTGTGCTTCATTAGTTTTTGCCACAATAATAAGTCCACTAGTATTTTTATCTAATCTATGAACTATACCTGGTCTAATAACCCCACTTATAGTAGAAAGATCTTTTATATGATACATAATTGCATTTACTAAGGTTCCACTATGGTGTCCTGCTGCAGGATGGATTACCATATCTGGTTTTTTATTTATTATAACAATATGCTCATCTTGATATACTATATCCAAGGGGATATCTTCTGCCACAACATCTAAGGTCTCATCTTCTAATATAGTTACCTTTATCGTTTCATTTCCCTTTAATTTATTTCCAGGACGTGTTTTATTCTTGCCTACTATCTCTACTAGATCCTCTTCAATAAGTTTTTGTGTATATGACTTAGTATATCCTTCTATTTTTTCACTTAAAAAAGCATCTAATCTGATCCCTCTATCTTCGATCTCAGCCTTAAAATTTAATATCTCTTTTATCTCTCTCATAATTTATTTTCTCCTTCTTTTTTTAATAGTACTAAATACCGTTTATAATTTTAACATAGAACACATATATATATAGATCTTTATCTAATAAAAAATCTTTACTATAACTGCTCCTAAACCAAGTTGTATAACTATCAGTACCAATGAATACACAACTAAACTTTTCCCTTTAGTCAACAAAACTTTCAAATTTATCTTTGCACCTATTCCAATAAGTACAAACATAAATAGATATTTAAAGATATATGTAAATATAATTTTTAAATATCTAACCATATCTATATACCAGTGTAAATCAATTTTTTCCACTCCATATTCTAAAATTGTAAAAATAACTCCTACTACCATAAATCCCTTAACAAAAAAAGGTAGTTTTGTTTTTTTCGTTTTTATTTCATCTATAGATTTTTTATTTTCTATTCTAGCAACATAGATTAAAACTAAGGGGAAAAATAATAACTTTCCTGTCTTTATTAAAAGTGCTAACCCTAAAGATTCTGGTCCAACACTATAAGCTGTTGGTATAATATAGATAAATGAACTCAAGATCCCTCCTATATAGAGGGCAGACTGAGTAGGATCAAAATCTAAAAATTTTATTATACTAGGCATAACTATCATAGCTGTCAACCCTACAATATTCATCCCGATGATAGCCATAGAAAGATCTTCCTCCGATTGATCTAGTACTTCAGAAGTCCCAGCTATACTTGCTACTCCTCCAGATCCAATTAAAAGTCCCAAATCTTTTTTCTCACCCATAATTTTAGCTATATATTTTCCTGTCATCAGTAGCATTACAACCATAAAAAAAACAAAAACTACAATTTTTAAACCCAACTCCAAAAAAACTATATAATTTATCTTTACTCCTAAACACGTAATTGCTATGGGCAATATTTTTTTGTTGGCAAAATTAAATCCAGGATAAAACTTATATGATCTTTTTCCCAAAAATAAATTTCCTACAACTATCCCTGATGCCAATGCTACATTTATTTCATTTAATTCAAAGACTTTAGATATCCATATAGCTACAAAAAGTAAAATCATAGTTAAACCAAGACCTAAATTATAATTTTTTGTCACTTTTACCACCTCATTTTATCTTTTTACAACTAATATTATATCATAGTTATAGGGATAATAGTAAAAGCAATTGATAGGTATAAAATATTGGAAAAATTTCAAAGGACATATAATATTATAAAAAATTAAGTGGTGATTTTATATAATAAATGATAGAATATAGAAAATTATATACACTATAGGTTCAATTTGATTAAAAGGGAAATGGGTTAAAATCCCATACGGTCCCGCCACTGTAAAAGTTATGAAACTACGTGATCCACTAGATTTTTTTCTGGGAAGGAGTAGGAGTAAATTAAAACTTGAGTCAGGAGACCTGCCTAATGTGTTTTTATTTTTCTTGCGAGGACAAGGAAATAACTTTTTTATTAAAAAAAGTTTTTCAGTACCTCAAGAAGGTACTTTTTTTATTGGATAAAATATTATAAGGAGTTAAGTATATGTCTAAAATAATCATCTATTTCATCTTATTTATAAACTCTTATGCTATAAGTTATATAAATATCAGTAAATTAGATACTCAAACTAAAAATAATACTATCTTTATGAGTCTCGATTCATTTCACAAGGTAGGAGTAGATCTAACTAAGTCAAAGAATACATTTATTTTAAATACAGATATCGGAAAATATTATCTCAAAGATAATAAGATCATAACTTTATACAAGGAGTATACATATCTATCTAAACCATTTATATCAAAGGGAAAAGATTACTTGCCCCTTGAACTTATTCTAGAATTAAATGGAGCCCATTTAGAAGATCAAACAATCACTAGATCTATTGAACCTAAAAAAACAAATAGTTTTCCCAAAAGAATTATCTCCCTCTCCCCTGGTATTACAGAAAAAATATTTGCTTTAGGTGGAGAAGACAAGTTAATAGGAAGAACATCATTTGCTGTATATCCAAAGGAAGTAGAAAATATTGATATTGTAGGGACTATGTTTGAGCCAAATTTAGAAGTAATATTAGACAAAAATCCAGATATGGTAATCGCAGAAACTCATTTTAGAAAAAAATTAATGGTTACTCTAAATAATTTAGAAATTACAGTAACTCAATATCAAACTCCTATAAATATAGTAGAAATTTATAGAAGTATCCTAGATCTAGGATATCTACTAGACAGATCTCTAGAAGCCCGTGGATTAAATGCCTCCTTAAAAGATAAAATTAACTATACTAGATTTATATTAAAAGATCAAATAGTTCCAAACGTTTATTATGTTTTAGGTAGTGGAAAAACTGATATTACCCCAGGAGGAGATACTTTTATCAACTCCCTCATAGAGATATCTGGAGGAAAGAATATAGCTAAAGAAAAAAAAGGATGGAGATATTCCTTAGAGGAGTTGATCTTAAATAACCCAAATATTATCTTTGGAAATAAAAGAAGTATCAATAATATGTTGAGGGAAGAAAACTACAGTTTTTTAGCTGCCATTAAAAATAAAAATTATTATATTATAAAAGATGATAGTATCTTTAATCTCCCTGGCCCTCGAGCTCTTACAGAAGGGGTCTATGAGATGATAAAGGTATTTCATCCAATATCAGCTAAAAAATTAGAAAATATATATTAAAAAATTTAAATTTATTAATACCTCTACAATTTTAAAGAGGCATTGAGGAGGAAAAATTATGAAACATAGAAAAATTATGATCCAAGGAACGGGATCTTCTACAGGAAAAAGTGTTATTGTAGCAGGTTTAGCTAGGATTTTTTATAAAGATGGAAATAAAGTTGCTCCCTATAAATCTCAAAATATGGCTCTTAATTCATATATTGATAAGGATGGATTAGAGATGGGACGTGCTCAAGTTGTACAGGCAGAAGCATGTAATAGTTCTCCACGATCATATATGAATCCTATCTTAATGAAACCAAATTCCGATAATGATTCACAGATTATTATTGAAGGTATCCCCTATAAAAATATGGATGCCAAGGAATATTTTAAAAATACAGATTTTTTTAAGTCCATTGCTTTAAAAAACTATAAGATCATCGAAACCAAATATGATATTGGTGTTTTAGAGGGGGGAGGTTCTCCTGCCGAGATGAACCTTAGAGATGTGGATCTAGTCAATATGGGGATGGCTGAATTAATTGATTCACCTGTTATCCTTGTTGGAGATATTGAAAGGGGAGGGGTCTTTGCTTCCCTCTATGGAACTATTTTAATGCTCGATGAAAAAGATAGAAAAAGAATAAAGGGACTTATAATCAACAAATTTAGAGGTGATATGGATCTTTTGATTCCTGGAATAAAAGACCTAACAAATCGTCTCCTTGAAAAAGGAATTGATATACCAGTTTTAGGAGTTATTCCATGGGTTCCTTTAAACCTTGAAGAGGAGGATATCCTTACAAATAAATTTGGTGAAAAGCAAGAAAAAAATGATCTAAATATTGCAGTTATCAGACTGGATAAGATGTCAAATTATACAGATTTTGATGTACTTTCATATTACAAAGATCTCAGCCTTAACTTTACCCTTTCAAAATCGGAAATTTCTCAGGCAGACATCATCATAATCCCTGGAAGTAAAAATACCATACAAGATCTTATTAAATTAAAGAAATTAGGGATCGATAAGACCATCATTGAACAAAGTAAAAAAGGTAAGATCATTGTCGGTATTTGTGGGGGGTTCCAAATCTTAGGTCAAGAAATCTTGGATCCATATATGATTGAATCAAAAGATAAAGTTATAAAGGGCCTTGGACTTTTAGATATTACAACTACCATGGAAAAAGAAAAGCAAACATTCCAAACCACTGAAAAAATAACCCATAACGAAGGACTTTTAAAGGGATGTCACGATTGTATAGTTTCTGGTTACGAGATCCACCAGGGTGTTACCCATTCAAATGAAAATTCTATCTTTAAAGATAAACCATATTTAGGAGTTTTAAAAGATAATATTTTCGCTACCTATATCCATGGGGTTTTTGATAATTCAATATTTACTCGAACTTTTATAAATAATATTAGAGTATCTAAGGGACTAGAAGTTATAGATGATTACTTTGATTTTAAAAAATTTAAGATGGATGAATACGATAGGTGGGAACAGACATTACGTAGTTCATTGGATATAAAAAAAATATATAAAATATTAGGAGAACGTTCAAATGAAATCTAAATTTTTAATTCTCTCAGTCTTATTTCATGTGTTAATTTTTATTGGTTTTTCAAAATTTTCAAATAATAACTTAAAACTTGGGAAAAAAATTCCCGATATAAACTTAACTCTCACTACTTTAGAGGTCAACTATAAACCTATAGATAAAGTAACTACTAAAAATAAAGATAATAGAGTAACAAAATCAAAAGAAATTGAGAAGACTGAACCTAAAAAGAAACAAAAACCTAAAAAACAAGTAGTACAAAAAAAAATAGAGGTAGTGGAAGAAAAACCAAAGATAGTTCAATCTAAAAAAACTAAACTGAAAAAAGTAGTTGAGTCAATAGATCCTAGTTATACAGAATCAAATAAAAATATAGAAAAAAATAACAACGACGTTGAGGTGGTTCAAAACACTCCCACTAATGATGCTGTTTTAGAGGATGAGGAAAATGATAAAAATTTAATAAAGATTCACAATGGAAGATATGCCCTTAAAAATCAGAAAGTTTCTGGGGTTCACATTGTCATTAACAAAGAAATTTTACCTACTTATCCAAATCTCGCTCTCAAGATGGGATACAAAAAAGAAACTATTGTTAAAGTTAAATTTTTAGTAAATAAAAAAGGAAAAGTAGGAGATATTAAGTTTTATACTAATTCTAAATATGGTTTTGAAAATGAAGTCGAAAAAGCTTTAAAACAATGGGTTTTTGAACCTGTTATCTATCGAGACAGACCTATGCCACTTTATTTTTATAAGGTCTTTCATTTTGTTTCTAAAGGTTAAAAATAATTAAATAAATTATTTTCCCTTGACATATATTTTTTTTAGGTGTATTATACTATAAAATCAGACAAGAGGAGGATATAATGTTTAACAAATCATTTTTAAATTTTATCACAGTTCATCATCATCATCATAGATAAGGATTTGTATTATGATTTAGTCATAGTTACAGATCCATATTGTTTTTCAAAAAAACTTGGTTCTGTTTCTATGATGATTTAAACATTAAACTCACACTGTTGTTTAGCCATCTAGAAATCTAGATGGCTATTTTATTTTCCGGAGATAAGATGATAATAATAAAACAAACTTAAGGAGGATTTATTATGAAAAAAATTTTTATTCTATTAATACTAATGTTAGCTAGTGTACAATCTTTTGCTTTTTCAAATAAAGCAAAAGATACTTTAGGAAAGATAAAGAAAGATGGATATTTTACTGTAGGATTAGACGATACCTTTGCACCTATGGGATTTAGAGGGGAAAATAACGAGATAATAGGATTTGATATAGATCTAGCCAATGAAGTAGCTAGTAGAATGGGGGTTGAAGTTAAATTTAAACCTTGTGACTGGGATGGGATCATATTTGAGCTTAGAAGTAAAAAAATAGATATGGTATGGAGTGGGATGACCATCACTGAAAGTAGAAAAAAACAAATAGCATTTTCAAAACCTTACTTTACCGGGGAACAAACTATCATTACTAGGAGTGGAAGTGATATCAAAGAAATTTCAGATCTTTCTGGAAAAACTATTGGGATACAGATGGGAAGTTCTTCTAATGTTGCCCTTGAAAAAAATCCAATATCTTCAAAAGTAAAAAATATAAGGAAATACGGAACCAATGTAGAGGTCCTTTTAGATCTTGAAGCAGGAAGAACAGATGCTGTAGTAATAGATTCTATAGTTGGGAGATACTACGTAACTAAAAAAGAAAACAAAGAAAATAAAGATATCTTTATAGTTTTAAATGATTCTTTAGCAGTTGAAGATATGGGTATTGGGATGAGAAAGGAAGATACATCTCTTATATCTGAAATAAATAACGCTATTGAGGAAATGAAACAAGATGGAACTTATGATACTATATACAAAAAATGGTTTGGAAGGAGAAGTTAAGTTATGACTGATAGTATTTTTTATATTGCAAAGGGTCTAAACATAACCTTGAGGCTCTACATTATAACAGTAATATTTTCAATTCCACTGGGACTTTTACTTGCATTTGGAGAACTTTCTAAATTTTCGTTTTTAAAAAAACTTGTAACTTTTTATACTTGGATATTTAGAGGTACACCGTTACTTTTACAACTTTTCTTTATGTATTACGGCTTACCAGTAATGGGGATAACTTTTTCTCCCCTTACTGCGGCTAGTATTACATTCATAATTAATTACTCTGCTTATCTCTGTGAGATATTTCGTGGAAGTATCCAAGGGATAGATAAAGGACAATATGAAGCTACAAAGGTCCTAGGATTTGGATATTGGAAAACTATGTTTAGGATCATCCTTCCCCAGGCTCTTAGAACTGCATTGCCACCTCTATCAAATGAAGCAATTGCCTTAGTTAAAGACACCTCTTTGGTTTCTGTCATAGGTACAGCTGAGATTTTAAGAAATGCAAAGGAGATAGTAACAAGGGATTTTTCAATAACTCCTTTTTTTATCTGTGGTGTTTTTTACCTTGCTCTTTCAACTATAATTCTTCTTATCTTTAAAAAACTTGAAAAAAGGATGGGGATATCATGTCAATAAATATAAAACATCTCAATAAATCATTTGGAGATCTAGACGTATTAAAGGATATATCTTTACATATCAATGAAGGGGAGATATTGTCTATAATTGGTCCATCTGGGAGTGGAAAATCTACCCTTTTAAGATGCCTGATTGATTTAGAAGATATCGATTCTGGACTACTTGAAGTTTTTGGTGATCCCCTTGTTTGTGATAAAAGGCATCCAAAGAAAAAGGAAAGAATAGAAATTTTAAAACATATGGGAATGGTATTTCAATCCTTCAATCTTTTTCCACATAAGACGGCTATTGAGAATGTAATGGAGCCCCTTATTGTTGTGGATAAGATAAAAAAAGATGTTGCCGAAAAAAAGGCTATAGAACTTTTAACTATGGTTGGACTAGAGGAAAAGATGTATAACTATCCCAAGACTCTTTCTGGAGGTCAACAACAGAGAGTTGCCATTGCTAGATCTCTTGCTAGAAATCCCAAAATACTTCTTTTTGATGAACCTACATCTGCTCTCGATCCAGAGATGGTAAAGGAAGTTCTTTTAGTTATTGAATCTCTTCAAGATACTGGGATAACAATGGTTATAGTCAGCCACGAGATGGAATTTGTAAAACAAGTTTCAGATAGAGTAGTTTTTATGGATTCTGGAAGTATTATTCGATGCGATACTCCTGATAATATATTTAATTGTAATAAAAACGAAAGAATCAATAAATTTTTAAGTAATTTTTAAAAAATTAGGTAATATAAAAGCTCATAAAATAATGTTAAAGAGGTATTATTTTCTTCTTCAATACTATTTTATGAGCTTTCTTTTGTAAAAATATTATTTAATATTTATTTTTTCCTCGTCCTTGTGTTTCTCTAAATATTCATTTTGCACTACATCTATTACCGTTAACATCTTTTGTTGAATAAAATCATATCCACTATCTTTAATATGTGGAATTATACAGGCACTACAATCTTTTACTCCATGAGTATATTTAAAATTCCCTCCACATTTTTCCCCTAACATATACAATGGACAATAACAAAATAAGCAGTTGAATTTACTCTCATCAGCTATTGTATGACATGGGAAATATTCACATTTTTTGTTTTGTACAAATTTAAAATTTGCCATCTTCATCCTCCTTAGTGTGCTTTGCACGAATTTATAATTTTTAGTGGAAATATATAATAAAATAAAGCTTCTCTAGATTATTAATCTATTTTTTTATTTTATCCATTATATCTATAGTTCCCCTATAATTTATAATACCATTATCTAGAGATAGTTGTATAGGATATATTTCGACTCCTACTGAGATTGCTTTATAAAAATATTCATTAAATTTAGGATCTGTTTCATACCTAGGTCTAAAAATATCCGAATCTCTAAAAACTAATAAAATAACTGCCGCTCTATCTCCTGACTTTTTTAATTCAATCAACTCTTTTAGATGTTTGACAGCTCTTTCACTGGGAGCATCTGGAAACATAGCTACTCTATCTTCTGAAAGGGAAACACCTTTTACTTCTACCCATATTTTTTTACCATCTTTTTCTAAAAGATAATCCAGTCTAGATTTTCCATATTTAACTTCTGCTTTTAATTTATCTATCTCTCCAAAGGGAGATATCTCAAAATCATTTAATAAGTTTTCTGAGATATACCTATGGAAACTTGAGTTTATAAGGATATCTTCCCCATCAGAAGCTCTTCCACTAATCATATCCCACCTTGTTTTCCTATTAAGATTAGTTGCACGTCTTATTTTTACTTTATTTCCTTTATAAAGAAGTTCTTTTATCCTCCCAGAATCATGAACATGGACAACCTCTTCAGAACCACTATCTAGTCGTATGTGAGCAATAAATCTATTGGGTCTCTCTAAAAATACACCTTCTTCATCTATTTGTATCTTATATAATCCCTTCATTTTACACCTCTTATAATAAAAAAGTCATGGTTTCCCACAACTTAATTTTTATTTATTTGAATATCTATTGTTGATTTTTTTACTCCTCCATAATTTTCTATATATAGTTCCTTTGCTTTTAAATAATCTTTTTTAGATATATATTTTCTAACATCAATTTGAGTTTTCAACTGATTTTTTTTTATATTTGCATTTATTTGACCAATCTCATCAAAAATTTTATTTATCTTAAACCAATTTTTCTCAGGATCATCTATCAATAATTTATTTATTTCTAATTCTTTTTGTTCCAATTCAATGATCAACATCTTATGTTTTTTTAGTGCTCCGCCTAAAATAATCTTTGAACTTTCTATATTTTCATCACTTATTCCAACTGCTGACAATTCTTTTTCCATATTACTTATAGATAAATTTGCATAAGAAAACACTGATCCTAGTATCATCAACCCAAGTATTATATACCTTCTCATTAGTTTTTTCCTCCCTACATCTTAAAATCGCTTACAAAAAAATCTTCTTCCTTTACGTTTAATAGTTCTTTTCCATTTAATAAACTATCATTAAAAATATCCATCTCTGTTTTATTCTTTTCCTCTAAATATTTAGGAAAATTATTTCTATTAGTTATTGTTTTTACAATTCCTTGACTCTCTTTGACATTTCGTGGCTGACCAACATCTTTTATTTGATAAAGTGCTGAAGTAGATACTATCCCTACAATAAATAGTGAGAGTCCAATAGCACCATTTCTTTTGTTTTTACGTTTTTCCTCCTCTAATAAAGTTTTATATATATTTATCTTTACCCTTACCTTTATATCTTTATCTAATTTTTCTCTAAAATCATCCATTATAATCCCCCCATCTCCTTTAAGCCTTTATAGTAGATCGATTTTACTGTTGAGAGTTTCATATCTTTTATCTTACCTATCTCCCTAAGTTTATAGCCGTATATATCTTTCATGAGTACTATCTCTCTCTCTCTCTCAGATATTAACTGTAATTTTTCTTCTAACACTATATTTACAGTTACATCTTCATTATCTTTTATACTCAAAACCTCTTCATTTAACTCAAATGTTTCTTTTTTTCTCCTAAAAAAATCATAGGTTTTATTAATAGCTATCCTATATACCCATGTATATATACCACTATCATTCCTAAATTTTTTCAAATTTTTATACACCGTCAAAAAAACATCTTGGGCTATATCCTCTGCATCTTCCTTGTTTTTTACCATTCCCAGTATTTTATTGTAGATCCTACTAAAATACGTATCAAATATCTCATCAAAATTCATAATTTCATTCTCCTATACTACTTTGACGCAACAAACCCATAAAAAGTTTATTTTTTCTCCTCTATATAGGAAAAATTAATCATTCTATTACTATTTCTCTCAATATCTATTTCAAATTTAACTATCCCATTAGATATCTTTTTATATTTTTCTTGAGATTTTAACTCTGTCCAAATATTTGGCAACTCATCATAGTTTATTTCTAAGTTTATTTTTTTATTACTCTTATTTTTTATTTCAATTTCAATCTCTTTTTTTACTAGATTCTTTCCTAAAGAATAACTATTTTTTATTTTTTTATCTATCATAATATTAAAATTTTTATTTAACTTTAAATTATATTTTTCTTTACTAGGGATAAATCCTATACTTGAATCTCCAACAAAACCTTTATCATCCCACACATATATCCTTCCCATAGGAATAGTTGTATCACCTATATTTTCTATCTCTACTATTCTAGTTGGATTTTTAGAATATTCCCTAGACCAATATACATATTTTTCAACTAAATTTATCTTTTTTGTTTCTAATTTTATATTTTTTTCTATATTTTTTTTAAGATCGATTGGATCTTTTAAATTATATTCTATCCTATCGTTAGAATTCCCTCTAGAGATATTATCAGCCATCTCAGATTTCATCATATAAACCCTTTGATTTGAAAGTTCCGATATAATTTTAACATTTATATTATCTAGATCTCTCTTTGTATTATTATATAGTTTTCCCCATGTTTCTAAGTTCATCTTATCTATATCTAATCTATGAGATATAGATAAATCTAACCCTTTTGTTATATATGATATATTCAATTGTTTATCTAGTTTCTCTATATCCATTATTAGTTTGTCCTCTTTTTTTATATAAGCACCATCTAATTTAATATCAGGATTATTTAAAACATAGATCTCACCTGTTTTTATATCTTTCCCAACTATATCCTTCTTGTAATCAAGGAGTATTAAATCATATTTTTTTCTATTTTTTTTAACTTGTATAGCCTTTCCTAGATATAATTCCAATATAGAACTATATTCTACTTCTTTTTCTAACTCTACTCCTTTAAGTTTAGCCCCTGTTAAATTTATAGAGTTGATATCTATATTTTCAGAGATTCCTAGATAAGTTATTTTATCTTTATCTCCATCATCTACTAACTCTAAAGATTCATTCATAATTATTTTATTAGGATATATTATTACTTTATTATTACTAATGTTTTCAACTCTATAGGCAAATAAATTTATAGAACATAATAAAAATAAAATTGTTTTTCTCATAACTTCCTCCTATTATTTTAATAATAAAATATATATTTATTTAATTTTCTACATCTCCATCTATAAGTTTTTTTAATTCCTTTAAAATTTCATCTTCTCTAACCGTTTTTATTATCTTTCCCTTTTTAAAAAGTACTCCTACACCATCTCCCCCAGCTACACCATAGTCAGCTTCACGGGCTTCCCCAGGACCATTTACAACACATCCCATAACTGCTATCTTGATCTGTTCTCCATAGTCAAAAAATTCTTTTTCTACTCTTTTAGTCAATCCTATTAGATCTATCTCAGTCCTTCCACAAGTAGGACAAGAGATAATCTCTGTTCCTATTTTTCCTATACCTAATACTTTTAATATCTCCTTAGCTACTTTTATCTCTTCCCTGGGATCTTCTGTCAAAGAAACTCTTATAGTGTCTCCTATTCCATCTATTAAAAGACTTCCTATCCCTATGGCTGATTTTATACTTCCTTGAAAGTAAGTCCCTGCTTCTGTAACTCCTAGATGTAATGGATAATTTATTTTTTCAGATATTATTTGATATGCTCTCCTCATTATCTTAACGTTACTGGCCTTCAAAGATATTATTATATCTTCAAATCCATATTTTTCCAATAAATTTATATGATACATCCCACTCTCTACCAAAGCTTCAGGTGTAACTTTCCCATATTTTTTTAAAATTTCTTTCTCTAAAGATCCCCCATTTACACCTATTCTAATAGGTATATTATATTCTTTAGCTTTCTCTACTACCTCTTTTACTTTCTCATCAGATCCTATATTTCCTGGATTTATTCGAAGTTTATCTATCCCATTTTCTATAGCTAATAGTGCTAACTTATAATCAAAATGAATATCTGCAACTAAAGGAATATTAATTTGTTTTTTTATCTTTTTTATGGCCTCTGCTGCTGCTGTATTATTTACAGTTACCCTTACTAATTGACATCCTAAATTTTCTAGTTCTTTTATTTGAGTCACTGTTTTTTTTATATCTGCTGTATTTGTATTTGTCATAGATTGAATAATTATATCTTCACTTCCACCTATATAGATATCTCCTACTTTTATTCTTTTAGTATCTCTCATCATCTTCCACTCCTAATTTTAAAAGTAATTCTATCATCTTTTCATCTTTATTTTCTCGAGCTATCCCTATGGGTGTATCACCATAAGATGAATAATTTTTATCTCCCCCAACCTCTATTATATTTTTTACTGCATCATAATATGAGTTTGATATACTCCTAAGATATACTTCACCTAAGATATTTTCTCCATCTTTATTTTTATAGTCTCTCTCAAGATTTTTATTTAAAATCATCCTAATAATATCCTCATCATATGCATAATATATTGCAGAGTTTTTCCTGTAGTCTCTTATGTTTACATCAGCATTATTTTCTAAGAGCAAACTTACTACTTCTTTATTTCTCTTAGATGTTGCCCATATTAGAGGTGTCCAACGATCATTATCTGCTTTATTTAAATCTGCTTTATTTAAAATTAATTTTTCAACATAGCTATTAGAGTTTGCCTTAATAAAATTTATGATTAAGGGGACTCCTAGATTATTTATATAATTTTTGTCTGCCCCTGCTTCTAATAAAATATCTAAAGCTTTTTTAGATTTTACAAAATCTATTGCTCTTTTAGTTGCTTTATAAGATCTCATATTCTCTCTCTTTTCAAGGAGTGTTTCCATCTCTAAGTCTACCCCATAATTTATAATCTCTTTCAAACTTTTAATACTATTATTTTTTACTATCTTCATTAGAAGAGTTTCCCCGTCTTCACTTCGATAGTTTGGGTCAAATTTATTTTCAAAAAATAATTTTAAACTTATAGAGTCATCTAAGCCTATACTTTGCTCTACCATGGAGTATGATATCTCTATCTTCTCTACCTTAATAGTTTTTTCTTTTTCTATCCCACTGCAGGAAAGCAGTAGTATTCCTAGTATGATAGTCATCAATATATTTTTCATAAAACCTCCACTCTAAATAAATTTACCCCTTATAATTTTTTTAATCTTTATAACTTTAAACTCTCCCTCTAATTGTACATTATTTTATAAAAAAAAAATAGATGCGATTTAAAATCGCATCTATTTAAAGTTATCTATCTAACTGTTCCTCTTGAAGCTCTCTTTCTGTCACCCTCTGTTAAGAATTTCTTTCTCATTCTGATACTTAAAGGTGTGATCTCTACCAACTCATCATCAGCAATATATTCTAATGCTTGCTCTAATGTAAATTCTCTACCTGGAGCTAATTTTGTAACTGCATCTGTTCCAGAAGCTCTCATGTTTGTAAGCTGTTTTCCTCTAGTTACATTAACTGTAAGGTCATTTTCTCTAGAATGTTCACCAATGATCATTCCTTCATATACTTCTAATCCAGGATTAGCAAATAAAGTTCCTCTAGATTGTACATTTCCTAAAGAATATGCAGTAGTTGAACCTTTTTCGATAGAGATTAATACTCCTCTTTGTCTAGTTGGTACTTCACCTTTATATGGCTCATAGTCGAAGAATGAATGGTTTAATATTCCAGTTCCTCTAGTTTCTGTCATAAATTCATTTCTGAATCCGATAAGTCCCCTTGCAGGTACTTTGAATTCTAATCTTGTATATCCATCAGTTCCTTGAACCATGTTGATCATTTCACCTTTTCTGATTCCTAACTTCTCGATTACTACACCAGTAAATTCATCTGCTACGTCAATTATAGCTAATTCGATAGGTTCAGATTTTACTCCATCGATATCTCTCATGATAACTTGAGGTTTAGCTACTTGTAATTCAAACCCTTCCCTTCTCATGTTTTCTATTAATATAGATAATTGAAGTTCTCCTCTACCTTTTACTACAAAAGCATCTGCAGATTCAGTTCTTTCTATTTTCATACTTACATTATGTTCTACTTCTTTAGCTAATCTATCCCAAATATTTCTAGAAGTTACAAATTTCCCCTCTCTTCCAACAAATGGAGAAGTACTTACCATAAATGTCATAGCTAATGTAGGTTCATCTATGTCGATCAAAGGTAAAGCCATTGGGTTAGTTCTGTCTGCTATTGTTTCACCTATATCAAATTTCTCTGTTCCAGCAACTGTTACTATATCTCCACATACTGCTGTTTCTAACTCTATCCTATTCATTCCTTCAGCACCAAATATTCTACTGATTTTGAAATTTACTAATTCACCATCTCTTTTGATTAAAGTTACCTCTTGGTTTTTATTTAAAACTCCATTATGGATCCTTCCAGTTGCTAATTTCCCTAAATAGTTATCTGGAGCTATGTTAGTTACTAACATTTGTACTGGAGCTGTAGGATCTCCCTCAGGGTCCTTTACATTTTTTATAATTGTTTCAAATAATGGTTGCATGTTTAGATCTTCATCTTCTATTTCATATTTTGCGAATCCATTTTTAGCAGAAGCAAATACTACTGGGAACTCTAACTGATGATCGTTTGCTCCTAACTCAACAAATAGATCAAATACTAAATCTACAATTGCTTCAGGAATACAGTTTGGTCTATCAATTTTGTTTATTACAACAATTGGATCTAATCCATGTTCTAATGCTTGCTTTAATACATATTTAGTCTGTGGCATTACACCTTCAAATGCATCTACTAATAATAAAACTGAGTCTACCATCTTTAATATTCTTTGTACTTCTCCACCAAAGTCAGCATGGCCTGGAGTATCTACGATATTTATCTTGTATCCTCCAAAATCAAGGGATGCATTTTTAGATAAGATTGTGATTCCTCTCTCTTTTTCTATATCATTTGAGTCCATCGCTCTTTCAACAAGCTCTTCTCTGTCTCCGAATACTCCTGATTGTCTTAACATTGCATCTACTAATGTTGTTTTACCGTGGTCTACATGAGCTATAATAGCTATATTCTTTATGTTCACTGTTTCTCCTCTTTTGCCTCGTTTGGCATCTATTTAGTTTTTTTATCTACTATATTTGGTTTTCCACAACTTATTTAATTTTTCTAAAATTAATCTTTCATTCTTGTTATTTTGTGGAAAATAATAAATTTTATTATCTTTCTTATATTCTTGATATACAAAGTTACCATCATAACTATGGGGGTATTTATAATCTTTTTTTCCTAGATCAGTTAGATGACTTGGTACTTCCTCAATGACTCCTTTTTTTATATCCATCATAGCTGAATTTATAGCATCATATGAGCTCGATGATTTAGAAGATATGGCCAGGTAAATTGTTACTTGTGATAATATAATCCTTACCTCTGGCATCCCAATTTTTTCGCAAGCTAAGATAGCCGAATTTGCCATATTTAAAGCTTCTGGATTAGCTAATCCTATATCTTCCGATGCACTGATAAGCAATCGTCTAGCAATATACCTTGGATCTTCCCCTCCATCTAACATCTTTGCCAACCAATAAACAGCAGCATCTGGATCTGATCCCCTAATACTTTTTATAAATGCTGAAATTGTATTATATTTATCTTCTTTTTTATGATAGCCGGCTTTTCTCTTTTGAAGTAAATTTTCTACTTCCTCCAAACTCATCGTTTCCCCTACTTCTGAAATTAATTCTAGATAATTTAAAGCTATCCTTCCATCTCCAGCTGAGAGTTCCTCAATATAGAGTTTTATCTCGGAATCTAATTTTATATTTTTATAAATCAATGTATTATCTATTAATTTTAATATCTCATCTTTCTTTAATTTTTCAAATTCAAAGATCATAGATCTAGAAAGAAGTGCATTATTTAGGGCATAGTATGGATTTTCTGTAGTTGCTCCTATTAGAATTATCAATCCGTCCTCTGTATGAGGTAAAAGTGCATCCTGTTGTAACTTATTAAATCTATGGATCTCATCTAAAAATAATAGTGTTCTCTTATTTTCTAATTCCAGCCTTCTACTAGCTCTATCTATAACCTGCCTAAAATCATTTAAGTTAGCAGTAGTTGCATTTAATTTTTCAAAACTATAATCTAATTCATTTGAGATCAAAACACCTAAAGATGTTTTTCCTGTCCCAGGAGGACCAAAAAATATAGAGTTGATCATCTTTCCTTTTTTTATTAATTTTCTTAAAACACTACCATGACCTATTATTTTTTCTTGCCCTATATACTCGTCTAAAGTTTTAGGACGCATAGAATATGCAAGGGGTCTTATCCCATCATAATTCTTTTGAAAAAGTGTATTCATTTCGCTCTCCATTATATCACAAATTTCATTATCTGTACAACATTTAAACAATCTTACATTACATTCAGTGAATAATAGTTAATATTTTTAACTGTTAAAACCTCTTATTATAAATCATAATTTTATAATTATGCAAGCAATTAAGGAGGCCAACCTTCCACAGGTTAGCCTCCTTTTTTTAGCTTACTAGATATAGTAATAATGCTATTATTAAAAATCCAGCTGCTACAAATTCAGTAGCTTTAGCTAGGGGTCCACCGTCATCATGTACACCAAAAAGACTATTGGTAGCACCTGTTCCTATCCCACCACTCATACCTTTACTTCTATCAGGTTGAATAATTACTAAAACGATTAGAGCAATCGCAAATATAAATAAAATTACTGTTAAAAATGTAGCCATTTTTTTTCCTCCTAAAAAACTTTACTTTCCAAATATTATAACTTATTTTATTCCTTTTGTAAAAAAGTATTTTTAAAAAAATTATAATTTACTTTATAAATATAATCTTAAATTTATTCTATCTAAACTTCCTAAGAAAGAAGAGGCAGCTTTCGCTACCTCTAAAAATTAAAATTCTTTTCTAAATATATTTTGAGTTCTATCTGGACCTACTGATATCATAGTGATCTCACATCCAATTATCTCTTCCATTCTAGCTATATATTTTTTACAGTTTTCAGGTAGTTCCTCATATTCTCTCATCCCAGTAATATCTTCAGACCATCCTGGTAATGTTTCGTATACAGGTATTGCTTTTTCAGTCATCTCAATAGATGCTGGTATAGTAGTTAATACCTTTCCATCTATCTCATAACCTACACATATATTTAATTCATCCATTCCACTTAATACATCTATCTTTGTTACCACTACATCTGTAAGACCATTTATCATCACGGCATATTTACCTACTACACCATCTAACCATCCACATCTTCTTGGTCTACCAGTGGTTGCTCCAAATTCACTTCCAATTGCTCTTAGCTTTTCCCCTGTTTCATCATTTAACTCAGTGATAAAAGGTCCTTCTCCAACTCTAGTAGTGTATGCTTTCATAACACCAATTACTCTATCAATTTTAGAAGGTGCTACTCCTACTCCTGTAGTTACTCCACCAGCAGTCGGCGAGCTAGAAGTTACATATGGATAAGTTCCATAGTTTATATCTAGCATCATAGCTTGAGCTCCTTCAAACATTACGATCTTATCATTGTCTAAAGCTTCGTTGATCTCAGGAACAAAATCAGCTATTCTATGTTTTAATAAATTTGAATATTCTGTAAAATCTGCCATGATCTCATCATAACTCATAGCTTCAGTATTATAAATTTTTGTAAAAAGTTCATTTTTTTCATCTAAGTTTATCTTTAATTTTTTTCCAAATGCTTCCATATTTAATAGATCTACTGCTCTTATCCCACATCTAGCTATCTTATCAGCATAACAAGGACCTATCCCTCTTTTTGTTGTTCCAATCTTATTTTTTCCTCTAGCTTCTTCCTTTACTATATCTAATTTAACATGGTAAGGCATGATAAGATGAGCTCTATCAGAGATAAATAAATGATCTACCTTAGCTCCTTTTGCCTCTAAAGTTGATAGCTCATGTAGTAAAACCTTTGGATCTACTACTACTCCTGGCCCAATTATACACTTACCATTTCCATGTAACATCCCTGAAGGCAATAAATGAAGAACAAATTTTTCTCCGTCTACTACTACTGTATGTCCTGCATTGTTTCCACCTTGGAATCTAACCACATAATCTGCCTTATGTGCTAATACATCGATAATTTTACCTTTACCTTCGTCTCCCCATTGTGTTCCTACTACTACATAACTTGCCATGATCCACCTCTTCATTAGATTTATTTTTAATATTTAGACCTTCCAAGTACAGAATTTTTAAAGCCTCTGATTTTCCAGAATAAAATATTATTTATTATTTTAATTTTCTTGCCAAGAATTACGCAATTTTTTATTTTCCACCTAATTTTTTTATCTCTATATAGTTAATATTTTTTTGATGTTTATATGTAAATAGACTTTCAAATTCAGTCATAATATTTTCTTCTGCCAATGGACTGTTATGAAGATCAGCAGTATGGTATACCACCTCATATCCTTCTACCTCTGGCATAAACTCCAATACATCTGCATAATATTTATCATGATCTGTTTTAAAAAATAACCTTCCATCCTTTGCTAAAATTTCATCTAACAAAGTAAATAATTTTGGTTGAAGGATTCTATTTTTTTCCTTTCCTTCCCATGGGTCTGGAAAGTTAATATATAACCCTGCCATCTCTTCTTTCCCTATAAAATTAGTGATCTCTTCTCCACGTCTTTTTATAAATAATAAGTTATCCAATCCTAATTTTTCAGACCTTCTAGCTGAAAGTACCAGTCTTTTAAATCTTATCTCCAAAGCCATATGGTTTCTTTCTGGATATCTAACACACATATCGTTGGCAAACATCCCACTACCAGAACCAATTTCTAAATAAATAGGATGCTCATTTTTAAAAAATTCTTTCCATCTACCCTTAAAAGAATCCATAATTTTCTTATCATACATAATATGATTTGGATGCTCTGCTAACTTTACCATATATGGATTATAATGGTTTCTTTCGTAGTTAAAAAAGTGTTTCCAAATCTCTCCTACATTGTTATCTTTTTTTATATTTGACATCTTGCCTCCATTTTTTTAACCACAATACTTTAATTTTCTTTTATATTATATATTTTTTCCATTTGTTTTTTAGTGTTTTTCTTTATGTCATTTTCAGTACATTTCAGTATACTAAAAATTCCATATTATGTCAATATTACTCTTTAGAACTAATATAATCCTTTAATTTTTTCAAAAGTCAAATCTACAACATGACTATTTTCATCAAAAAATTTATCTATCCTATCCTCTGTATCCATTTTATTTTTTCTTTCATCATTGCCTTTATCTTTCAACCTTTTATTTTCCAAATCATAATTTTTAATTGCCTCATATAGTTCCTCTACTTTATTTACCTGTGTCCCAATCTTTCGAGCCACAACTTCCTTTGCAATGCTTTTTACATTTTGAGTAAAAGGCCCAAAAATAGGTGGTTTCCTATAAAATAATGGTTCTAATAAACTATGTCCTCCTATATCTACAAGAGTTCCTCCTACATATGCTATATCTGCAATGGCATATAATTTACGTAGTTCTCCTATCTTATCTACTATTATTATTTCTGCTTCAGAAAACTCTTGAATTACTTTTATATTTTCTTTATCTTCCCTGTTATAAATATCCGTCCATTTTTGATAATTATATCTCTGTAATAACCTTTGGCATATATCTTCAGTTCTCTCTATATGTCTAGGAACTAATATCAAAAGGTAATCATCTAATCTATCAAATACCTCTAACAGATATTCTTCCTCATTGCTTCTTGTACTTCCTGCTACCAGCATTTTTTTACCTTTTCTATTTATTTTTTTCCTTAGATCATCTAACTCTTTCTTTCTATACTTAGGCAATTCAATATTAAATTTTAAATTTCCATAGTTATAAACTTTACTCTCAAGAGCTCCTAAAGATATAATTCTTTTTTTATCCTGTTCAGTCTGCATGATAAATATATCTATCTTTTGAAAAATATTTTTCAATAAAAATCTTATCTTCATATAACGACCAATACTCTTATCTGAAATCCTTCCATTTATCAAAACTACTTCTGATTTTTTAGAACATAAAAGAATTAAGTTTGGCCATATCTCTGTCTCTATAATTATTAATTTTTTTAAAACTATCTTATTTAAAATTTTCTTTATACAAAAATAATCATCTAAAGGAAAAAATAAAAGATCCACCTTTGTTTCATTTTTATATTTTTTTTTAGCTGTTTCCATTCCAGTGTCAGTCATCATAGTTAGAAGAATTCTTATATCTGTTTTATCCAAAAATTTCTTAATTATAGGTTCAGCTAAATTCACCTCTCCTACAGATGCACAGTGTACCCATATAATATCTTTTTTTAGTTTTATATCAATTTTTTGAAATATCCTTTTGTTTATAAATTTTTTTAATTTATTAGAAAATATCATCCCTATCCCTAAAGGAAGGTATAATATCCCTCGTATCAAATTATATAAAATTTTCCTCATCCCCTAGTACTTTGCATATGTTATAATTTTTTCACTCTTTAAATTTTTTTAATTTTTCCTTTTAGACTAACTAAAACTATCCCTATAAATATTAAACTTCCTCCCCCTAGCACGGTAATACTAAATGGTTCTCCTAAAAATAACATACCACATATAGCAGCTACAAATATTCTACTAGAGGAGATCAAACTTCCTTCCACTGCTTTTACATATTTAAATCCATTTGTTAAAGTATATTGCCCTAGATATGAAAATCCTCCCATCCCCACTAAAAGAAATCCTTCTTTATAAGTTGGAACTTTAAACTGATGCCCAAATGGAACTAAACTCATAATTAATCCTATACTCATAAGGTAAAATAAGATGGTACTTGAATTATCTGTTACCCTTGCTTTTCTTAAAGCAATTATACCTGCTGCTGCTATAAATCCCATAAATAATCCCAATCCATCTACCCAGCTTACCACTCCTAAAGCCAATCCAGATATTAAAAATATCCCTATAAAAGCTATGATTACTCCTATTATATTTTTTATCGTCCACCTTTCATCTGAAAGCAAAAGAGGCCCAAATATTGTTACAAATATAGGATATGTCAAATTATATATATTTGCTTTAGTAGTTGTAGAAAACTCTATCACTATAAAAAATAATAATATCGCCAAAGCTGTAAAAAAACCTCTAGCTAATACTGCTTTTTTATTTACCATCTTAATTTTATAACCTGTTTTCATGAAACCTATATTTACTATTATAAATCCAATTAAAAATCTAAAAAATGTTATCTCTGTACTAGGTATACTTCCACCTTTTGTTATCATTTTTACAAACAAAGTCATTATATAAAAAAACATTGTAGAAGAAAATACCATGATATAACCCTTTATACTATTATTTTTCTTACCCATCTTACCTCCACTACCTATTTTTATTCTAAGATTTCATTGATTGATACTAATTCCACACCTTGATCTTCTATATAATCCAGCATCTCATAGATAGCTTCAGCTGTTTCTTTCCTATAATGACCAATCACTAATATTTTTTCTTTTTCCTTGGCTAATTTTACAGATACTTTTATAGCTTTCATAATATTTTCCTTCTCATGGGAATTATCTATAAAATAAGAGGTGTAATAAGTCGGAATGTCTAACTCCTTAGCTATATAATACCCCTCTTTCTTACTGTTCGTATTAGAGTCTATAAAAAACATATCTTTCTTTTTTGCATAGGATAATAGAGATCTCATCTTTTCAGAATTATTTGTAAATCTAGATCCCATATGATTATTAAATCCTCTAATATCCCCTATATTTTCTATTGCACCGTCAAACTTATCATAGATTTTTTTTTCAGACATAGATTGTTTTATCAACCCTTTGGTTCTACCATTTAAAGTATCATTAGATCCTTCCATAGGCATATGCAAGATAACTTCAAACCCTGCATCCTTTAATATTTTTGTAGCTTCCCTAGTTTTAGGAAGATAGGGTAAGGATGCAAAGCTCAAGGCTTTATCTATTTTTTTAAAATAGGTTGTAGTTTTTGTATTCATACCTACATCATCTATTAATATAGCTAATTTAGGGAGGGTTATATAATTTATTTCTAAGATTAATTTTTCAATCCCCTTAGAGTCACTATAAATTATTTTTTTTTGGTTATCTTTAGAAATTTCTTTAATCTGTAAAACTTTATTTTCTAAGTTTAAATCAACATTTTTTTTTAGATCAAAGGTATACTTTATCCCATTATTTTCAAGGGCTCTACCACTTATAACCGAATATTTTTTGACTTCATCTATTATTTTTTCTATAGCCAAATTTTCTTTTAATTTTATTTGTTTTTCATATTTATTTCCACTATACCATTTAAATAATATAGCCACTATTAAAATAGTTATTATTCCAGTTCCATATATAATTTTTTTATTTATTTTACTCACCCCTTATGGTTTCTAACCATACTTAAGATAAAATAATATCTTATCTTCCCTCAGTGTTAATTTTTAGTTTTTTTTCTTCTATCAGTTTTGATATAGCTTCTACCACTTCATCTATACTCATAAAACTAGTATCTATCTCTATAGCATCTTCAGCTTTTTTTAGTGGACTTTCCTTTCTATTTGAATCAAATTCATCCCGCCTGACTATTTCTCTCAAAACATCTTGAAATTTTTCATCGATACCTTTATTTTTAAAATCTAATACCCTTCTTTTAGCTCTTTCCTCTGGAGACGCAACTAAAAATATTTTAAGGTTGGCATTTGTAAATACTACTGTCCCAATATCCCTTCCATCTAAGATCACATCTTTCCCCTTAGATATTTTTCTTTGAAGATCTACTAATTTTATCCTAACTTCCCTTATAGCTGCCACTTTAGATACTATTGCAGTAACCTCAGGAGTTCTTATTTCTAAAGTTACATCATCTCCATCTATATAAAATTTATCATCTTTCATATCTATATTTACTCTTTCTAATAGATCTACTACTTTTTCTATATTATCTAAATCTACCCCATCCCTTATAGATGTAAAAGCTATCATCCTATACATAGCTCCTGTGTCTAAATATGTTAATCTGTATTTTTTTGCTACCATCTTTGATATGGTGCTTTTTCCTGACCCTGCAGGACCATCTACTGCTACTATAAAACTCATGACTTTACTCCCTTTAAAATTAATATAGTTTTTCCATACTTATATTTGTATTGGTGTAGATACATATCTCCCCTGCTATCTGAAGACCTTCCTGAACCACTTCATGAGGTTCTAATTTTGTATGTCTCCTCAATGCCTTTGCTGCAGCATATGCATAGACTCCACCAGATCCAATAGCAGCTATATCATCATCGGTTTCTAATACATCTCCAGCTCCTGACAGAACTAATAAATTATCTTTATCTGCGACTACCAGCATTGCATCTAATTCACGAAGAGCCTTGTCTGACCTCCACTCTTTAGCTAATTCTACCGAAGCTTTCTTTAAGTTCCCACCATATTCATCTAATTTATTTTCAAATTTATCAAACAATGCAAATGCATCTGCTGCTGCTCCTGCAAATCCTGCCAATATTGAATTATTATAAAATTTTCTTATCTTTACTGCTTTGTTTTTAAATACAGTATCTCCAAAGGTTACCTGTCCATCTCCAGCAATTGCAACTTTATCTCCGTCTTTTACTGCTAATATTGTAGTTGATCTAAAATTCAAATATACTCCTCCTATTTACTATCATATGCTCCTCATATATTCTTGTACTCTCAGGACTGGTGTGTCCCATAAGTTCCTGTAAAAAATGAATATTCATTCCTTTTTCTAAAAGATATACTCCAAAGGTGTGTCTGAATGTATGTGGGCTTATATCTTTTTCCAACATTGCTTTTTTTGCATATCTATCTATTATCCTACGAAGAGACCTATCACTTAACCTTGTCCCACTTCCATTCACAAAAATAATATCAGAATTATATTTTTCACCATACTTTTCTTTTTTTGCAAGTAAATATTCTTTTAAATATTTACTTGTCGTTAAACTAAAAAATACAGTCCGGCTACTACTTCCCACTATTTTTATCTCTCGATTTTCTATGTCCACTATATTTTCTCCTAACGAAAGTAACTCTCCTGCTCTTATCCCACTAGAATATAAAAGTTCTATTATGAGTCTATCTCTTATCCCATTAGTTTTAGTAGTATCTATCACCGATCGTATCTTTTCTAAATCTTCCTTTTTTAAAAGAACTGGAAATTTACTGACAAAGGATGGATTATTTAAAAGGAGTATTGGATTTTTATCTATAACTTTATTTTCTTTTAAATATTTAAAAAAAGTTCTCAAGGTAGATAGTTTTCTACTTATAGACCTCTTACTTATATTGATCGTCCCCAAATAAAGTACAAAACCTCTTAAATTTAATTCCTCTACCGATCCTATATTTTCAAGGAGTTCATGTCCTACAATAAACTCTAGAAATTGTTCTAAATCTTTTTTATAAGATTTTATAGTATTTTCACTTTTTTGCTGCCCAAACTGTTCGTAATAGATAAAATCTTTTATTAATTTTTCCAAAATTTAAACACCCACCTATTTTTGTCACGAGTTATATTATATTTTTTTTATTTTCCCTCTATACATTATCTTAATATTTTATTTCCTTTATCTTCTCCTTCATATATTCTACCGATCTTTCCCCTAGAGCTATGTTTCTATCCCTCTTATCTCTAACTCTTGGCCCTTCTAAGGCTCTTACAATACCAAAATTTGGTCCCATCGGTTGAAATACTTTCTTTCCTTCCTCTGTGATATAGTTAATTATCGATCCTGTAGAAGTTAGATCTTCCAATACAAATTCTTTTTCTCCCAACATATGATGGTATAAGTTTATAGCTGACATCATCCCAGTTGCCATAGCTGCTACATATCCTTCCCCACCTGTTATTTGACCAGCAAAAAAGATCTTTTCATTTGTTTTTAAATTTAAACTTTTATTTAATAATTTTGTTGAATCTATAAATGTATTTCTATGCATCACTCCATATCTAATGAAATCAGCATTTTCTAATCCTGGGATCAATTGAAAGACCCTCTTTTGTTCCCCCCATTTTAAATTAGTTTGAAATCCTACTAAATTATATAATTTACCTTCCTTATCATCCTGCCTCAACTGAACTACTGCATAATCTTTTTCTGTTTTATGTGGGTTTGTCAATCCTTTTGGTTTAAGAGGTCCAAATAATAATGTTTTTTCTCCCCTACTAGCCATTTTTTCCACTGGCATACACGCTTCAAAGACTTTTTCCTCCTCAAAAGTTTTAAGGGGAGATCTTTCGGCATTTATTAATTCATGATAAAAATTATCGTACTCCTCCTTTGTCATACCGCAATTTATATATTCTCCATCACCCTTATCATATCTAGACTGATAATAAACCTTTTCTTGGTCTATCGATTCTAGAGTTACTATAGGAGCTACTGCATCATAGAAATATAAATTAGTTCCCCCTGTTAATTTTAAAATTTCATCTGTTATCCCTGTTGATGATAGAGGCCCACTAGCTATAAGTACATATCTATCCTTTGGTATTTGAGTTAACTCTTCCCTTATTATCTCTATATTTTCTTCTGCTTCTAGTCTTTTCGTCACCATCTCAGCAAATTCTTCACGACCTACTGCTAATGCTTGCCCTGCTGGTACACTTGTTTTATCAGCTATCTCTACTAAAAGTGATCCCATCATACGAAGTTCTTCTTTCATTAAACCAGATGCATTGGATAATAAATTTGAACCCAATGAATTACTACAAACTAACTCTCCAAATTTATCTCCAGTATGAACCTCTGTATTTTTTATTGGTCTCATCTCATATAATTTTACCTTTATTCCCCTTTTAGCAAGCTGGTATGCTGCTTCACTTCCAGCTAATCCTGCTCCTATTACTATTACTTCATCTATCTTTTTCATATTATATTTCAACCCCTTATTTTTTATAAATCTCATGACTTTTACTGTTATTATACTAAGTTTATCGGACTTTTAAAAGTTTTTTCTATATATTTATAATATTTACAAAAGAAAAGAAGAAATTGCCATTGTAGCAACCTCTTCCTATACAAATTATTATTCAAAAACTTCTGTTGCATTATCTATTTCCATCCCTAAAGCTACCCTTAAAGCAACCATACTTACCTCTAATTGTTCTATATCTGGTTCTCTAGTCGTTATTTTTTGTAAGCTAAGCCCTGGTACTGCTATCAGTTTATACACTGGATTATCTAAATGTTTACTACTATATTTTTGAAATTCATAGGCTATCCCTGCTACTAAGGGCATAAATGCAATTCTTAAGATAGCTTTTAACCCTATCTTCATCCATATATTACCAGGTTGAGGAATAATAAAATCTAAACTTGAAAACACAACTATACTTATCAACATCACTATAAGTAAAAAACTCGTTCCACATCTCGGATGTAGAGTTGTATATTTTAAAGCACTTTCCTTTACTAAGTTTTCATTATTTTCAAAGGCATAGATACATTTATGTTCAGCTCCATGATATTCAAAAACCCTCTTTATCTCTTTGGAAAAAGATATTACCTTTATATAGATAAGGAAAAATAATATTCTTAATATTCCTTCAAAAACATTTGCATTCATCCTACTATTTCTAAAAACAAAACTACTCAAAATTGAAGGTAAAACCATAAATAGTCCTATCCCTAAAGCCAGAGCTACAACTACAGTCATCATCAATTCTTTCTCACCTAATTTTTCTTCCTCTTCCCCTGCTTCATTAGCAGAAAATGAAAGTTCTTTGGTTCCTAATATTAAAGTTTCGAAGAGGATCGCTCCACCTCTAATAAAGGGAATTTTAGTTAAAAAATTCATAGATGGCTTTAATTTTGTTACTTTATAAACTATTTCTCCTGTAGGTCTTCTAACTGCTGTAGCTATTGATTCGGGTCCCTTCATCATTACACCCTCTATCACAGCTTGTCCACCTACTGAAATATTTTTTCTATCCATATTTTTTTACTCCTCCCAATATCACTATAACAAAAACTTTGTAACACAGGTAATTTAAAAATTATCTTCTTATAAAATCAAAACAATTTTTTAAATTTCTCAATGTTCTTTTATGTAGTTTTATTATTAACTTTTCATTTTAATTATCGACCATTTAGATATCTTTAATTTTATCATGAAAATGAGTTTTTTTCAATTTTACATATTCATATATATTCCAAGGTAACTGCCTTTCCAAATATTTTCAAGATTGACTCTAATTCTGTAACTACTTTTAATTTAATATTAAAATCAATTGGAAAATCTGGATTTTGATGAGCAGAATTCACAGCAGTTCCTGCAACTATATTTATATGACTGGCATCAAATAAAAGCATCCTTCCTAATATCCCAGCACCATCTTCACTGGTGATTTCATTCCCTTCATAAATATATTTTTTTATATATTCTACAGTTTTATTAAGGGTAAGTAGTCCCTCTGTCACAAGGTCTACTTTCCTCATATAACCTATTGGAGGGAGGCTGTCATTATATCCCTTTAAATTTATTTCAATTTCTTCATCCCAAGCTTTAGATATTATATTAGCTGTAGTTCCCCCACTGAGAACTCTCAATCCTTGGGATTCCTCTACTTTTTTTATAAATTCTCTATCATCTTCTATATTTTTAGGTGGTCCTGTAAATAGATTTAAATATTTTATAGGTTGAAATTTAATTGACAAAACAGTAGTGTCATCTCCTGGTTTATCGTTATATAGTCTTTTGCATACATCCAATAAACTGTTGGTTATATCAGTTGCATATTTTTTCTGTGATATATCCCTCAAAAAATCATTTATATTTTCCCATTGCCAACCTAAATTAAGATATTCTCCTACCCCTGCATGAACAGCTCCATCACTGACAACAGTCAATAGGTCATCGGGATAAAACTTAAAATAACTTTCAAAGATTTTTTTCCCCTCTATAATTTTTTCCTTTCTATCTATAAAAACATCACGACCATCTCTAAAAAAAAATGTAGGAGGGTTCTCATATTCAACCATATAGCATTCACCATTATTATTTAACTTTATTATTGTAAATGTAGAGTATGCAAGTTTTCTTACCTTACACTCAGGAAGGGTATTTATTATTGTCTCCAAAGTTTCCTCGATACTAGAACCACCCTTTAACATTGTAATTGCTATTTTTGAAGTAAGGGTAGCTAAGATATTTGCTTTAACTCCACTTCCAAGTCCGTCAGAAAGAACTAAGATAGATCCATCTTTTGTTTTTATAGTTTCTACTTTATCTCCACAGAGTTCCTCTCCAAATTTATTTATACTTTTGTATGAAGCATCTATATAATATTCCATTATAAGTTCTCCTCTTTATTAAAAACTTCCCTCAATTTATTGAAAGCTACCTTAGATTCCCCTGTTGTTTCTCCCAGTAAACTAGCTATCTCTTGGGCTATCCTCATTTGTTTTGTTATCACTGTTTGAGTTATCTCAAAAGTTTTTTCTTTTAAAACTCTTATCTCTTCCTTCCTTAGCTCATCACTGGTTATATCGGTCAGTAAGATCAGTATCCCTTCCCTTGGTTTCATAGATATAATACTCATCCTCATATAAAGTGTTTCATCTAAAAATGATTCTTTTTTCCAAATAATATTTTCCCCCTGAAAAAATACCCTATCTAATTTTTTCTTAGATATAAATTTTTCTATAGATAGTTTCTGAGCTTCCTTTGGAGATAATCCAAAATACCTACTAAAGGCCATATTACTCTCTATTATCTTATATTCACTGTTTAATATAAGGATAGCGTTAGGTGAATTTTCAAATATTTCATTGGAAACTCTATCAGCACATTTTTTCATATAATGAATGCACATCTCCCTGTGAGACATCCCTTTATATATAGATATAGCTTTTTTTCGGCAAGAATCATAACCACATCCACCGCAGTTTAGTTCATCCTCTTTTGTATACTTTTCTAAAGTTTCCAAAATTTCTACAATTTCTTCTTCACTTGGCATCTTTTCTTCAAAATATTTATTATGAAAACTAGCATTAAAATCTATCTCACATATATGCTCATTATCTTTAGCTTTTTTATTATTTTCATTTAAATATTTTTTTAATGTCTGTACCCTAGAAAAAGTAGTTGAAGAAGCATTTGATCCCCCAGGACCACCAAGACAACTTTGTTTACATACACTTACTTCCACACAAGTTCCAGTAATAGATCCCTTAGATAGTTCATCAAAAAATTCCATACATTCTTCTAAGCCATCTATCCTTAGTTGGGTCAAACCTTTATCTTCAATACTTCCTCTTATCCCTTCTAAGATTCCACCTACTACAGGATAACTACTTCCAAACTTACTTCCAAATCTATCTACATCAATAAAATTTTCACCTTGATAGTCTATTCCTTCATCTTCTAGCCACTGAGATACCTCATCAAAAGTTAAAACAGCATCTATTGATCCTGTATGTTTTTCAGATATTGACTCACATTTTTTAGAGATACAAGGTCCTAAAAAAACTGTTTTTTCCTTTGGATGATCTTTTTTTAGCAGATAGCCATGGGAGATCATAGGAGATGTAAAAGGCATCAGATACTGTATCAATGTTGGATAATATTTTTCTATCAAAAGGACAACAGATGGACAACAAGTGGTTATAAAAATATCTTGATCGGTAGTTGATATATAATTTTCATATAATTTCGAAGTGATATCAGCTCCTACTGCTGTTTCTTCTATAAGGTTAAATCCCAATTTTTTTAATCCCCATATAAAACCATTGGATTTTTCATAAAAACCTCTAAAAGATGGAGCTATGGAAATGTTTACTTTTTCACCATTTTTAATTATTTTTTTCACAAATTCTAGATCTGAATGAATATTTCTAGCATTTTGAGGACAACTAGTAAAACAATGACCACAAACAATACATTGTTCTGAAACTATATGAGCTTGATCATCCTCTATTTTTATAGCTTTCACCCTACAGGTTCTCACACATTTGTAGCAATTATTACAGTTAGCTTCTGAAAAATTCATAATTTTCATAGTTTCTCCCCCTAATAATCTCTTTGAATTTTTCCTCTGTGTCTTCTTTAGAAAATGAATATTTTTTTTCCTCACCATCTATATTAATAGTAACTCCCTCTGTACAATTATTTAAACAAAAACAAGCTTTCAACTTTACCTCTTTTTCTAATCCCTCTTCCTTTATAATTTCAGTAATTATTTTTATAACATCATAAGAACCCTTTATATGGCAAGCGCTTCCTATACAAACCTTCAAAATCATTTTTTTCCTCCTACAGCTTTTAACTCCTTTAAAATCTAATTTTTTGTTCTAAATCTGTTGTTAGCAATTTTATATTATTATTTTAATAATAATATATCATAATAAACTATTTTTTTCACAAAAATTTATAAGTAATTTTTTTTAATTTAATCTTTTTATAGATGATATATTTAAGATTAGAACTTTAAAAAAATCCCTTTATTTTATAATTATGTTTCGATAAAATTTCTCCCTCAATAGTTTCAGTTATGTCTCAAAAACCAATTGACATCTTATGATAGATATGATATTATGTTCTAGTTACGCGTAGGTGGGGTTATCAGCAACCTGTGCCTGGCGACTAAATTTATGGAGGTGTTACAATGTACGCAGTAATCAAAACTGGAGGAAAACAGTACAAAGTTGCAGAAGGTGAAATATTAAGAGTAGAGAAATTAAATGCTGAAGTTAACGAAACTGTTGAAATGACAGAAGTTTTATTAGTATCTAACAACGGAGAAATGAAAGTAGGAACTCCTGTAGTAGAAGGTGCAAAAGTGTTAGTAGAAGTATTATCACAAGGTAGAGCTAAAAAAGTTATTAACTTCAAATATAAACCTAAAAAGTCAACTCATAGAAGAAAAGGTCACAGACAATCATTCACAGAGATCAAAATTACTTCTATCCAAGGATAATGACAGAAATTACTCTCATTAGACAAGGGGAAGAAATTGTAGAATTTTATGGATGGAATCATTCAGAATATGGTGAGCATGGTAGCGATATCTTGTGTGCTGCAATCAGTATGATTTTACAACAAGGAGCAGCTGGTATTCTAGAATATCTAAATATCCCTGCTACTTATTCAACTAATAATGAAACTGGATTTTTAAGATTAGATCTCAAAGCTCCAGATAAAGATAAGTTGAAAAAAATGGATATGACTATTCATAGTTATAATCAAATTGTTTTTAAAAACAAAAGGGAAATTAATGCAATTTTAGGAAGTATGGTAGTGATGCTAGATCAACTAAAAGAACAGTATCCCAAATATATGAAGATTTTCGAAGAGGAGGCTAATTAATGTTTAGAATTGAATTACAACTATTTGCTAAGAAAAAAGGACAAGGTTCTGTAAAGAACGGAAGAGACTCTAATCCTAATTACTTAGGTGTTAAAAAATATGACGGTGAGAAAGTAGTAGCTGGAAACATCGTTGTTAGACAAAGAGGGAACAAATTCCACGCTGGAACTAACATGGGGCAAGGTAAAGATTATACTTTATTTGCTTTAGTTGATGGATTTGTAAAATTTGAAAGATTAGGTAAAACTAAGAAACAAGTTTCTATTTACTCTGAAAGAAAAAGTTTAGTATAAGCTTTTCAAATAAATCCCAGCATAATGCTGGGATTTATTTATTATATAGGTAAATCTCGTAAGCTAGATAAATATTGAAAATTGAAAGTGGAAGACCAAAATATAATTTTTTTAATTTTCGACTTTCAATTTTCAATCGCGTTAACAATAGGAGGAAAATATTTATGTTTATAGATGAGGCAATAATAACTGTCAAAGCCGGTAAGGGTGGAGATGGTGCAGCAACATTCAGAAGGGAAAAATATGTACAATTTGGTGGTCCTGATGGTGGAGATGGTGGAAATGGTGGAAGTATCATATTCGTAGCCGATAATAATATCAACACCTTAGTAGACTTTAGATATAAAAGATCATTCGTAGCAGAAAATGGTACCAACGGTGCTAAAAAAAGGATGCACGGTAAGACAGGTGAAGACTTGATCATTAGAGTCCCTGTAGGTACTATGGTAAGAGACTTTGAAAGTGGAGCTTTACTGATTGATCTCAATGAAAATGGGGAAGAAAGAAAATTATTTCAAGGTGGTAAAGGTGGTGGAGGAAATATCCACTTTAAGAATTCAGTAAGACGTGCTCCTAAGATGGCCGGTAAAGGTCGTAAAGGTAAGGAATTAAAAGTTAAATTAGAATTAAAATTATTAGCTGATGTGGCCTTAGTTGGATATCCAAGTGTAGGTAAATCAAGCTTTATCAATAAAGTTTCAGCTACTAAATCCAAAGTTGCAAACTATCACTTTACTACTCTATCTCCTAAATTAGGTGTTGTCAGAGTAGGAGATAATAGATCATTTTTGATGGCTGATATTCCTGGTCTTATTGAAGGTGCACATGAAGGTGTTGGTTTAGGAGATAAATTTCTAAAACATATTGAAAGGTGTAAGATGATCTATCATGTGGTAGATATATCTGGTATTGAAGGTAGAACTCCTGAGGAAGATTTTGAGAAGATCAACAATGAATTAGAAAAATTTAGTAAGAGACTAGCTAGTAAAAAACAAATAGTTTTAGCTAACAAGATGGATCTACTATATGATATGGAAAAATATGAAAACTTTAAGACATATATGGCAGGAAAGGGAATCGAAGTATTTCCTATCTCTGTAATCCTTAACGATGGACTAAAGGAAGTTGTAAACAGAACTTGGTCGTTATTAGAAGAGATTCCTCGGGAAGAGTTAGAGGAAGAAACAGATGTATACAATATTTTAAAAGCTATCGAAGACAAAAAACCTGATTGGAATGTAGAGATAGATGAAGAAGGTGTCTTTGTAGTCACTGGTAAGATTGTAGAAAATGTACTTAATACCTATGTCTTCAATGATGATGAAGCCATCGTAAGTTTTGTACATGTGTTAAAAAACTTAGGATTAGAGAATCAATTAATAAAAGCTGGAATTGAAGAATGGGATACAGTAAGGATTGAAAATGTAGAGTTTGACTATATTAGTTAATTCTAGATCACTGTAATTTAACCTATATTTATACCCTAAAAACACCTCATATTGAGACGAATCGTCTCAATATGAGGTGTTTTTTCTCATCACAGGGAATATTAAAAAAATCGCTCTCAATCCCAACAATACCAATAGTTTAAAGGCTTTATTATTCGCTTTATTTGAGGTGTAGATGTGTAATTACAAGGAAAGATTTTTAGAGGCACCTTAGAAGTCAAATTACAGGTTATAAAAAATAATTATAAAAAAAGAGATCGATTACTCGATCTCTTTTAATTATATTATATAAATATATTTAGTTTTTATTTAAATTAGAATCTATATGTAGTTTCTACACCAAATTCTGTATAGATGTCGTCTGCTGACCCTTCAGCTATAGTAGTGTAATCTGTATAAGCAGCGTATGGAGTTACTACGAACCCTTCAGCTAAATCGAAAGATTTATCTACTCTAATTTGAACATATACTGACTCATTTGTTTCATCTTTTGTTATTAAGTTATATCCTTCATATCCTAACTCAGGCTTAAGGTTTATACCATAGAAAGGAATTGTTTTAGATACATATATCTCTAAGTCAGTATCCCAAGTTTCTAATCCATCTTTATCAAAGTAGTTATAAGATTCAACCCAAACACTTGTTCCTAATGGTCCATCTGCACTGAATGCAACGTCTAATTGTAAATAATCGTCATCTGCTCCATTATCATAGTTATATGAAGGTGCGATATAGTAGTTATCTTTCGCAAATTCAAATCTAAGGTCATTTGCTAACCATGCTTCTTCTTCAGCATCTACATCATAGTCATAATCAAGTTCATATGATACTGTTAAATTATGTCCTAATACCTCTTGAGGTACTGCATATTCTAATCTCCAATCTGAATCAATATATTTACCTCTATCTGAACTATTATATTCAGTATCTAAATCTAAGTCAAATGCAAATTTAATATTTTCCGTTATATCAGTTTTTCCTTCAGCAATTGTATATTCAATTTTATCTGCTCCACCATTTCTGTATTCAATTGCTCTTATTTCTGAATTAATTTTTGTAGCACCAAATGCAGTTGTTCCAAGAACACAAAGTGCTCCTACTAATAATAAAGTTTTTTTCATTTTTTCTTCCTCCTAAAATAATTTCAAATTTGTTTTTTAGTTTCCCTTCAAATTCTTTCTGGTTGAAAATTGTTTCCCTTTGTTCTGTTATCAGTGTAGTTTAGTACAGGATAATAGTCAATAGTCCTTTTTTTACCACATTCAAAAGAGAATATATATTCTAATATAGTTTAAGTTAAAACAATAATAATAAATTTTTTAAAAAGTCTAAGATTAAAAATTAATAATTTTTAATCTTAGACTTCCATTGAAAAATAAAGAATCATAACCGAACTATAAGGTTTATTTAAAAACATATTTTTTTGAAATATATGATATGAAAAGCTCATCTATCTTTACCCGCCTTATAATTAAATACTGATATACTAAAAAAACAAAAATTTCAACTTTGTTAAATAATAAAATATTTTTTTTCAATTCTTATCTTATGATATAATATATATATATTGTATGGAGGTGTTAATATTAATGAAAGGAATTGTTATCTTAGGTCCTACTGCTGTAGGTAAAACAAGTTTATCTATAAAATTAGCCAAAAAATTAAACACAGAGATAATCTCAGCTGATTCAGCTCAGGTATATACTGGAATGGATATAGGGACAGCAAAGGTAGATCTTGATGAGGCACAAGGAATATTTCATCATATGATCGATATAGTTGAGCCTATACATAAATATAATGTAGGGGAATACCAAAGAAGGGTTAACACTATATTGGAAACGTTTGAAAAAAAAGAAAAAACTCCTATATTAGTAGGGGGAACTGGTTTATATATTAATTCTATTACCAACGGTTTAGCTGAACTTCCCCAATCAGAACCTAAACTCAGAGAAAAGCTTCATTGTAAAAGTAGTTCTGAATTGTATGAGGAACTTAAGGTCGTTGATCTATGTTCAGCAAAAGATATCCACCCTAATAATAAACGCAGGGTAGAGAGAGCTCTTGAAGTTTTTTATCTTACTGGGGAAAAATTTTCTATTATTGGCAAAAGAAATATCAAAAGAAATAACTTTGAATTTATTAAGATAGGTTTAGAAAGGGATAGAAACAATCTATATGAAAGGATAAACTTAAGAGTCGATCTTATGGTAGAGGGTGGACTTATAGAGGAGGTTAAAGATCTCTATAATATCTATGGGGAAAATTTGAAAAAGATTAATGTTATAGGATATAGTGAAATTATAGATTATTTAAAGGAACAAATAACTTTAGAAAAAGCTATATTTCAAATCAAACAAAATTCCCGTAGATATGCCAAAAGACAATTTACATGGTTTAAAAATGACCCTGACGTTATTTGGTTTGATGTAGAAAAAATAAGTGAAGAAGAGATCTTAGAAGAAATATTAAAGTTGATATAACTATTATGTTTTTTTACACTTTTTTCTATATAATAGATGAAAAAACAGGCATTTATATTTAAGATTTTAGATATATTTAAGTCTTTTAATTTTTATTGATTTATAGATGAATTTCTAAGGATTAATTTATAGTAAAACCATCTAAAAAAAGATTATAAACCACACTAGTTAGTTGATATTTTATTTTTAGTGTGTTATTATTATAGTGACGATATTATAGGAGGATAAGATGCTAAAAAAATTAAGTTTAATTCTTATTTTACTGCTTCTAATAGGATGTTCTAATACACCCTTAAAAAACAGTTCATTCTCTTCCGAAAAACAGTTATTAGAACAAAAAATTAATAACTGGGAATTAGAGGAAGCTAGAGTTTTATTTTCTCAAATAAAGCCAACTCTAAATCTTAAAAAATCAGATGAATATGAAACTTTAATATCAGAGAGAGAGCAAGGGTATAAGAACCTTGAAAAATTAATTAACATATTAAAGATAGCTTTTTCTAAAAACCAAATTTTTATTATTGAACGATACACCGATAAAGGAATAAAAAATAAAATTAAATTAAATGAACTAAAAAAACTAGATTTGAGTAAGGGCCACATCTATACTACCGATCCTAAATTCAATAAAAATAATGCTGAAATTTTAGCTCTTATTAATTTCTATGACGAAAGCCTATATCTAGATATTGTATTTAATTTTAAAAATGGTCAATGGAAAATAATAAACTTTAGTGAAAGAGGGTGAAATATTGCAAGGTGAAGGGATAAAAATAATTGTTCCATCTTCTTTAGAAAATCTTTCTTTGATTCGAGCTCTTGTAAAAACGTATTTAATTACAGAATCTGTATCTAAAAAAGATATTCTTAGACTTCTAACTGTTATAGATGAACTAGCAACCAATGCAATTGAACATGGATACAACTATCATTGCGGAGATATTTCTATATTTATGATAAAGGAAGGTCATTTTGTAAAAATCACTGTGGAGGACTTTGGTGCTGGATTTAACAAATTAAAAAAAAGTAAGTCTGAAGGAGGCATGGGATTAAATATAGTAAGGGGTCTCGTAGATAACTTAGAGATTAAACCTAAGAAAATTGGAACAAAATTTGAAATATTAAAAGAAATTGAGGAGGAAACAAAATAATGAACTCTAATTTTGAATTGATCGAAAAGGATATTAATGGTATAAAAATAATTAAAATAACAGGTGAATTAGACGCTATGGTCGCTCCTAAGTTAAAGGAAAGGCTGGTTAAATTAGTTGAAAACGAAACTTATAACTTCATAATCAATTGTGAAGAATTAAGTCATATTAACAGTTTAGCTATGGGAATTTTAAGGGGAAAATTAAGAGAAGTTAAAAAGCATGATGGCGATATAAAGCTGTCAAACTTAAATGATCATATCAAAACAATTTTTGAGATGGTTGGGTTAGATGAGATATTTGAAATTTATGCTACTGAGGAAGAAGCTATAGCTAAATTTTAATTAATATCCCAAAATATTTTTTTTAAAAGGGGATTTACAATATGAATACAATTATTATGATAGCAGCAGTTATAGTTGCAGCAGGGATATTTTCCTCTGTATTTTATAAAAAATCTGTTATAGATAAAAAGATCGAAGATCTAAATAATCTTGAGAACAGCGTTGAGCAAGCAAAGATTAAAGCCGCAAAGATTGAGAAGAGAGCTACCTTTGATGCAGAAACAAAAGCTAAAGAGATAACTATAAAAGCTAAAGAGACAGCATATAAGATCAAGGAAGATGCAGAAAAAGAGATTAAATTATCAAAAAATGAAATAGCTCAAAAAGAAAACAGACTTATCAAGAGAGAGGAATCTTTAGACAGTAAGCTAGACAGAATCGAATCTAAAACTATAGAGATAAATAACTATGAAAAAAAATTAAATGCTAAAGAAAACGAGATTGAAGAATTAAAAGAAAAACAAGAGTTAGAATTAGAGAAAATCTCTGAACTATCCAAAGAAGATGCTAAAAACATCTTATTAAATAAGCTAAAAGATGACCTTATCCATGATTCTGCTGTTATGATTAGAAGTTTTGAGCATAAATTAGAGGAAGAGAAAGATAGGATGACTCAAAGGATTCTTTCTACTGCTATTGGAAAAGCTTCAGCTGATTTTGTTTCTGATGCTACTGTATCTGTAGTACAACTTCCTAACGATGAGATGAAGGGTAGGATCATAGGACGGGAAGGTAGAAACATCAGAACTATTGAATCTTTAACTGGAGTAGATATAATTATTGATGATACTCCAGAAGCTGTTGTTTTATCTTGTTTTGATGGTGTTAAAAGAGAGATCGCTAGAAGTGCTCTAGAAAAATTAGTAAATGATGGAAGGATCCATCCTACAAAGATTGAAGAAGCTATAAAAAAAGCAACTAAAGAGGTGGACAAAGGTATTAGGGAAGCTGGAGAACAGGCTTTATTTGAACTTGGTATTACAGGAGTCCACCCAGAAGTAACTAAAGTTTTAGGTAGTCTAAAATTTAGGACTAGTTATGGACAAAATGTATTAACTCATTCTATTGAAGTTGGTCACTTAGCTGCTACACTAGCTGCAGAGATTGGAGCAGATGTAAAATTAGCTAAAAGATCTGGTTTATTCCACGATATTGGTAAAGTATTAACCCATGAGACTGAAACTTCCCATGGTTTGTTAGGAGCAGATTTTTTAAGAAAATTTGGAGAGAAAGACCTAATAGCCAATGGTGCAGAATCACATCACCATGAAGTTGAATTTAAATGTATTGAATCTGTTTTAGTTCAAGCTGCAGATGCTATATCAGCGTCTAGACCTGGAGCGAGACGTGAAACATTAAATACATATATCAAAAGATTAGAGGAATTAGAAGCTATTGCAAGTTCTTTTGAGGGTGTAGATTCATCTTATGCTATCCAAGCTGGTAGAGAGATGAGGATCATCATCAACCCTGAAATTATAAGTGACGATAAGACAACTATCTTATCTCGTGACATAGCTAAAAAAATAGAAGAAACTATGCAATATCCTGGTCAGATTAAAGTGACTGTAGTCAGAGAAACTAGATCTGTAGAATATGCAAAATAATAATAAACTTAATGAGCTGATCTTATCAGCTCATTTTTTGTGGTGTAATTATAGTATAAATTTTACTGGAAACATGATATAATTATACATTGTATAATAATAAAAATATTCTTTTCTCGTGTTTTGTCTATTGACGAGTATAAAAAAGAATAATAAATTATAAAGAAAAGAGGAGTTAGATGAAAGTTTTAATAGTAGGAGATGTAGTTGGTAAACCAGGTAGAAGTATCTTAACTGACTTTTTAGAGAGAAAAAAAAATGAATATGATCTAGTAGTTGTCAATGGTGAAAATGCTGCTGCTGGTTTTGGGTTAACTGAAAAAATAGTCAAACAATTTTATGGGATAGGAGTAGATGCTATTACTTCTGGTAACCATATTTGGGATAAAAAAGAGATGGTAGAATATCTTAAGATCGATCATAAGGTTTTAAGACCTCTAAACTATCCAAAGAAAGTACCTGGAGTAGGTTGGAATATTTTTGAAACCCACTTAGGAGAAAAAGTAGGAGTTGTTTCTTTACAAGGTAGGATCTTTATGCCGCCTATCGATTGTCCCTTCCAAAGAATAACAGAAGTTTTAGATGAGATCAGAAAAAAAACAACTAATATTATTGTAGATTTCCATGCTGAAGCTACATCTGAAAAGATGGCTATGGGAAGATTTCTTGATGGTAAAGTTTCAGTGGTCTTAGGAACTCACACTCATATCCAAACTTCTGATAATAAAATATTAGATGGTGGTACTGGATATATTACAGATATTGGAATGACCGGATCCCATGATGGAGTGATTGGGATGACTTTAGACTCAGTTTTACCTAGATTTTTAACTTCCCTCCCAACTAAATTTGTTATTTGTGACGATAATGTCAGGGTCAACGGTATCGAGGTAGAGTTAGATCAATATGGCAAGTGTAGTGATATCAAAAGATTAGATATATCTATAGAAGAACTAGATTTTGCAGACTTTTTATAAGGAGTAATTTATGAATATATTAATTTCAAATGATGACGGCATCTATTCTAAAGGGATCAAAATCTTAGTTGACCACCTTCAAAAAGCCGGACATACAACATATGTAGTAGCCCCTTTAGAGGAGCAAAGTGGTACTGGACACGGGATCACCCTCCACCAACCTTTGAGGGTAAGGGAGGTCTATAGAGATAATTGTCTCTTTGGCCATTCTGTATCTGGAAAACCTGCTGATACTGTCAAGGTAGCACTCGCTCATCTATATGATGAAAAAAATATTGACTTTGTTATCTCTGGAATAAATCGTGGAGCTAACTTAGGAACTGATCTATTTTATTCTGGTACTTTTGCTGCTGCTTCTGAAGGTACTCTTTGGAAAAAAAATGCCATAGCTCTCTCCCTTATTGTAGATGGGAATGACCTATATTTTGAGAGTGCAGGGATATTTATAACAAAGTATTTAAAAACAATAAAAGATCTTGAGTTCCCTGTTGGAACTCTTTTAAATATAAATGTTCCCAACCTTCCTATGGAAGATATTAAAGGGATCAAATATACTAAACAAAGTAATAGAAAGTTTCAAGAAAAATTAATTGAAAGGAAGGATTCCCAGGGAAATAAATATTTTTGGTTGGGAGGACACCCTGTAAATGGTGACCATATAAAAAACTCAGATTTAGATGCCATTGAAAATGGATATATCTCTATCACTCCAGTAAAATTAAATTTATATGATAATGAACTAGAGATATTACTCAAAGAAAACGCTAAAAAGGGAGAGATATGAAATTAATAGAAGTTAGATTAATATTTGAGGCAGATGAACCTCAATATGTAAAAAAAGAAATAACAGATTTATTTTATGAATTTGGAGTTCAAGGACTTAAAATCGACGAACCTATGAAAAAAGATTCACTGGATTACTATAGAGATGAAAAGATTTTTTTACAAAGAGATTATGCTGTATCAGCATATTTCCCTATAAATTTATACGTGGAAAGAAAAAAAAATCTTATAATCGATACTTTTAAAGAAAACTTTAAAGATCGAGAGGATCTTATCTATTCACTTGATTTTTATGAATTAGATGAGGAAGATTATCAGAATTCTTGGAAAAAATATCTCTATCCTGAAAAAGTTAGTGAAAGATTTGTAGTAAAACCTACTTGGCGTGAGTATGAGGTTGAAGAAGATGAAATAGTTATTGAGTTAGATCCTGGAAGAGCCTTTGGAACTGGTTCTCATCCAACTACTTCCCTTTGTATCAAACAGATGGAGGAACATATCCAAGAAGGTGACTCTGTTATAGATGTAGGAACTGGATCTGGAATACTTATGGTTGTAGCAAGTAAATTAAAAGCAACTGAAGTATGGGGTGTTGATATAGATCCTCTAGCTATAGAAGTAGCTAAAGAAAATTTAGAACTAAATAAAATCGATATGAATAGTATTAAATTATTCAAAGGTGATCTAGTTAAGGTTGTAGAAGATAAAAAATTTGATGTAGTAGTAGCTAATATCTTAGCTGATGTAATCTTACTTTTACTAAACGATATGTCTACAGTTGTTAAAAAAGGTGGTCTTATGATTTTATCTGGAATAATTGAAGATAAAGCTAGTGAGATAAAGAAAAAAATAAATTCATTGGGATACAAAGTTATCTCAGAGACAAAAGATAAAGAATGGGTAAGTTTTACTGCAAGAGCGTAATGAAAAACGGAGGTTTAAATTTTGAGCAAGATAATAAAAAAATGTAATGGTTGTGGTATTGAACTACAAAGTGAAGATAAAAATAAACAAGGTTATGTTCCTAAAGAGATGCTAAAAGGAAAGAAAAGCGCAACTTGTCAAAGGTGTTTTAAATTAACTAACTACGGTGATTTTATTCCTATGGAGATGACTGCTGAAGATTATAGAAAAGAGGTAAAACGTTCTGCTAAAAGTGCTAAGATAGTCTTAGCTGTATTTGATATAATTGATTTTGAAGGATCATTTGATGATGAGATATTAAATATATTAAAAGAAAAAGATTCTATTATAATCATCAATAAGATCGATTTAATTCCCGGAGATAAACATGCCAGTGAGGTCTCTGATTGGGTAAAGAAAAGACTCGCAAAAAAAGGAATAACTCCTTTAGATATTGCCATAGTAAGTGCTAAAAACACCTATGGGATCAATGGGATCATTAGAAAAATAAATCATTTCTGTCCACATGGTGCAAAAGTTATGGTAATGGGAACTACAAATGTTGGAAAATCAAGTATCATAAATAGATTATTAGGAGAAAAAAAAGCTACTATCTCTAAATATCCAGGTACTACTCTTAAATCAACTAAAAATGTAATACCTAACTCTAACCTAACAATAATTGATACTCCTGGACTTATTCCTACTGGAAGAATTTCTGACTTAGTATGTGAGAAATGTCATTTAGATATTGTTCCTTCAAAGGAAATTTCTAGAAAAACATTTAAAGTTAACGCTGACAAGATAATCCTAATAGGTGGATTGGTTAAAGTTAAAGTATTAACAGATGATGAGATGAAACCTATATTTAGTATATTTGCTTCTAAAAGTGTTACTTTCCATGATACAAAAGAAGACAGGATAGAAAAACTTATTACAGAGCATACAGGTACTTTAATAATGCCTCCATGTGAGAAGTGTAAAGATGAATTTTATGCTCTACCTACAAAAACTATAGTTTATGATCTAGGTATCGATAAGGAACTTGTATTTAAAGGACTTGGATGGATCTCTGTAAAAAGAGGACCATTAAAAGTTGAAATCACCCTTCCAGAAGCTGCAGAAGTTATGGTAAGAGATGCATTTATTCAACCAAAGAGACCTATCAAATAAAATTAAAAAAATGGAAGGGTTCCCTTCCATTTTTTTAATTTTTATCTACTATTCTATTTATAGCTATACCTAAACCCATAAAAAACCAAAAATATGGTGCTACCGATACTGCACTATCATTAAACATTCCAGCAGCTAGATAACCACTTATAGCCAGTGCTGTGGTTAGACCAACAACTTCATAAAAACTATTAAATTCTTTATCTCTATAAATTTTTATAGAGTGAATTAGATAGCTTCCCACTAAGACTACAAAACTTATAAAAAATAAATAGCCCATATTTATGAGTAATTGTAGATATAGGTTATGAGGTTTATCAACTATCATACTGGGATTTCCAAAGGCTATCCTTTTTCCAAAGTTATCTTCTTGGGGAAATATTAAAGAATATGTATCGGGTCCTCCTCCTAAAAGTCCAGTTTGCTTTAATTTTGGTATAGTCCTAGACCATATATATATCCTAGAACTTCCCTTAGTCTCATACCCATCCATCCACCTTATCCTATCTGCCATATAGATATCACTAATTCTACCTTGAAATCCAATAGTTTTAAAACTGTTATCTCTTAAGATCAAAGGATAACTAAATCTTTCATAGGTAAGGTTATAATAATCATCTTTTATTTTTTCTACCTCAAATTTTTTATACCTTGAATCGATAAATCTATATTTATTATCTATTAATTTAGAGGAAAGTTTTTTACCATTTTCATCTTGAAAATTTAATTTATTTTTTTCTAAGATTATATTTAATTTAGTTTTATCTGTTGTAATCAAAAGATCATTAGGTGAGTTCAAAATTATCTCCCTCATAGGATTGTATTTTGAAAATTCTATATCATATAGTTTTTTCCCCAATGAATTTTCTGAAAAACTGTTCATTATTATCCCTATAAGTAATGATGTTACTATAAGTAAGATAATTTTTTTAATTTTTTTAATAATTTTTTTCCTATAAAAGAATATAAAAAATATCAATGTAAATTGCCCTGCTAAAAATCCTGCTCTAGACCGACATCCAATCCAATTTATATAGACTAAGATATAAAATAAATATGCTAAAATATTATATAATTTTCCCTTCACACTTAAAAAAGTCATTGCTCCAAAGAATAAAAACATAACCATAAGCGATCCACCATAATTTGGATTAAAATAAGTAGAATAGATAATATATTTATCAAATTTAAAGTTTAAAGTGTCTGCTATCCCCCATAATTTTTTTGGCAAGATAAGGTGTCTACCAAAATCACTCTTAAATAGATCCAGTCCAAAAAATTGAAAGCTTCCTATAATAGATATTATTATAACCCCTACAAAAGCTCCCCCTATGAGTATCTTTATATCTTTTTTTGTTTTTGCCAAGTTGATAGTTAGAAAAGTTATTATCAAATAAGATAGCCATACAAAAATTCCTTCATATCTATCTCCAACTCCCTTTAAAACTATGGAAGTAAAAGGTGAAAATACTGTAGATAAATTAGCAAATATCCCCATAAATATTAAAGGAATATAGTATTTTGTTTTTATAACCTCTTTTTTTATAAAAAATAATATGAGTCCTATAGTAGACAAAGTTACTATAGAAATTGCCTTATAGTAAGAGAAAAAATCAAAATTATTTTCTCCCAGTGGATAAGCCATATAGTCTAGAGTCCCTATAGGAGTTGGTATAATTTTTAACCTTACTATTAAAGGTACCACTCCCAGAATAATCATCAACGGTAACAATTTTATTTTTTTTAACATCAATTCCTCCTTTATTGCTTCTAAATTCTCTTTAAAAGTATACCTTTATTTAGCCAATATTTCCATATACTATATTGAATAGTTTACTTTTTTATGCTTATTCTATTAAAATAAGCAAATTAGAATTATTAAAACACTATAATCCTTTGCAAAATCCTTGTTTTTATTATATAATTTCTTATATATAATATATAAGAATTATTGTCTAACATTAAATACATTAGGGGGAAAATATGATAAATGAACAAAGAATTATAGATAACTTTTTAGAGATGGTTAAAATTCCATCACCTTCACTAAAAGAAAGAGCTATGGCTGATTATGCAAAGGCTCAACTAGAAAAAATAGGACTTGAAGTTATTGAAGATAATGCTGGTGAAAGTTCCAATGGTAATTCTGGAAATGTCATTGGTATTTTAAAAGCTAATGGTTCTAAAAATAAAAAAATATTATTTAGTGCCCATATGGATACAGTTTTACCTTGTAGTAAAGTTACACCAATTGTAGAAAATAAAATTATTAAATCAGATGGTACTTCTGTTTTAGGAGGAGATGATAAAGCTGGTATTGCAGCTATCTTAGAGATGCTTAAACAGATAAAAGAAAATAATTTAGACCATCCTGATATTATTGTTGTCTTTTCTATTGCAGAAGAGATTGGTCTTTTAGGCGCACGTGGAATGGATATAGAAAAATATGCTCCTGATTTTGGAATAATTATTGATTCAGGTGGAAAACCAGGAACTATTACTGTTCAAGCTCCATTTGCAGCTAAAGGTAAAGTTGAAATTATAGGTAGATCAGCCCATGCAGGTCTAGAACCAGAAAATGGGATAAATGCATTGGTAGTGGCGTCCCATGCTATCACAAAATTAAGGTTAGGAAGGGTTGATGAAAATACAACCTCTAATATTGGAGTAGTAACTGGAGGAACAGCGATAAATATTGTTATGCCTAGTGTATCTATGATGTATGAAGCTAGAAGTTTTGACGGTAAAATTTTAGATGAATTACTATCTGAAACTAAAACTATCTTCAGAGAAACAGCAAAAGAATTTGGTGCAGAGTTCAAAGAAGAGATCGTAAAGGGGTACGATGGATTTAAAATTGAAGAAGAAAGTGAGATCTTAGGAATTTTAAAGGACGCTTGTGAGAGTATAGGTATAGAATATAAAACTATTAAATCTGGCGGTGGAAGTGATACTAATATCTATAATAAAAAAGGAATCCCTTCTGTTAATCTAGGTATAGGTATGAGTAAGGTTCATACTGTAGATGAATTTATTAAAATTGAAGATATGGTAGGATGTACTAAATTATTACTTTCTATTATAGATAAAATATAGATGAATTTCAAACAAAAAA